>ERZ1034984.148-NODE-148-length-75872-cov-18.035427_pt1 | contig 75872 bp, 58 predicted proteins | sample MGYA00520589_ERZ1034984 | MGnify/ENA primary metagenome ERZ1034984 (study PRJEB33766, sample SAMN09781790) | gut metagenome | biome: gut microbiome | host: Homo sapiens | place: Madagascar | study: EMG produced TPA metagenomics assembly of the PRJNA485056 data...
AAGCGCAACCGTTGCGGTTAGGTTGTCAGCGTTGCGCTTACATTGGCAACCAACCTATTCGTGAACACCTGGTGATAACGAAAGCGAAGGCTTGTCAGATTGCCGCTTTCGCCTTATCATAAACAACTGCTGTTTTGCTGCGCGCTTTTAGCGGGCTGGCAATAAGGTTCATTTTTTAGAAGAAGCAAGAAGGAGTTACTCTTCATGGTTAAGATTCGCCTGGCTCGTCACGGCGCCAAGAAGCGTCCGTACTACCGTATCGTTGTTGCTGATTCCCGCTGCCCGCGCGACGGCAAGTTCATCGACGACATCGGCCGTTACAACCCGCTGACCGAGCCCGCTATGATCAAGATCGACCTGGAGAAGTGCGATCAGTGGCTGGCTAACGGCGCTCAGCCTACCGACACCGTTGCTGCGCTCATCAAGAAGTGCCGCGAGCAGGCGTAAGCATCATGGCAACTCAGACCGAGGATATCGCCGGGCTGGTTCAGTCCGTCATTCGTCCGCTCATCGATCATGAGGACGACTTGGTCATCGATGCGCGTGAAACCGAAGATGGTTCCATCTTCGTGGAAGTTCGCGTGAACGAGGAAGACGCCGGCAAGGTCATCGGCCGCCAGGGTCGCGTGATCAAGGCCATCCGCACGCTTGCGCGCGCGGCGGCTTCCAGCACGAACACGCACGTTGACGTGGAGCTGCTCGATTAATGGGCGCTTGGGTCCGCGTAGTCGAATTCACGAAAGCTAAGCATGTCAAGGGAGGGCTCGTCGCGCGCAGCGTGGCGGGTCTTCCCTTCTTGCTTGAAGAGGGCATGCACTGCGCTTTCGTGCCGCCGGTCATCGATGTGCCGCGCGAAGGCACCATATGCGACATCCGCGACGATGCGAAGGGCGTCGTCGTGTTTTTCGACACCGTTACCGACGCGAACACTGCCGACGCGCTGGTGGGCTGCTCGGTGCTCGTGCGTCGCGCCGACCTGCCCGAAGGCGTGCTTGAGCTTGAAGAGGGCGGCATCGAGGGGTTCGACGTCATCGACGCGAAATGCGGCCTGATCGGCACGGCCGTCTCCATCAACGAAATGCCCGGGCAGCACCTGCTCGAGGTAGCGCGCGAAGGTTCCGACAAAACGGTGCTCATTCCGGTAGTCGACGAGTTCCTTGAAGGGGTGGACGAAGCGGATCGGTGCATCTTCGTGAACCTGCCCGATGGCCTGCTTGACCTGTAACCGCCCTGCCAAGAAGGGAACCTCATGATCATCGAAACGCTTTCGACGTTTCCCGATATGTACGCTTCCGTCATGGGCGCGTCCATGATGCGCATTGCCCAAGAGAAGGGCATCCTGGAATTTCACGCCCATGACCTGCGCGATTGGACGCACGACCGCCATCGCACCACCGACGACGAACCCTACGGCGGCGGCGACGGCCTTGTCATGAAATGCGCCCCCATCTTCGAAGCCTACGAAGACATCTGCAGCCGCGCAAGCGGCCAACAGCTCATAGGCTCCAAGCAATCACCCTTTCAACCCGCGATGGGTAGCGTTGGGCTCGGCGATGCCCACAAAGCGAGTTCCGCACGAGCCAAAAGCCCCAGTGGGGCTTTTGTGCGAGCAGGACTGTCTGAGCGACTGGGCGTCGCCGGGCCCAACGCGGTGCAAGAAGAAAGCACTTGCAACAAGAATGTAGGCAAGCCCTACACCATCTTCCTAGCTCCGCAAGGCCGCCGCTTCGACGACGCCGCCGCCTGTGAGCTGGCCAAGCAAGATCACCTGCTGTTCATCTGCGGCCACTACGAGGGCATCGACGAGCGCGCCTACACGCTGGCCGATCAGGTCATCTCGCTGGGCGATTACGTGCTTACCAGCGGCGAGCTTGCCAGCATGGTGGTCATCGACGCGGTGGTGCGCAAGCTTCCGGGCGTGCTGGGCGCCGAAACGGGCGCGCTCGGCGAAAGCTTCGCCGACGGCCTGCTGGAATACCCGCAGTATACGCGCCCGGCGAACTTCAACGGCATGGAGGTGCCGCCGGTGCTGCTGTCGGGCAATCACGGCGCCGTGGACGTGTGGCGCCGCCAGCAAAGCTTGGAGCGCACGTGGCGGCTGCGCCCCGACCTGCTTGAGGGCGTGGCGCTTACCGACGCTGACCGCGCATTTCTGCAGAGTTTATCAACCGCCGATGGACGCTAGGCCCCCAGCGGTATCATAGGCAGCTAGCGCACGCGGGGCACTCCGCCTGCGCGCGGTCCATCGAAAGGAAACACAGTACTTCATGAGCGCAGGTCAACACGCCACCGACTCGCACGGCGGCATTCTTAGAACCTTCTTCAGCATCGTTGTCATGGTCGCCTTCGTCCTGGGGCTTTCCTGGGCGCTGCGCACGTTCGTGTTCACGGCTTACGAAATCCCCTCGGGCTCTATGGAGGAAACTATCATGACCGGCGACATGGTGTTCGCCGAAAAGGTCAGCTACTACTTCCGCGACCCCGAGCCGGGCGACATCGTCACGTTTACCGACCCCGAAATCCCTGGTCGTACGCTTATCAAGCGTTGCATCGCCACGGCAGGGCAAACCATCAACATCACCGGCGACGGCATTCTGTACATCGATGGCGTAGCGCAATCGGAAACCTACACGCACGGCAAGCCCACGCTGCCGCTTTCCAACAGCTCCATCACCTTCCCCTACACGGTGCCGCAAGGCTACATCTGGGTGATGGGCGACAATCGCACGAACTCGCAAGATTCCAGATACTTCGGCGCGGTCCCCACAAGCTCGGTCACGGGCAGGGGCGTGCTGGTATATTGGCCCGTTTCGGAATTCGGCGTGCTCGAATAGCCGCAAACGTGCAGACACAAGGCAAGTAAGGGAACACGGAAAAGGACAAGGAGAACCATGTCAACCGAAACCTTCGCCGCGAACGCGGGGCAGGGCGCAGGCGCAAACCAGCCGCCTACGTTCCAGGACATCGTCATGAACCTGCAGCATTACTGGGCCAGCCAGGGCTGCGTTGTTTTGCAGCCGTACGACGGCGCGGTGGGCGCGGGCACGAACCACACCGCCACCACGCTGCGCTCCTTGGGCCCCGACACGTGGCGCACGTGCTACGTGCAGGGTTGCCGCCGTCCCACCGACGGCCGCTACGGCGAGAACCCCAATCGCCTGCAGTACTACTACCAGTTCCAGGTGCTCATGAAGCCCAGTCCCGACAACATCCAGGACCTGTACCTGGGCAGCCTGCGCGCCATCGGCATCGACCCCGATAAGCACGACGTGCGCTTCGTCGAGGACGACTGGGAAAGCCCGACGCTGGGCGCCTGGGGCCTTGGCTGGGAAGTGTGGCTCAACGGCATGGAGGTCACGCAGTTCACGTACTTCCAGCAGGTGGGCGGCTTCGAGTGCTCGCCCGTGCCCGTGGAAATCGCGTACGGCCTCGAGCGCCTGACCATGTACATCCAGGGCGTCGACAGCGTCTACGACATCATCTGGGCGCGCGGCGACGACGGCGTGGAGTTCACGTACGGCGACGTGTACCTGGAAAACGAGCGCGAATTCTCCACGTACAACTTCGAGGTGGGCAACACCGATTTCCTGTTCGAAGCTTTCAACCAGTACGAGCGCGAGGCGGGGCTGTGCCTGGAACACAACCTGCCGCTGCCGGCGTATGACTGGGTGCTGAAGTGCTGCCACACGTTCAACCTGCTTGACGCGCGCGGCGTCATCTCCGCCACCGAGCGCATGGCCTACATCCTGCGCGTGCGCTCCATGGTGAAGGAATGCTGCGCATCGTATATCGCCAACGTCGTCGGCGAAGGCGAGAGCGATTGCGCACCCTCCGATGAGAAGAAGGGGGAGTAACCCATGGCCGAAAAGCACACGCTCGCGTTCGAGATCGGCGTCGAGGAAATTCCCGCGTTCGACCTTGATTCGGCGAACAAGCAGCTTGAGAAGATGGTGCCCGCCGCGTTTACCGATGCGCGCATCCCGTTCGATTCCGTGGAAATCCACTCCAGCCCGCGCCGTCTGATCGTCATGGCCTATGGCGTGGCCGACGCAACCGAGGCGCTGGTGGAAGAGTGTAAGGGCCCCGCGGCGAAGATCGCGTTCGACGCCGACGGCAACCCCACGAAGGCCGCCATCGGCTTCGCGCGCGGCAAGGGCCTTACTCCCGAAAACCTTGAGCGCCGCGAGGTCAAAGGCGTCGAATACGTATTCGCCACCAAGAACATCCCGGCAACGCCTGTGGCCGACCTTCTGCCCGACATCTTGGCCGGCTTCATCACGGCCATCAAGTGGCCGCGCTCGCAGCGCTGGGCTGCCTACAGCGAGTACTTCGTGCGCCCCGTGCGCTGGATCGTGGCCATGCTCGACAACGTCGTGCTGCCCGTCAGCTTCGCCGGTGCCACGTCCGGCAACGTCACGTTCGGCCATCGCGTGCTTGCCCCCGGGGCGCACACGGTGGACACGGCCGCGAACCTGCTTGACGTGGTGCGCGCCGCCTACGTCATCCCCACGCAGTCCGAGCGCGAGCGCATCATCCGCGAAGGCGTGGCCGCTATCGAGGCCGAAACGGGCTTCACGGCCGAGCTGCCGGCGAAAACGCTGCTTGAGGTGGTGAACCTGTCCGAGTATCCGCAACCGCTCGTGTCCACGTTCGACGAGGAATTCCTGCAGGTGCCGGAAGAGATCATCGTCGACGCCATGCTCATGCACCAGCGCTACTTCCCGCTGTACGACGCCGACCACAAGCTGACGAACAAGTTCATCATCGTGTCGAACGGCAACCCGGAGTGCGCCGCCACCATCATCGACGGCAACGAGCGCGTTGTGCGCGCCCGCCTAGACGACGCGAAGTTCTTCTACGAGGAAGACCTGAAGCACCCGCTGGAGTTCTACGTGAACAAGCTGGACAAGGTGGTGTTCCAGGAGTCGCTGGGCACGGTGAAGCAGAAGGCCGAGCGCCTGGTGAAGCTGGCCGGCGCGCTTGCCGCCGACGCGCAGCTGTCCGAGGCCGACGCCGCCGACCTGGTGCGTGCCGCGCAGCTGTGCAAGGCCGACCTGGTCACGAACGCCGTCATCGAGTTCACGTCCGTCCAGGGCGTCATGGGCAGCTACTATGCCGCCGCTTCCGGCGAAACGCCGCAGGTGGCGCAGGCCATCGGGCAGCACTACCAGCCGCGCTTCGCCGGCGATGAGCTGCCGGAAACCACGGTGGGCAAGCTGGTGGCCTTGGCCGACAAGCTTGACACCATCTGCGGCCTGTTCAGCGTGGGCCAGGGCCCCACGGGCTCGTCCGACCCGTTCGCGCTGCGCCGCAGCGCCATCGGCATCGTGAACATGCTGGAGGCGGGCGTAAACATTTCGCTGGCAGCTGCTATCGACTGCTCGCTGGCGGCGTTCGCCGAGCAGGGCGTCCAGTTCGACGCCGCCGCCGTGCGCGCCGAGGTCGTCGACTTCTTCGTCACGCGCACGAAGGTCATGCTGCGCGACGCCGGCGTGGAGGCCGACACCATCGACGCCGTGCTTGCCGCAGGCGTTGAGGAGCCTGCTGTCATCGGCCAGCGCGCCCATGCGCTTGAGGACGCCCGCGCCAACGACGCCGAGACGTTCGACAACCTGGCCACGGCCTATGCGCGTGCGAACAACCTGCGCAAGCCCGAGCTGGGCAGCGCCGTGGACGAGGACCTGCTCACCGAGCCGGAGCGCCCGCTGGCCGCGGCTGTGGCCCAGGCGGAAGGCACCGTTGCCGCCGCGCTTGAGGCCGACAACTTCGCTGCCGCGCTTTCCGAGCTGGCGGCCCTGCGCGCGCCCATCGACGGCTTCTTCGCCGACGTCATGGTCATGGACGAGGACCCGGCGCTGCGCGACAACCGCCTGCGCCTGCTCAACCGCTTCGTGGCCGTGTTCGCCAACGTGGCGGACTTCGGCAAGATGGCGAAGTCGAAATAGCGCGCAAGCGTGTAAACTTTGAAGGGCGGCGGCCACTCAGGCCGGCCGCCCTTTTTCGTATCCATCAGGCGTCTTCGCAAGGAGGCATGCTTCATGCAAGAGGAGTTCATCGTGCACGAGAACACAACGTCGCTGCCGACGATCCACGTCATCAGCGACTCGGTGGGCCTGACGGCCCAAGCCATGGCACGCGCCGCGGCCGCCCAGTTCGGGGAGACGAACCCCAACATCGAGGTGCTGTCCCACGTGCGCTCCGCCGAACAGATCCGCACCTGGATCAACGAGCACACGGCGCTGCACGCCAGCCGCGGCGATGCGCGCGTGCTCATCTTCTACACGCTTGTCGACGGCGACCTGCGCCACGCGCTTACCGAATACGCCGCCACGAAGCCCAGCGTCACGGCCGTCGACCTGCTCACCGAGGCCATCGGCTCCATCGCGAAGCTCTCGGGCCAGGTGCCCAGCAAACGCCCCGGCGGCCTGCACGTGGCCGACCAGCACTACTTCCGCCGCATCGAGGCCATCGAGTTCACCATCGCCCACGACGACGGCCGCAACCCGCAGGAGATGACGCAGGCCGACATCGTGCTTCTAGGCGTGTCGCGCTCGTCGAAAACGCCCACGAGCATCTATCTGGCGCAGCAGGGCTACAAGGTTTCCAACATTCCGCTCGACCCGTCCACCGAACCGCCGAAAGAGGTGTTCGAAGTGGACCGCACGCGCCTGTTCGGCCTGATGACAACGCCTGAGGTGCTCATCGGAATTCGCCAGCGCCGCCTAGGAAATGCTGCTGTCGTGGCATCAAAATATGCCGACCCCGAATACGTTTACGAGGACCTCGACAAGGCCCGCGCGCTCATGCGAAAACTCGGCGCAATCGTCGTTCACACCGAAAATCGCGCCGTTGAAGAAACCGCTCAAGAGATTTTGCGGTACTACGAACGGGTGCACCCCGCAGGTGCTGATATAGTTAAGGAGTCCTGATTTCACAAGTCCGGTAAAAACCAAGGACGACCTTAGGTTAGGAGTTAAAAAAGTGACTGCAGAAGTCAAGCGGGTTTACGCATTCGGCAAAGACGCCGAGGGCAACAACGTCACGGAAGGCAACACGAACATGAAAGCCATCCTGGGCGGCAAGGGCGCTAACCTTGCCGAGATGGCCAACATCGGTCTGCCGGTGCCTCCGGGGTTCACCATCTCGTGCCAGACGTGCATGGAGTACGCGAACGCCGACAACACGTGGCCTGAAGGCGCGCTCGACACCATTCACGAGTATCGTCTGGACCTGGAAAAGCGCATCGGCAAGAAAATCGGCGACGCGGAAGATCCGCTGCTGGTTTCCGTCCGTTCCGGCGCCCCTATGTCCATGCCCGGCATGATGGACACGGTTTTGAACCTGGGTCTGAACGACCGGTCCATCCACGGCCTTATCAAGCAGACGGAAAACCCCCGTTTCGCATGGGACTCCTACCGCCGCTTCATCCAGATGTTCTCCAACGTCGTCATGGGTCTTGATGGCGACCTGTTCGAGAACGCCATCACGGCCATGAAGAACGCGCGCGGCGTCGCGTCCGACACCGACCTCACGGCTGAGGACCTGCAGCAGCTCGTGGTCGAGTTCAAGCAGATCTTCTCCGAGAACGTCTCGGGCGTGGAATACCCCAGCCTCGTCGTCGACGGCGCGGTGGCCTTCCCGCAGGACCCCATGGTGCAGCTGAAGCTGGCCATCGAGGCCGTGTTCGGCAGCTGGAACAACCCGCGTGCCACGCTGTACCGCAAGAAGAACAAGATCTCCGATGACCTGGGCACCGCCGTCAACGTGCAGTGCATGGTCTTCGGCAACAAGGGCAACACCTCTGCCACTGGCGTTGCGTTCACGCGCAACCCCGCTAACGGCGAGAAGGAATTCTACGGCGACTACCTGGTCAACGCCCAGGGCGAAGACGTCGTCGCCGGCATCCGCAACACCAGCCCCATCGCTGATCTGAAGCACGTCGAGGGCCTTGAGGAAGCCGGCCAGCAGCTCGAAGAGATCTTCGTGGTGCTGGAGAACCACTTCCGCGACATGTGCGACATCGAGTTCACCATCGAGCAGGGCAAGCTGTACATGCTGCAGACCCGCGTCGGCAAGCGTACCGCCGCCGCCGCGCTGCACATCGCCATCGAGATGGAGAAGGAAGGCCTCATCACGAAGGAAGAGGCCGTCATGCGCGTCGAGCCCGAGCAGCTCGACCAGCTGCTGCACCCGCAGTTCGACAAGAACGCCGAGTACGACGTGCTTGCGCGCGGCCTGAACGCTTCCCCGGGCGCTGCCGTGGGCGAGGCCGTGTTCTCCGCTGCCGACGCCGTGGCCGCCGCCGAGGCCGGCCGCAAGTGCGTGCTCGTGCGTTGGGAAACCACGCCCGACGACCTGGCCGGCATGATTGCCGCCGAAGGCATCCTGACCAGCCATGGCGGCAAGACGTCCCACGCGGCCGTTATCGCCCGCGGTATGGGCGCGCCGTGCGTGTGCGGCGTCGAGGCGCTGAAGATCGACGCCGAGAAGAAGCAGGCGGCCGTCACCGGCACCGATGTGGTCATCAAGGAAGGCGACATGATTTCGCTGGACGGCACGACCGGCATCGTGGTGCTCGGCGCTGTTGATCTGGTGCTTCCCGAGCTTACCGGCGACCTGGACACCATCCTGGAGTGGGCCGACGAGTTCCGTACCTTGGGCGTGCGCGCGAACGCCGACAACCCCGAGGACGCTCAGTTGTCCCGCGACTTCGGTGCGCAGGGCATCGGCCTGTGCCGCACGGAGCACATGTTCCTGGGCGACCGCAAGCAGATCATCCAGACGTTTATCCTGAACGAGGACGAGGACATCCGCCAGAAGGCCGTCGACCAGCTGTTCGAGGCTCAGACGGGCGACTTCTACGGCATGTTCAAGGCCATGGACGGCCTGCCGGTCATCGTGCGTCTGCTCGATCCGCCGCTGCATGAGTTCCTGGAGAGCCCGCGTGCCCTCGACGTCGAGATCGCCCGCCTCGAGGTCACCGGCGGAGACAAGGGCGTCATCGCCGAGAAGCGCGCCCTCATGGAGCAGATCGACGCCATGGCCGAGGCCAACCCGATGCTGGGTCTGCGCGGCTGCCGCCTGGGCATCGTGTATCCCATCCTGCCCGTCATGCAGGTGCGCGCCATCGCCACGGCTGCTGCCAAGCTGAAGAAGGAAGGCCTCGATCCGAAGCCCGAGATCATGATTCCGCTGGTGTCCGTGGTTCCCGAGCTGGCCAAGCTGCGCGAAGTTGCCGAGCAGACCATCGCGGAAGTGGCCGCTGAGCAGGGCGTTGAGCTGAACATCGAGATCGGCACCATGATCGAGCTGCCGCGTGCGGCTGTCACCGCCGACGAGATTGCCACGAAGGCCGACTTCTTCTCCTTCGGCACGAACGACCTCACGCAGACGACGTTCGGCTTCAGCCGCGACGACGTCGAGGCCGAGTTCATCCCGCAGTACCTGAAGGAGCGCCTGCTGCCCTACAACCCGTTCGCCACGGTTGACCCCGGCGTTGCCAAGCTGGTGAAGATGGGTGTTGAGCTGGGCCATCAGGGCAACCCGAACCTCACCTGCGGCGTGTGCGGCGAGCACGGCGGCGACCCGGACTCCATCCACACGTTCCACAACATCGGCCTGGACTACGTGTCCTGCAGCCCGTACCGCGTGCCGCTGGCGCGTCTGGCCGCCGGCCAGGCAGCCATCGAGGCCAAGCAGGCAGAATAGCCTGCAAAAGCCCTACGGCATATGGAATGCGAAGGGAGCCCCCGCGGGGGCTCCCTTTTGGTATGGGGGTGCATGGTGCGTTGCTGACGGCGGCCTGCATTGCGGCCGCGCTGATAAAAGAGTGACGCGCCTTCAGCGCTATCTAGTAGGTGTCGAGCTCTCGCTCGACGCTACGAGTGAGGTGCGAACACTTACAACATCGCAGGTCGATAAGGGGTTCAACCCGATTTTCGTAGGGTTGAGCGAAAGCTCGACCGTTCTAATACAGCGTCGTAGGCGCGTCACGCATTTAGAAAGCGACACTTTGGGACAAAGGGACAGTCCCTTTGTCCCAAAAACGGGGGCCGGTGAACACCGGCCCCCGTTGCGTCTGCGGCGCTTTGTTGTTGTTCGCTACGAAAGCGTAATGGGATATTGGCGAATCTCGTCGTAGGTGTTTTTGTCGCACAGCTCAAGCGTGCCCTTGACGTTCACAAGGTCGTCGATGCTTGCCACGTCGTCCTCGTCGAACTCAAGCCTGTCGTCGGCGCTCGTTCCCACGTTCAGGGACGTGAACAGGTACGGATCGGCCATCTTGCTGTTCACCGAGAAGCTGTCGGTCAGGTAGGTGAGGCTGAGGTCCTGGTCGCTGTTGTTGACGGCCGTGAATTTGTAGCCCACGGCTCCGGTCCAGTCCTGGAACTTCGCCGTGATGGTGACGGTGATTAGGTCGTCGTCGATAATCGTCTCGTTCATGGGCTCTTCGGTGTCATCGGAGATGCTGCTGGCACTGGACGCTGCTGCCGAGCTTGCATCGGCGCTGGTGCTGGCCGTGCCGCGCACGAATACCATGGCTTCGCCGTCGGCTTCCATCGACAGCTTCTCGTCTGCCAGCTTTGCAACTACGGTGCTGCCTTCGATGGTCATCTCGGCTTCCGTGGCGCTTTTCGCCTTCCAGGTGCCTTCGATGGTTTCGCCGAGCATCGTGAACTTCAACGTTCCGTCATCGTTGAGGGTCAGCCCCACGGTCATGCCGAAGGCTTCAAGCATTGCCAGGTCGTCTTCGTTTGTGGTCTCTCCGTCGCTGGTGACGCTTGCCAGCTTCCAGTCGCCGGAGAAATTCTTGGTGTAATCGGTTTGCGCGCAGCCTACCAGTGCAAGGCAGAATGCAAGCAGCAGCGTGGCCGTTAAGGCGATGATTCTCGTGGTCTTCATGGTCTCTTCCTTTCTAACTCGTTTACTTCCTGTGGCAGATTTACGCTCCCACGGTGCCGCCGCAGTATTCGCAGCGTCCCGAGGCATCGGGCGTGGTGGTGGCGCCGCACAAGGGGCACGTTCGCGTTGCCGTGGGCGCGGCGGCGGCAACGGGCGCGGTGGCATCAGGCGCGACGACGGCTGCGGCACCGGCCTCGCGCGCCGCTGCGCGCGCATCGCACAGCGCCGAGCGGATTTCCTGCGCAATGCGCTCGGCCTCGCGGTATTCAATGGAATTGCGATGCTCGATGCGGTAGTCGTTCACCCTGAACGTGATGTTTTCGTAATAAGGAAGATTCACGTGGATGGTGAGGTACACGTCGTGGTCGATGTCGTAACGTGGGGGCTCGTAGTCGTGCTTCTCGCCGTCGGAATCGGTCCAGTGAAGCTCCGTTTTCGTTTCGCGGATCTCGGTATCGCAGCCGGTTACTTGGGAGAAGTCCAGCACGTCGGGATTGGTGTTGCGCCACTGCTTGTTCGTGGCAACCAGGAAGCGCCCCGCGTCTTCGTCAAGCAGCACTTTCGTGCCGAAACCCAGCGTGCGCGTAGGGTTGAATGCTGCCACGCGTTCGGCATTTTGCTCGCGCCACGCCAGCTGGTCGCGAATCTGGCTGACGCTTGAGCGTCGGCGGTCGCTGAACCACGGCGATAGCTTCGCCGCGCAGTCCTTGCACAGGTTGCCGTCGTCAAGCTTGCGGTTTCCCAAAAGGCCAATCTCGCCGCCGCAGATATCGCAGGTCTTCTTCTCGAACATTTTTCCGAATAGCCCCATGTCATGCCTCCTTTGCGTCGGATGCCTGCGCGCATCGTCTGTGCGTGGGTTCATGATGCCGCAGGTCGGCGCGGCGCAGAAGCGCCCTGCGGCCAAGTTTTGGCTGCGGGCTTAGGACTTGCGGCTTATAGACTGGGACGGCGGAGCGGGAAAGCCTGTTGCGGCGGGGCGGGAAGCCTATGGGGGCGAGGTGCCAATTGCAGCGGGGCGGCAAGCCTACTCCTCTTGCGACCCCTTCGTCATGCTGGGCACGATAAGGCCTGTTGAAACGGCATGCACGGCAAGTCGCAGGATGTTGTCGTAGCCCGTTTTCGCAAGGATCTCGGAAATGTGGCGCTTCACGGTGCCTTCGCTGAGATAAAGCTCGGCGGCAATTTCCTTGCGCGTTTTCGTTTCGCACACCAGGCGCAAAATCGCCAATTCCGTGTCGGTAAGCTGGGCGGCGTCGGAAAAGATGCTCTGCTGCGCCAAGGGGAACGTGGAGTAGCCGTCCATAGTGGAGCGAATGATGCTCAAAAGCTCGGAGGTTCCTACGTTTTTGTACACGAAGCTGTCCACGCTGGCGTTGCGCGCCTGCTTGATGAACGTGATTTCAGGCATGCCCGTCATGATGATGACCTTCACGTCGGGCCGCGCGGCCTTGATCTTGCGCGCCGCGACGATGCCGCTGGAATCGTTCTCGGTGCACACGTCAAGCAACGCGCACGTGGCGCCAGATGTCTCGACGGCCTCAAGCGCCAAGGCGGCATCGCCAAGCGAGGCCACCACGTCGATGTCGTTTTGCGCGCCGATGGCGCAGGCAAGCGACTCGCGCAGCATGGCTTGGTCTTCAACGATGGCAAGCTTGATCATGGTTGCTCCTTTCGGCCGGCTCCGTAAGGCTCCGCGCCGCTTTCGACTGATAGGCGGACTATTTCTATGGTGAAGGGGTCAAACGACGCAACGCGGAATTCCAAGCCGGCGTGCTGAGCGGCCTGCCGCATGCCGGGTATCCCGCTGCCAGGGGTTATGGCGCAGGTGGCGCCCCGCCCGTCATTGGTGATGCGCATGGCTAAAGGCTCATCGCTGGCGAACAGGTGCACCTCTATGCGACGCGCCTGCGCGTGCTTGACGGCATTGGTGGTTGCTTCGCGAACGATGTGCACCAGCGCCTCGGCCTCTTCGGACGCCTTGGGCAGCGTGCCTTGAACCTGCACGGAAACGCCGGAAAGGGCGAACGCCTGCACGATGGCCTCAAGCTGCGCCGTGCTGTCGGGTTCCGCGGCGTCGTCAAGGTCGTCGATGATGCCGCGCGTCAGCCGCGCTACCTCGGCAAGCGCTTCGGGCGTGGGGTCGGGCGCTTCCAGAAAGCGGTGCAGAATGGACAGCCGCTGCCCGATCGTGTCGTGGATGCGCGCTTTCATGGCAACGATGGCCTCGTTTCTTGCCACCTCCTGCACGTGGTCAAGCGAGTCGCGCAGCTCGCGGTTCGCGGCTTCAAGCAGGCTGTTCGTGCGCTGTATGCCGGTGTTGATCGACTCTTCCTCGGTGACGTCGGTGGCCATCAAAAGGCGGCAAGTGGTTGCACGCAGGTTCACGGTTTCGCGTTTGAACTGCACCATCTGCTTCCCGGGAAGCTCGATGCGAGCATTGTCGCGCGAGTGCGGCATGTTCTGCAGCTTTGCGAGGCCTTCGAGTTCAGTCCACAGCTTGCTGGTGTCGGAAAGATCGGTGGCGAACCCCAGCGCGGTAAGACGCGTGCGCATGACGTCGTTCATGTACAGGATGCAGTGCTTCTCGTTCGTCCAGATGATGCCTTCGGGAAGCTTGTCGAGCGCATCGATGAGGGAAAGCTTCGTGACCGAACATACCAGGTGGCGTATGTCAAGCAGCAACGATGCGCTGACGCGGAACACGAAGAACGCCGCGTCGGCGATAAGCAGGTAGATCGCGCCAGGGCCAAGCGCGCTGATGACGGGCGGCGTGCAAAGCGCAAGAAGCGCGACCTCGAACGTCATGGCCGGCTTGCGGTAGACAATGGCAAGCGCCGCCCCCAGGCAGGCGATTCCTAGGCTTACCCACAGGATCGGCTCGATGGCCACGGTGAGGGTTCGAAGTCGAATGAGCATGTCGCCGTGGTTCGTGGAAGCCTCGCACGCAACGCAGCACGCCAATGCAAGGTGGCCCGCGAGAAACGCTTCGTAGGTTATGGCGGCCAGGGGCGGTTTGCCCGGCTTGCGGCGTGTGGCTAGGAAGGCCGCGTGCAGGGCCTGCCCCGAGGCAAGCAGGAAGAAGGCGGCGATAAGCGCAATAAGCACGGCGTTTGCCGAGGTCGAAAGGAAGTTCATGGCACGTCCTTTCGCGGAATGGGGACGCGCACGAAGATGCACACGCTTTCACCATCTTGCTCGAAGCGATGCGTCGTGTTGCGTTTGGCAAGGTTCGCGCGCAGCTTGGCCAGCGTTTCGACCATGTGCGCGCTTTCGATGGCGTTACTTGTGAGCATGGCGCGTAGCTCGGCGTTGTCTTCGTGTTCGTGAACGTTCAGCATAAGAACGGCGTCGTCGGCGGCGCTTGCCGCTGCGGCAAGATCGTACAGGCAGTCGTACAGGACGCTTACCACGCAGGCGTCAAGCGCGTGCTCGGTCTGCACGAACGCGGCGCAATCCACGCCGATGGAGCGCAGGTCGGAGGCGGTTTCGTTAAACACCAGCTGCAAGCGGTCTCGGTCGAACTCGGGATCGCTTTTCTCGGACACCACCAAGGCGCCTTTGCGCTTGCAATAGGCAACCAGCAGCTTTGCTTCCGTCAGCATTTCGTTGCGTTTGGCTTTGGCGTGCGGGGTGTTTTCGGCGGGCAGGCCGTCGACCAGCTGCTTGATGCGCAGGCTCTGGTCCTTCAGGGCGTCTTCAACGTCTGCCATCAGCTCGCGCTCGTTGCGCAGCCGCCACGCCTCGCGCTGCACCGCGGCTTCCCGCTCAAGCGCGCTGTTGCTGCGCCGCAGCTGCGCTTGCTGCTCCTCAAGCGTTGCGCGCCGCGCATCTATGTCGGAAACGTCTTGCGCAAGCAGCGCGCGGCCTCCGCTGACGGGGTACACCTTGAACAGCGTGTGCGCAACGCCGGTTGTGCGAAACGCCCACGATTCGGCCGGCAGCGAATCCGAGCACTGCACAACGTGCGCGGCTTCGTTCGTTTGCGGGCAAGCTTGCTCGGTTTGGAAGACGATGTTGCTTTCTTCGTCAAGAATCTTCAGGTCGAAAGGCAGCTTGCGAAACGCATTTTCGTACCATAAGTATGAGGGGAACAGCTTCACGTCGAGCGCAATCTCCAGCGCGGCTATCACCAAAACGCAGTACATCAGCGAGAAGTTCAGCGAAACCATGGCGATGATGCGCAGCGCATACAGCGCGCTGAGCGTGGCCCCTACGCCGACGATCACGGCAAGGGGAACGAGCGCGATTTTGAGTTGTATGCGCGCCGCAAGGAAAAGCGTGGCGAAGAACGCGAGGTACAGCAGCACTTGCCAGCCGACGACGAGATAGTAGCCAGGCGCATAGCGGTAGCTGCCCGACCAGCTTGCATCGGCGAAGTCGAACACGAACACGACGTGGTGCAGGTTGTTGGTGAGCACCAGCGCAATGAGCGCCGCCGTTATGCCTGCGAAAACGCGCATTGCGTGGCGTGCGGCGGGCTTGTCGTCAATCGCGGCGGCACGCAGCGCGCAATCAAGGCAAAGAAGGGGAATGACCGTCATGGGAATGTAGTAGCAGTACCACAAAAGCGATTCGACAAGGTCGTTATCAAGGTGGAACTTCACCAGCACGGCAAGCATCCACAGCACGATAAGCCCGGCCACGCTTACCAGGTTGCGCGCTATTTTCGCATCGGGGCAGCGCAGGTAGGCGCTAAAGCCCCACGCGGCGGCTAGCGGCCCGAGCGCAATCATGTAATTCGATGACGAACGGCGGCTTGAAAAGGGGTTTGGCTCGGGGGCGGGCAGCGCGCCCGACGCCTGCATGGCACACAGCAAAAGGGCGAACGCGGCCGCAAGGGCCGCGGCAATGGCGAGCACCGTGCGCTTGGATATGTTGGCCGGGCGTTTCATGATGCCAGTATAGTTGAGCATCGTCTCATTGTTTTGGCCGCATGTCCCAACTTCGCGCGTTTGCCTGGGACACGCGGCCTGGGACAAAGGGACTGTCCCTTTGTCCCATTGGTGCTCGGGCAGCGGAACGCCCCCTTGTGGCCGCTTTTCAAATAGGTGACGCGCCTTCGGCGCTATCTTATAGGTGTCGAGCTGTCGCTCGACGCTACGAAATCTTGTTGCGGGCTTCGATGAGATTGCGGCGTTGTCGGAGCTCGAGGCCTCGATTCGTAGGGTTGAGCGAAAGCTCAGCCCAGCCAAAGCAGCGCCGAAGGCGCGTCACTGCTTTATGGGCCTTGCCCCGCGAGCGCAAGCGGCAATGGGGCTGGCGCCAACGCAAAGAGGGCGGAGCATTTGCTCCGCCCTCGATTCGCCTCATCTGCAAGGGTTATCGCAGTCAGCTGAACCACGCCGTGCTCGTTGCGCCCCCGCTTCTTCCTTTCTCAGCATGGCCTTCTCGTGCAAGCCTCGCTCTTATGCGGCATTCTCCTCGCGCGACATGGCCTTCTCGTAATCCTTCGTGCCCACGAAAATCTCGTTCGTGTACGGGTTGCGGCCCAGCTTCTTGCTGCGGTAGGCCACGTATCCCAGTGCGGCGATGTTCGCGCCTAAGGCCAGCAGCGAAACCACCAGGTTCACGTTCGGGTCGTTCACCGACTGCACGGCGAAGATGGAGTCGTTCGCGAACAGGGGGCACACCTGGCAGAACATGCACCACAGCGCCAGCGTGTTCGCGCGGTTTTGGATCCAGCCGCCCTTGTTCCACAGCATGCCGGCCACGGTGGGGGCCAGAAGCAGCGCCAGGCCGCAGTACCAGGAGTGCGTCGGCAGGCAGTTGTGGGTGTAGCAGAAGTTCCAGATGTCGTAGGAGATGATGAACACCCAGGTCATGTCAGGCCACAGCATGTCCTGCTTCTTCTTCGACACATAGATGCCGAACCAACCGGTCTTGACGAAGATGTTCAAGATGCCCGCGATGCCGTTGAACACGTTGTGCCAGCCGCCGTGCAGCTCCACGCCCTCGGTGGAGATCCACGTGGTGCCGAACGCGCGCACGGCGGTTTCGCTTGTGTGCCTGCTGGTGGTGGCAAGTGGCATCCTGTCCGGCGTGCAGGTGGGCTCCATGTCGTCGAAGCTGCCGGGTACCGGCGTGCTGCTGGTGGCGGCCGTGGTGTTCACGGCGTTCATCGGCACGCTGCTTGGAGCGGCGGCGCAGATGGTGTGCGCGTGCATGGCGCGCGCCGGCGGGCGCGCAAGCTGGAATCTGGTCGGCGCGGCCGCGGCGTGCGGCGCGGTGGTGATGGTGCTGACGGTGCTCACGTTCGCGGCCATCAACACGGCAAGCCCGAACCTGGCAGCAGTAGGCGGCCTGTTCGCGCTCGACGCCGCCGTAAACGTGGCAATGCTGCTGGTAGCGGCCCGCTTCACGAAGTAGCAAGGTGTGAAAACTGCGCAGCATAATGCACGCGGCTCCATTTGACGCGCGCGTATAAAGCTCGGCAACGCAAAAGCCCCCGCCAATTCGTTTGGCGAGGGCTTTTCGCGCTTTGCGTGCGAATGGCGACGGGCTGATTGACTACTTCAGCGCTGAATCGGCGATCTGCTTGCCGGTTTTGTAGTCAACCCAGCCTTGCGGCATGCTCGCGGCGGCGTCGTTGTGGCATTCCGTGCACGCCATCACCGATGCGCGGTGCGACTTGTGGCAGTCGCTGCAGGTCGCATCGCCGTGATGGTTGCTGTGCGGGTTGAACGAGCGGTCGGCCGTGACGTCCATCAGCTGGCTGCGCGTGGTGATGTCGGCGCCGGCGGCGTCGGTGTGACAGCCGCTCTTCAGGCAAAACGCCGCTTCGTCGGACGAATTCTGCCCCGAGTTCTCCATCAGCTCGGTGATCGATGTTTCTGCGAGCGGGTAATAGTAGTCGCCCGTGATGGTTTCCGCAACCTCGCCGATCTGCTGGCCAATGGAGGGAACGTGGCACGACAGGCACTCCACGCCTGCCTGCTTGTGCGTGACGGCAAGCATCGAACTGGCATCGCTGACGTTGTTGCCCCACTTATCGACTGCCGGCGTACCTGGTTGCGCTTCGAATGTGTCCACATAGGTGCTCATGGGCGTGTGGCACACGCCGCAAAAACCCGGTGTGTTGTGCCACGTCCAAAAACCAATGCCGGCTACGATGACCACGGCAACGACGATGCCCGCGATCAGCGGTTTCTTGCTTTTCTTTGCTTTCGCGTTTGATGCGCTCGACGGCGTGTCCATGGCTGTCTCCTCTAGAAGTTCGTCTACGAATATATGCTGAGCGCCCGGAGGGAAGAAAGGGCGCTCAGCGAGGGGGAAGCCCCGCATCTGCGGCGGGCTTCATGCCGCCGCGCAAGATGGGAGATAAGGATGTGCTACAGGCTTGCCACGTACTTGCCGGCCACGTAGCCCTGCGTGTGGGCGCGTCCAAGCGATAGGCCGGGCATCCACATGGTGTAGTCAACGCCTGCGAAGAAGTTGCCGGCAACGTTGCCGATGGCGAACAGACCGGGGATGGCCTCGTTCGTGCCGTCCTTGAGCACGCGCATGTGTTCGTCAACGTTCACGCCCGACACGATGGCGGACACGCGCACATGGCGATGGGTTCCATAGAATGGAGGCGTGTCGATGGGGGCCAGGTACTTGGCCTCTTTGCCGAAGTCCTCGTCCACGCCCTTGGCCACCAGCTCGTTGTAGCGCTCTACAGCCTTCTTGAAGGCGGCGGCGTCGGTGATGCCGAGTTTTTTGGCCAGCTCATCAAGGGTATCTGCCTTGAACGTGGCAATCTGGCCCTCGTAGACGCCCTTTTTCTCGCCGGGTTCCTCGGGCATATAGGCCTTGATGGCTTCCTGGTCGAACAGCTTGCCCGGCCAGCTTGCGGCCGTCTCGGTGTAGTTGTTGTCGAAGATTTGGCAGTAGTTGCCTTGATCGGTTTCGCTGCGCAAGAAGTTGTTCATGATGGACATGCCGCAGGTCTCATCGCAGAAGCGCGTGCCATCCATCTTCACGGCCAAAAACGGCATGTCGCACATGGATCCCGGACCGGCATCGAAGTCATGGAGCATCTTGGTGTGCCCGATTTCCTCCATCGCGCCGCCTGCCCAGATGGCCATCTTGTGTCCGTCGCCGGTCTTGTTCGTCTGTTTGCGGCCGAGGTTCTTCAGATCAGGGATATAGTAGTCGACCATGTCGTCGTCGTTTTGGTAGTCGCCGGCGGCCAGGATGACGCCCTTCTTGGCGTTGAATTGGATGTTGCCATCGCTTCCCTTGGCGATGACGCCGGTGATGCCGTTCGAATCGCCCACCAGCTGCTTGGCCTCGGTGGAGTAGAAGAAATCCACGCCCTGCTTCTCGGCGTATTCCGCCAGGGCCTTCATGCCCTCGCCGGTGTTATAGGGCTTCGGGCCGAAATCGATGGAAAGGTAGTTCACCTCGTAGCCGTTGACGTTCTGTACCCCGGACGTCCATTTCTTGGTGGTGTCGGAAACCTGCGCGCCGCACTGCTGCGCGGTTTCAAACAGCCAGGTGATGGCCTCGCCGGAGTTCTTCGCCCATAGCTCAACCTGTTCACGCTTGGCGCGGTATTCGTGCTTGGCAAGCAGCGTGGATACCACGGCTTCGACGCCGGCTGGGTCGGACTTGTCAAGCAGGATGCCGGTTGCGGTGTTGCCCTGCGAGATGGCGGTGCTTTCCTTCTGGATGACCGCGACGCTTGCGCCTGCCTGCTTGGCGGTGATGGCGGCGGGCACGCCTGCAGCACCTGCGCCCACAATCACCACGTCGTAGTCCTTGGTTTCCTTGATGTCGGTGATGGCCGCCGGCGCATCGAGGAAGCTCGGCAGCCCGGCGCGGCTGTGGCCGGCTGCGGTGGTCGTGCCTGCGTCTGCGCCGCCCTTTGCGGCTTTGGCATCGCTGGAAGCCGAAGAAGCGCTCTTGGGCGCACACCCGGCGAACAGCGAGGCGCCGGCGACGCCCGCAGCGGCGATGCCGCTCATTTTGAACAGGTCGCGGCGCGACATTTCCTTGGACATGGTTACTCCTTTCCTATGGAGGCCCGCGCCTGCGCTTGGCTTAAGGCGGGGCCTGGCAACGTTCCCCTTCCTTGCAATTCCCCGTTGCCGTGTCTTCACCGTATCTTCACAATCGCGTCGATGCATCGGCCGGCTTCGTTGTTCGGGGGGCTATTTCTATAACCCTGTCGGATAACCCACTTTTGAACTGGGGAAATGCAGCTGATTATTTCGCCTGCCGACTCGGCAGGCGAAGCGCCTTCGTATAGAATGGAAAGCGGGGAGAGGGTTTAGCACAGCGCATAACCCTCGTTGAGAAGAGGGATGTGACGGGATATGACAAGAATCGCAGCCGCGAAGGAAGCGGGGGAGGAAAACGCCGCGCCTCAGGCACGCCGCCGGTTGAGGGGCCTGTATGCACCCATTCCGCTGGCGTTTTTGGGTCTGGGCGTGTACCGCGCGTGGATCGAGATTACGTTCGTCGGTTCGTTCGTGAGCTTCCCGGCGTTTTCGCTCTCGACGCGCGACCTATTCGATTTTAGTGCCGTCGCCGAGATGGTACTGTTTGTTTTGCTGGCCCGCAGGATCGGGCCGCTGTACACGAAGCGCTGGCCGTTCGCGTTGTGCGCGACGGCCATGCTCGCTTCGACGGTGTTGTTGTTCGCCTCGTTTTTCGCGCCGGGGCTGGCAGAATCGCTCGGCGTGGTAACCTCGGTTGCCGGCGGCGTGGGGCTGGGCCTTATCATCTTGATTTGGAGCGAGCTGTACGGGTGTTTGAACCCCATTCGCGTGACGCTGTATTATGCGGCGTCGCTCGTCGTCGGTGCGCTTATTATCTACTTATATATGGGGTTGAAGATGCCGTGGCTGTTCGTCATGACGGCGCTTTTGCCTATCGTGTCGCTTGCGAGTGCGCGCAAGGGGTTTGCGCTGCTGCCCGAGGGCGAGCGCCCGCAAAGGGCATGGGTGAGCATTTCGGTGCCGTGGAAGATCATCTTGCTCATGGGCTTTTTCGCGTTTTCGTACGGTATCGTCGAGGCAAACGCCTACCAGGGCTATTTCGGCCCGCATTCCTCACCGGGAACGTTCGCGGTATCGGGCGTGGTGCTGCTCGGCGTGCTCGTTAAGCGCGACAAATTCGATTTCAACACGTTGTGCCGCATCGCGTTGCCGCTGACGGTGGTGGCGTTGTTCTTGATTTCCGTGCTCGGGTTCACTGGCGACTACCTCAGCGGATTTTGCGTGGCGGGTGGCTACACGGCGTTCTCCATCCTCATCATGGTGCTGTGCAGCAACCTGTGCTATCGCTACGGGGTATCTGCCATCTGGCTGTTCGGCATGGAGCGCAGCTTGCGGCTTGTATTCATGTTCCTGGGGCGCTGCATGTACGAATACGGGTCGGTCATCACCGTCGGCTCAGTGCGGGGGACAACCATCGCAAGCGGCATCGCCATTCTAGCCGTGGTGATGGGGACGTTTTTCCTGCTGTCCCAAAAGGAGCTGTCCAGCAAGTGGGGCGCATCGTTTTTGGTGGGGCCCGAAGGTAACGGGGAGGCCGTGCGCAAGCAGGAGCTTGCCGATCGCTGCGAGCTTTTGGCCAAACGCTTCGGCCTGACGTCGCGTGAAACGGAGGTGCTCATCTTGCTTGCACAGCGCAAGACCGTCGGCATGATCGAGCGCGAGCTCTACATAGCCAACGGCACGGCAAAAGCACACGTGCGCCACGTGTACCAGAAGTTCGACATCCACTCCCGCGAGGAGCTATTCGACCTACTCGGGGTGGACGGCCTGCAGGAAAACGTTGAGGCGAAAAACGCTGGTTGATGCGCTGCGGGTGCCAGTAGCGCCGGGGCGGCGTTTTATCGTTCCAGCGGGCGCAGCTTTCCCAGGCTGCTCAGGCGCTCGGCTTCCTCGCGACGTTGCAGGTCGGCCATCACCACGTGCCCGGCGCGCGCGATGTCGGCGCACTTCTCCGGAGTCAGGCGGCTCCACAGGTACTTCGTGGCCACGCGGTCCACGCCGGCAAGCACGATCTGCTGCATGCGGCAGCCCTCATCGGTGGTCACCACGTACACTGCCTTGCGGTCGTCGGGCGAGCTCATGCGCTCCACCCAGCCGCGCGCCGCCAGCCGGTCGGTGGCACGCACGGCCGTGGCGCTGGTCAGCTTCAGCTCGCGCGCCACGTCCACGATGCGCATGGGGTGTCCCACTTCGCCAAGCCGTTGCAGCACGCGGCACTCCGAAAACGTGGCGCCGTCGCACGACTCGGCAAGCGCGTGCTCCATGCGTCGGCGCAGCACCTCGAACGACGCCAAGGCGCGCGACGCGAAGAACTTGCGCGACATCTCGCGCGAAAGCGGCGGCTCGATGGTGGCGCCGGCCATGACGGCGGCCTCCAGGATAGAGCGAAACGGCGCCGTTTGCGTGGGGAACAGGCGATACAGCTGCGCGATGATGGCCGTGTTCGCCCGCTCGATGTGCGCGATGCCCGCCTCAAGCACGCGCACGGCCGACCCGCGCCGCCCCGGTGCCGCCACGCGCTGCGCGAACCCGGCGTCTTCAAGCGTGTTCACGGCGTGCGTCACCACGTTGGGCTTCAGGTCCAAAATCAGCCCCAGGTCCTTCTGCGCGATGGCCTCCGGCTCGGCGGCGGCCAGCTTCACCAGCACGCGGTACTGCGTGCAGTTCAGGCAGCTAACCTCGTGCAGGCCCGATTTCAGGCCTTCGTGGGCCAGTTCGAAGGCCACGAAGAACGCGGAATCGAGCACAAGCCGCTCGTTAGCTTGCCGTGTGGACGTTGGTGCCATGTCAGCCTTTCAGTTTCGCTACGTACGTGAATACATCGTACTCTATTTCGCCCCACCTGTGGCCTTTTGTCCCGCATATGTTGCGAACCTTTCCATAATCTTCGCTGGCGGCCGCGTATTCGCGTATCTGAGCTGGCGCATGCGGAAAGCGAAAGGGATTTGCTTTTGCCGGGGAAGGCGGCGAAAGCGGCGGCTGCGGGGTTGCTCGCTTCGCCTGTTCGCTCGTTGGCGGCGCTCGGCGGACTGCAGGCAAGCCCGAGGCTTCCCAAGCGTTTTGCCGCGGCGTTGCCTCGGCGCCGCGGCTCGTGCCGTTGTGCGGGCGCGGCGGTTATCGGCCGCCCAATTTCCCCATCTGCCAGGTGCTTTGCCCAGCTGGGCGCTATACTGTGCACATGCGGAAAACCTCAAGCGCAAGGAGGCCACCATGAACATCGTTCACCGTGAAGACCAGCAGCAGCGCGAGCACGTATTTCTGTCGCCCGACGCCGCGTTCTCGGACGAAACGGAAGGCCGCGCGCAGTCGGCGCAGCCCGACTTCCTGCGCACGGAATACCAGCGCGACCGCGATAAGATCTTGCACTCGAAAAGCTTCCGCCGCCTGTCGCACAAAACGCAGGTGTTCCTTGCCGCCGAGGGCGACCATTTTCGCACGCGGCTCACGCACACGCTCGAAGTGGCGCAGATCGCGCGCACCATCGCCCGCGCGCTCGGCCTCAACGAAGACCTCACCGAAGCCATCTCGCTTGGCCACGACCTGGGCCACACGCCGTTCGGCCACACGGGCGAGGCCGCCTTGGCCGCGTGCCTGGCGCGCCATCGCGGCATCGACCCGGCAAGCGCCCAGGCAGCGGCGCAGTACCGCCACAACGAGCAAAGCCTGCGCGTCGTCGAGCGCATCGAGAACGGCGGGCGCGGCCTCAACCTCACGGCCGAGGTGCGCGACGGCATCCTGCACCACACCGGCCCCGTGCGCGCCGACACGTTCGAGGGCCGCATCGTGGCCACGGCCGACCGCATCGCGTACGTCAACCACGACATCGACGACGCCATCCGCGCCGGCCTGCTCACCGAGGCCGCGCTGCCCGAAAGCACGCGCCGCGTCCTTGGCCCCGACCATTCCAGCCGCATCGAGCTGCTGGTCCGCAACATGGTGGAAACCTCGGCGGCCGCCGACGACATCATGCTGTCCGCGCCGGTGTGGGACGCCATGAACGAGCTGCGCAGCTTCCTGTTCGCCAACGTCTACACCGCCCCGCAGGTGCTTGTGGAGGTGCAGAAGGCGAAATGCCTGGTGGCGCAGCTGTTCGACTACTACGTGGCCAACATCGGCGAAGTGCCCGAGGAATACCGCGCCATCTCCGGCGGCGATGACCTGCAGGCCGTCACCGACTACATCGCCGGCATGACCGACCGCTTCGCCACCGCCACGTTCAACCGCCTGTTCGTTCCCCGTGACTTCATGCGCTAAGCGCGTCCGCGCCGCAATTGCAACCCCTGTTTTCGGCGTGCGCGAACGGCTATAATCAGGCGGCTATGAAACTCTCAAACGACATCCAACCGGCGGTGCAGGCCGCCTTCCCCATCGTGCTGGGTTATATCGCCATCGGCATTCCCTGCGGCATCCTTGAAGACTCCATCGGCTTAAACGCGGTGCAGGTGTTCTTCCTGTCCTGCATGTTCTATTCCGGCGCCGGCCAGTTCATGATTCCGAACATGTGGCTGGCGGGCAGTCCCATCGCGTCGATCGTGGCCAGCGTGTCGCTGGTGAACACGCGCCAGATGCTGTACTCGGCGTCGTTTGCGCCCATGTGCGCCAACGAGCGCAAAGGCCTGTCGTTTCTGTTCTCGGCCACGGTAACCGACGAAAGCTTCGGCGTGAACATGGCGAACTTCGCCACGGGAACGTGGAACGTGCGCCGCGCCACCGTGGTGAACCTGTGCTCGTGTGCGTCGTGGACGCTGTCCAACGTTGCCGGCGTGCTTATCGGCAGCGCGCTGGGCATTCCGCTAGCCATCGCCAGTTTCGCCATGACGTCTATCTTTATTTGCTTACTGGTCACGCAGAAGGTCACGTTCGAAAACGCCGTGGCTGCGTTCGTTGCCATGGTGGGCGTGTTCACGTGCAAGGCCGTCGGGCTGGCCGGCCCCGCCATCTTGGTGGGCGCCGTGCTTGGCGTGGTGGCCGCCATGCTCGTGTCGCAGGTGCGCCGCGGTCGCGTTGCCGAGGCTGCCGCGCTCGACGCGCAGGTCGAAAGCGCGCAGGCGGGCGAGGCGAATGCTGCCGATGCGCGGGCTCGCTCTTGCCAGGATGTCGATCTTCCGTGCGGTAATCCGGCCGACGTAAACGCCGCACCTCGTAATAGCGCGCAGGCGGGCGAGAGCGCGCAGGAAGGCGGTGAGGGTCGATGAGCATGCAAGATTTCGCCATCGTGTTCGCAACGTGCCTGGTCACCATGCTTGTCTGCCGCTGCGTGCCGCTGTTCGTCCTGAAAGGCCGCCAGCTGCCTGAAGGTTTGGCGCGCGCGCTCGGGTTCATCCCGCCGGCCGCGTTTGCCGCGCTGGTTGCCAACGACTTGCTGTCCCCGGGCATGTTCGACGCGGGCCTGTGGCCTGCGGCTATGCCGCTTGCGGCAGCGGCCGTCGTCGTGGCGGTGGCATGGAAGACGAAGTCGCTTCTGTGGTGCGCCATCGCCGGCTGCGTCAGCTACGCCGCGCTCGCATTCTTCTTCGCCCCCGGCCTGTTCTAGTGCTGCGGCCTCCTGCGCAATGCGGCGTCTTGCGGAAACGAGCGCTTGCTCGCTTGAATTATTCTCAAAGCTAACAAGGAGACAGGGCGGTTTGTCAACTATTTGCTTCAAGCGCCAGGCGTCGGGCGACCAGGCGGCACCAGTCCTGCCGTCCGCTATTCGCGCTTTGCGCATGGTTGCCTTCCCCAGGTTCCGCATCGCGCGCTCCGCTTCCTTCGCTATCCTTCGCTGCACCTGCGCAGATTGCGGAAATTGACGGGGAATGGGGGAACATCCTTGCGGCTTTGCTATAATCACGGGTCGTATATGTGCTAATCGGGAAACCGGGCGGCCTCACCGCGCACGTTTCGCGTCAGGCGCATCGATAAGGCGCCTACCTGAAAAGAAAGAATGGGGACATTATGAGCGAACTGCTTTCGCAGCTGATCACGCCTGAAATCCAGATGGCGTTCACCGTTGTGGTGGTGCTGCTGGTCATCCTATATATCCTGTCCATCGTATGGGTTGCGCGCGACGCGTACCTGCGCGGCACGTACTGGTACGTGTGGGGCATCGTGGCGCTCGTGCCGCTTGTCGGCGTCATCGCGTACTGCCTGCTGCGCCCGCCGCTGCTGCTCATCGACCGCGACGAGCAGGAACTGGAAGTTGCCCTCAAGCAGCGCCAGCTCATGCACTACGGCGAATGCGCGAACTGCGGCTATCCCGTCGAGGCCGACTACGTCCTGTGTCCGAATTGCCATCAGCGCCTGAAGAACCTGTGCTCCCACTGCGGCCACGCGCTTGAGCCGTCGTGGACGGTATGCCCGTACTGCGCCAGCCCCGTTGCCGGCCAGCGCCAAGCCCGCCGCGCCCCGCAGCCCCAAGCGCAACAGCGCGCCCCGCGCCCGCAGCGCCCGGAATAGCGCGAACCTCCGCAAGCAAATCGCGAGCCGCCCACGAAGGCGGCTCGTTTCGTCTTAATGGGACAAAGGGACAGTCCCCATGTCCCATTCCGGATGCGAAAGCGCCCGCTTGCGCAAGACGCTTGCCATGCAAAGCCTTCGCCATTTGAAACCTCTGGCGCTTAAGGTCGGGCCCGCCATGCCGAACCGCCCCAAGCGCTTCCGCCCGCTGTTGCGTGGTGCTTCTATGCGCGCGCGGGGTAATTCGTTCCAAAACAACCCGGTTACGGTAGGATGAAGGCCGTTGCCGTGGTGTACTATACGGTAACCGCAATACACATGCTGCGCAGGCGTTTTGCACCTGCCCGGCCCCAAGAAAGGAACGTATCATGGAAATCGTTTTGCCCGACGGATCGAAGAAAACGCTCGACGCCGGCGCAACCGTCGCTGATGTGGCGGCTTCCATCGGCGCGGGCCTTGCGAAGGCCGCGCTCGCCGGAAAGATCGACGGCGAGCTCGTCGACCTGACCGCAACCGTGCACGACGGCGCCGCCGTGGAGATCATCACGGCGAAAAGCCCCGAGGCGCTGCACATCCTGCGCCATTCCTGCGCTCACATCATGGCCGAAGCCGTGCAGGAGCTCTACCCCGGCACGCAGATCGCGTTCGGCCCCGCCACCGACGACGGCTACTTCTACGACTTCTTGCTGCCCGAGAACATCTCGTCGGACGATTTCGGCGCCATCGAGAAGAAAATGACCGAGATCATCAAGAAGAACGAGCCGTTCGTGCGCGAGGTGGCCACCGTCGAGCAGGCAAAGGAAATCTTCGCCGACCAGCGCTTCAAGCTTGAGCACATCGATGACCTCACCGACGAGGAGATCACCATCTACCGTCACGGGTCGTTCGTTGACCTGTGCTCCGGCCCGCACATTCCCTCTGCCGGCAAAATCGGCGCCATCAAGCTCATGAAGCTTGCAGGCGCGTACTGGCGCGCCGACGCCAGCCGCGAGCAGCTGCAGCGCCTGTACGGCACGGCGTTCTTCAAGAAGGCCGAGCTGGACGAGTACCTGCACAACCTCGAAGAGGCCGAGAAGCGCGACCATCGCAAGATCGGTCGCGAGATGGACCTGTTCATGATGCGCGACGAGGCTCCCGGCTTCCCGTTCTTCCTGCCCAACGGCATGCTGCTGAAGAACACGCTGCTTGAGTACTGGCGCGAGATTCACCACAAGGCCGGCTACGTGGAAATCTCCACGCCGCTGATCATGAACCGCCATTTGTGGGAAACCTCCGGCCACTGGGACCACTACAAGGACAACATGTACTCCACCACCATCGACGACGAGGAGTACTGCATCAAGCCGATGAACTGCCCGGGCGGCGTGCTTGTGTACGCGTCGAAGCCCCGCAGCTACCGTGACCTGCCCATTCGCGCCGGCGAGATCGGCACGGTGCACCGCCACGAGATGCGCGGCGCGCTGCACGGCCTGTTCCGCGTGCGCTGCTTCAACCAGGACGATGCGCATCTGTTCGTGCGCCCTGACCAGCTGACCGAGGAAATCGTGGGCGTCGTGCGCCTCATCGACTCGGTGTACCAGCAGTTTGGCTTCAAGTACCACGTCGAGCTGTCCACGCGCCCCGACGACTCCATGGGCTCCGACGAGGATTGGGAAGCCGCCGAGAGCGGCCTGAAAACCGCGCTTGCCGAGCTGGGCATGGACTACGAGCTCAACGAGGGCGACGGCGCGTTCTACGGCCCGAAGATCGACTTCCACCTGGAGGATTCGCTCGGCCGTACGTGGCAGTGCGGCACCGTGCAGCTCGACTTCCAGATGCCGCTGAACTTCGGCCTGGAGTTTGTGGATCACGATGGCTCGAAGAAGCGCCCCATCATGCTGCATCGCGTGTGCTTCGGCTCCGTCGAGCGCTTCATCGGCATCCTCATCGAGCACTATGCGGGCAAGTTCCCCGTGTGGCTAGCCCCCATGCAGGTGAAGGTCCTGTGCGTGTCCGAGAAGAGCCGCGACTACGCGCACCAGGTGGCCGCGAAGCTCGACGAGGCCGGCATCCGCGTGGCCGTCGACGACCGCGACGCGAAGATCGGCTACAAGATCCGCGAGGCTCGCAGCATCGACCGCGTGCCGTACATGATCATCGTGGGCGAGAAGGAAGCGGAAGAGGGCGCCATCTCCGTGCGCGATCGCTCCAACGAGACGCACCCGTTCGCAACCGACGAGTTCATCGCGAAGGTGCTTGAGGAAACCCGCACGCGCGCATAAGCGTTTTTGCGGATGATGTGGCGGCCCTGCCGGCGTTTCGCCTGCAGGGCCGCTTTGCGTGAAGGGAAGGATTGAAGGATGCGTAGCGCTGCTTCGCGGTTGCATAAGGGGTTTTCGTACGAGCGGCGCTTTGCGGCGTGCGAAGCGTATGCGGTGAAGGATGCCGCCGCGTGGGCGGGGCAGTGGGCGTACTGGGCCCCGGGTGGTGCCAAACGTGCGGAACCGTTTGCGCACGTGGTGCTTGACCTGGGCTGCGGCAAGGGTGAATACACCGTGGCGTGCGCGCAGGCGCGCCCCGACGTGCTGTTCGTGGGCTTCGACGTGGATGCCATCTGCACGTTGCGAAGCGCCGAGCAGGCGGCGTCCGCCGGTGTGGACAACGCGGTGTTTCTGCTGGTGGAAGATCCGTTCGCCGCTGCGGAGGACGGGCGGTGCGCGCTCGCTGGCGCCTCTGGCGCGGGCGGCGTGCCCGCGTTGGCGCCTATCGATGCGCACGCCTCGCGCGCAAGCCGCGTGGCGTCGGGCACGCCGCACCGCTCGGGCGCCCCGGCCGAGCTTGACCTGGCGCGCGCGTTCGCCGCGGGCGAGTTGGCGTGCATCCTCATGAACTTCCCCACGCCGTTCCCGAAAAAGAAGAAGGCGCACCTGCGCTTGACGTACCTCGACCGCCTTATGGGCTACCGCCGGCTTCTGCGCGAGGGCGCTGGCATCCGCCTGCGCACGGACAGCCAGCCGCTGCGCGACTTCTCACTCACGCAGTTCGAGCTTGCCGGCTACCGCGTGGTGCGGCGCACCGACGACGTGCGCGCCGCATGCCCCGACGAGCCGTGGAGCGCCTACGAGCGCAAGCTTGTCGAGCAGGGCGCCCGCGCGCTCGGCGTGTTCGCCGTGCCGGGCCCCGCGCCGGCGCACGTGCAGCAAACGGCGCCGTTGTCCCTGGTCAGCTACTTGCCCGACAACCTTGACGCGCTCGATTACGTGCCGCACGGCATGCAGGGCTGCGTGGAGAACCTGCGCAACCGCCACGCGCACGAGCGCGCCCGCGGCGTGCCGGAGTTTCGCCCGCCCGCCATCTAGCCGCATCGCCGCTCGCACCGCCTGTCGCCCGCTGTGCGGCGCGCTCAACATTTCCAATAACCGTTCGTCAGCTCTTATGCATCGCGCCTATAGCCGGCGTGGTAGCATGCTGCGCAGCGATACCAAGTGAAAGGGGAGGAACGTGCCGCAAACTCGTATTCGCACTTACGCCCAGGCCATGCGCCAGGCCAACAAAGAGGCGCGCGCAACGGTGGTTGCGCTTGCATGCATCATCGTCGTGTGGCTGCTCGGCGGCTTTGGGCTTGCGGGCACCGACATTTGGGTGTTCCACACGCCGTTGTGGGTTGTCGGCGGGTGCATCGCGCCGTGGATTGCGGCCATCGTGGCTGCCGTGGTGCTCAGCCGCCGCGTGTTCGCCGACTTCGACCTTGACGAGGTCGTCGCGGACAAGGACGGTGAATAGCACATGGGCAATCTTGTGGCGCTTATCCCTCTTGTCATTTTCCTGGCCGTAGCGCTTATCATCAGCTTCGTGGCGCGTCGCCGCTCGGCCGGCGAAGGCGGCTTCGTGAAGGAATACTTCATCGGCAACCGCACGCTCGGCGGCTTCGTGCTGGCCATGACCACCATCGCCACGTACGGCTCCGTCAGCTCGTTCGTGGGCGGCCCGGGCCAGGCCTGGATGGTGGGCTGGGGCTGGGTGTACATGGCTGTGGTGCAGGTCACGGCGCTGGTGCTGCTGTACGGCATTGTCGGCAAGAAGCTGGCGCTTGTGGCGCGCAAGCTTGACGCGGTCACCGTCATCGACATCGTGCGTGCCCGCTACAGCTCCAACGCGCTGGCCAACATCAGCGCCATCATCGTCGTGCTGTTCTTCGCCGCCACCATGGTGGCGCAGTTCGTGGGCGGCGCGAAGCTGTTCGAGGCCGTCACGGGCTATTCGTACCTGGTGGGCCTCGTGCTGTTCGGCGCGGCGGTCATCCTGTTCACCACCATCGGCGGCTTCCGCGGCGTGGCGTTCACCGACGCGCTGTGCGGCATCATCATGCTGGTGGGCATCTTCGTGCTGGCGGGCGGCATCCTGGTTGCCGGCGGCGGCTACGAGAACATCATGGACACCATCAAGGCGAACCATCCCGCCATGCTCGAACCGTTCAGCGGCGGCAGCATGCCGGCGGGGCTGTACTTCACGCAGTGGCTGCTCGTGGGCATCCTCACGTTCGTGCTGCCGCAGTCCATGGTGCGCTGCATGGGCTTTAAGGACACGAAGGCCCTGCACGGCGCCATGATCACGGGCACCGTCATCATCGGCCTCATGATGATCGGCGTCACGTCTCTTGGCGTGCTGTCGGCCGGCGTGCTTACCGGCAGCCTTGCCGACTACGGCGCCAGCGTCGACAACATCATCCCGCAGGCCATCGCGCAGACGCTGCCCGCCTGGCTTGCCGGCGTGGCCATCATCGGCCCCATCGCCGCGTCCATCTCCACGGTGTCGTCGCTGCTCATTGCCTCGTCGTCGGCCATCATCAAGGACGTGTACCTGCATTCGTGCGAACAGCGCGGCAAGCAGCCCTCCGAGCGCGGCATCGCGCGCGGTTCGCAGCTGGTCACGCTTGTGGTGGGCGTCATCGTGTTCGCCCTGGCCGTCGTGCCGCCTGACGTCATCTGGAAGATCAACATGTTCGCGTTCGGCGGCCTGGAAACGGCGTTTTTCTGGGTGATGGTGTGCGGCCTGTTCTGGCGTCGCGCCGGCAAGCTGGGCGCGCTGCTTTCCATGGCGGGCGGCGCCGTGGCCTATTGCGCGTGCATGGCGGTGGGCCTCAAGGCGTTCGGCCTGCACCAAATCGTCATCGGCATCGTGGTTGCCGGCGCGCTCATGGTGGTGGGCGGCCTCATCGAGAAGCGCCCCGCCGCCGAGCAAAAGGCCGTCGACGCCGTGTTCTTCCCGGAATAGGAAACGCAGGGGTGAAAGGCGCGGGAAGCCGACGGTCTGGTTGCAACCTTGGTAACCGCGCAGGTGAATTTCGTGGCGTCGAGCGACAGCTCGACCCCAAATAGAAAGCGCGAAGCGCGCCACCATATTTCCAGTGCCGCGGCAATGGGCTAGCAAGCCCCTTTGCACCAAAGCAGCGAAGCCCCTGCGCAAGCTTTCGAAGCTTGCGCAGGGGCTTCCTTACTTCCCGTCGTCTTCGTGGTGCGCGGCGTGCCCAAGTTCGCGCATGTGGCGGCGGTATTCGCGCACGGCTCGCTCCGCGATGCGGCGCTCCTCTTCCCAGTTGCCGTCTTTCAAGTGCGCAGCGAACGCCTTGGCGGCCTGCGCTGTGCGCTCGGCGGCCTCCTCGCGCGTCAGCGCGGCCTTCGCGCCCAGCTCGTGCAGCTCGTCCTCGTGCGCGGCGTACTCGCGGCGGGCGAAGTCGAGCATCTCGTCCATGGCCCGCTTGCGCCGGCTTTGTCGCTGCAGCGCGAACGCCACGTCTTCCCAGGCCACGTCCTTGCCGGCTTCCGCGCGCGCCTTCGTGGCCATGCGCGCGGCAATCTCCTGGCGCGCCATCATGCGCTCAAGTTCCAAGTGCTCGTGCAGAATGGAGCGGATGTCGCTGGGGTGCTGCGCGATTTCCTGCACGGCCTCGATGGGCTTCGCGTCCACCACGCGGTACGTCAGCGAGGCTAGAAGCGGCATCAGAAACACGGTGATGGCGCCGGCCGCCACCAGCACGCCGGCGGCGTCTTGGCTCATAGCGCCCGCCTTCGTGGCCAGCGACGTCACGGCCACGATGATGGGCAGTGCCGTGGTGCAGTACAGCGCCACGGTCACGCGGTTGTGCATGGACAGCTCGTTTTTGCCGCGGCCCACGGAAAGCGCCACCACGATGGGCACCGCGCGGATAAGCAGCAGCATGACGATGAACCCAACAAGCAGCACCGGCCGCGCGCCCACGCCCGCCAGGTCGATTTTCGCGCCCGACACCACGAAGAACACGGGGATCAAGAACCCGTAGCCGATGGCTTCAAGCTTCGACTCCAGCTCGTGGTCGCCCTCGGGGATGACGTAGCGCAGCACGAAGCCGGCGGCGAACGCGCCCAACACGATGTCCAGGTCGAACACGGCCGACACCGTCACCAGCCCAATAAGCATGACCACCGTCACGCGCACCAGCGTCTGCGACGTGGTGTTGCGTCGCGCGGCCAGGAAGCGGTACACCGTGTGGCCGGCCTTGCGGGCGCGCGACGGCACCACGGCCATAATCACGCACAGGCCGGCGAACAGCGCCAAGATCAGCAGCGTCTGCCACGTGGTGCGCGTGGTCAACAGCAGCGCCATGGCAAGCACGGGGCACACCTCGCCCCAGGTGCCGAACGCCAGGATGCATTCGCCCACGGGCGTATCGCTGAGCTTGCGTTCCTTCAGGATGGGCATAAGCGTGCCCAGCGCGGTGGTGGTCAGCGCGATGGCCACGGCAATGCCGTCGATGTCCGTGATGGAAAGGCCGGTCAAGAAGTACACGGCTGCGAAGGCCAGCACAATGGAAACCGCCCAGATGGCCAGGCCTTTCTTACCTTGCGTGCCTGAAAGGCTTTTCGGGTTGATCTCATAGCCAGCCAACAGGAACAAAAACGCCAGGCCCAGCTCCGACAGCATGGTGATGGAATCGGTCACTTGGATGACGCCTGCCATGTGCGGGCCAAGCAGCGCGCCGGCCAGCAGCAGGATAACGGTTTCGGGCACCAGCCCGCGCGGGACGGCGCGGGCGATGATCGGCGCGCAGGCCGCCACCAGCGCGGCGGTGAACAGGGAAATGAAGTCGATGGACATGATTGCGCTTTCTTACTTGAGCTGGCAATGCGGTTCGGTTGCTTGCGAAGGTGCTTGCGGGCTGCGCGGCGCAGCGTTCGGCGAAGCCAAGCGCGGCCCGTCTGCAAGCCTCGCTTGGCGCCCCGCACCGCCCGCGCGCAAGCACCTTATTTCGCCAGGTATTCCTGCAGGTCGAACCATGTGCGCGCCGCTTCCGCATAGCCTTGCGCGTACAGGTCCAGCAGCTTCTCCTGGTCGTGCTCCATGCTGTGGATGGTCACGGGCTTCTGCGGGCGGATGACGAACACCTCGCCGGCGTCGTGCATGCGCACCAGCTGGCGATACGTTCGGTTATACTCGTAGTGGCGGTAGCGCAGCCTATCGAGGTAGTAGGGGAAGTCCGCGTACACCTGCGACAGGACGGGCATCAGCTTGTTGGGACCCTTCACGTAGTCGGCCGCCTGCGTCAGCACCACCACGTGCTTTTTGCACCCTGTCAGCATGCTGTGCACAATCGGCACGCTGTCGCACGTGCCGCCGTCAAGCAGGTGCTTGCCGTCAACGTCTACGATCTGGCTGACCAGCGGCATGGACGACGACGCAATCAGGTACGGCAGGTCGCCGTCTTCGGCAAGGTCCACCACGTCGTGGTAATCGGCCTCGCCGGTGTCAAGGTTGCTCGACACGGCCGTCAGGCGAATGGGCGAGCGGCGGTACGCGTCGAAGTCGAACGGCTCCAGCTTTTCGGGCACCTCGTGGAACGCGAACTCGCGCCCGCAGGCGTTGCCGGTGCGCGCGTAGCTTTTCAGCGACAGGTAGCGCGGGTCGTTGGCGTACTTCATGTTCAAAAAGCACGTGCGGCCGATCTCGCCCGACACGTAGCAGTAGCCGTTCAACGCGCCGGCCGACACGCCGAACACGCGGTCGCAGAACAGGCCGTGCTCCATGAAATAGTCAAGCACGCCCGCGGTGAACTGCCCGCGCATGGCGCCGCCCTCAAGCACCAGGTTCGCCGGCGTGGTGTTGCGCTCTTCCCAGGCAGGCGCCGTGCGCGCGCTTTCGCCGGCTTGCTTGCCGGTGGTATCGAAATCGCTCATGGTAACTCCGTTCTCATTGGTTCTTAACCAGTATAGCCTGCAGCGGCGCCAAGCTTCGCCGCGCTCCACGATGTCAGCGTTTCGTTGACGTTTTCAACGTAATGGCACCGAAAAAGTAGCAATTCCGTGACGAACGCGCGTAGGTCTATCGCACGCGCGCTCAAGCCGTTACAATGGCCGCAAGCAAACAGGATTCGGCAGGCTGCGCACAACGGTTTGCCCGCAGAAAAGGAGGCTCATCATGAGCAAGATCATCTCTTCCGCAGAGTTTCAGTCCGAAGTCGAGCAGTCCGACGTGCCCGTGCTCGTCGACTTTTTCGCCACGTGGTGCGGCCCGTGCAAGATGCTTGCGCCCGTGCTCGAAGAAGTGGCGGCCGAAGTGGCCGGCCGCGCGAAAATCGTGAAGGTCGACATCGACGCAAGCCCCGACTTGGCGCAGCGATTCGGAGTCATGAGCGTACCCACGCTCATGGTGTTCCGCGGCGGGCAGGTTGCCAACCAGGCCGTCGGCGTGCAGCCCAAGCCGGCCCTTCGCGCCCTGCTCGGCCTGTAACCGCAATCTGGCGCGGGGTCGGGCGCGCCGCTCGGTCCCGCGTTTTCGTACGCATGCTCAACCGGCCTGGTGCTCGGCCGCATTTGAGGGTGAAGTGGATACCGAACGCAATCGCTGGTAGGGGAGGGGAATGCCGCGAACACGCACTGCAAACAGAAGGTGCTCGCACTCGCCGCAGCTACGGTCGTGCTGTTTGCGTCCCTGTTTTGCGCTTCGACGGCTTACGCCGAACCCGCCGGCACCGATCGCGCCCGCGCGCTGGCGGCCGGCATGAACGAGCATTTGTCCAAGCCGCTTGACATGGCGCGGCTTATCGACGTTCTGGAGAGATGCCGAGATGCGGAGAAGTCCTAGCCCCGTGTGATACCATGCACATCAAACCTGCAATCCAAGGCGTCGTTCCGCATTCCGGTTCGGCGCCTTCGTTTACGCTTGCGCCCTGCCGCATGCACCATCGCGAAGGAGAATCCGCGTGATCACCCGCAAGATGATCCCCGAATACCTCAAGTACATTCTGCCCACCATGCTCACGTTCACGCTTGCGGGCATCTACAGCATCGTCGACGGCATCTTCGTCGGCCATGCGGTCGGCGACGCGGGCCTGGCCGGCATCAACGTGGCTTACCCGCTTGTCTGCCTTATCCTGGCCGTGGGCACGGGCCTAGGCATGGGCGGCGGCGTCATCAGCTCCATCGCGCGCGGCGAAGGGAACAGCGCTCGCGCGACGCGCGTCATCGGCGTCACGCTGTTCATGCTGTTCGCGGCATCAATTCCCATTCTCGTGCTCTACATCCTGTTCGCTGAGCAGCTGTGCGCAGCGCTTGGCGGCCAGGGCGAAACGCTTGTCCAGGCCGTGCACTACCTGCAGGTCATCGCCGTCGGCGCGCCGTTTCAGGTGCTCGTCACCGGCTGCACGCCGCTTATCCGCAACCGCGGGCAGGTGGCCTACGCCATGGCGGTGCAGCTGCTTGCCGGCGTCATCAACGTCGTGCTCGACTACGTGTTCGTCATGCAGTGGGGGCGCGGCACGGCCGGCGCTGCCGAGGCCACGGTGGTTGCGCAAATCGTGGCGTTTCTGTTCGTGCTGGCGTTTTTCTCCCGCCGTAGCAACCGCATTCCGCTGCGCGATTTGCTGCCCGACGCGTCCATCTGCACGCACGTCGTGAAGCTCGGCGCTGCACCGTTCGGCCTTACGCTTTTGCCCGAGGTGTCCACGGTTGTGAACAACATCAGCCTGTCGTACTACGGCGGCGAGGTGGCGCTGGCGGCCTATGCGGCCATCGCGTACGTGGCGTTCTTCGTGCAGATCATGATCCAAAGCGTCGGCGACGGCAGCCAGCCGCTCATCAGCGTGTACCGCGGCGCGGGCAACGCCGACGCCGTGCGGCGCCTGCGCAACACGAACTATGCCGTGGCCATCGCGCTTGGCGTGGCGGGGCTCGGCCTTATGTTCGCCATCAGCGACCTCATCCCGCCGCTGTTCGGCGCCTCCGAGGCGGCCGCGCCCATCATCGTCTACGCGCTGCCGGTGTTCTCCATCTGCTACATCTTCTACGGCTTCACGCACACCACCACGTCGTACTTCTACGCCGTCGACGACGCGCGCTGCTCGAACGCCCTCGTCGTCGCGGAGGCGGTCATCGTCTGCGTCGTCGTGTTCGTCATGGGCCGCCTGTTCCAAGTCGATGGCATCTGGTTTGCGCCCACGGTCTTGCAGATCATCCTCGCCATCATAGCCGGCACCCTCCTCTACCGCCGCCACCGCGCCCGCAAGTAAGATTTGACAGCTCGGCTCGCTGAAGCGATGAAGATATGGTACCAAAATGGTATCAATATCCATCCTGTTGCCTTCCTCTCGTATACTGGTCGCAAACACATGCGAATGCGGCTTGAAGCCGCAGAGAAAGGGGAGCACCTATGACGAACAGCGAAAACCTTGGCAATAAGCCAAGTGCTTGCAGCAACCAGCCGGAAGCACCCGCAAATGCTCATACCGAAACCCTCGACGTTGCCATCATCGGCGCGGGCCCGGCGGGGCTGACCGCCGGCCTGTATGCGGCGCGCGCGGGCTTGCGCGCCGCCGTGTTCGAGCGCCTGTCGCCTGGCGGGCAGCTTGCGCAAACGGAGCGCATCGACAACTACCCCGGCTTTGCGCAAGGCGCCGGCGGCTTCGAGCTGGCGTGGTCCATGAAAGAGCAGGCCGAGCGCTTCGGCGTTCGCGTCATCAACGAAGAAGTAACCGCCCTCGATGTTGCCGCAGCCCCGAAAACCCTCGTCACGCCCGCTGGCTCTTATCGCGCCGCAAGCGTCATCGTGGCCACCGGCGCCCGCCCGCGCAAGCTCGGCGTGCCCGGCGAGGCCGAGCTGACCGGCCGCGGCGTGTCGTACTGCGCCACGTGCGACGGCAACTTCTTCCGCGGCAAAACGGTCATGGTCGTCGGCGGCGGCAACACGGCGGCGGCCGATGCCATCTACCTTTCGCGCCTGGCCAGCCGCGTCATCCTCGTGCATCGTCGCAACGCCTTGCGCGCCACGCCCGTTTACCACCGCCAGCTTGCCGAGCTTGAAAACGTCGAGTTCGTGTGGAACGCCACGGTGCGCGCGCTGCACGGCGAAGACGGCAAGCTTGCCGCCGCCCAAATCGAGCACCTTGCCGATGGCTGCCTTGAAACCGTCCCCGTCGACGGCGTGTTCGTGGCTGTGGGCACGCAGCCGAACACCGAGATACTTGCCGGCGCGCTGCCGCTTGATGAAGCCGGCTACATCGTGGCCGACGAAACGTGCGCAACTCCCGTTCCCGGCGTGTTCGCAGCCGGCGACGTGCGCGCGAAAACCCTTCGTCAGGTGGTCACGGCGGTGGCGGATGGTGCAGTCTGTGCGGAGCAGGCTGCAAGCTACGTTGCAATCTGCTAAAATTTGACAGTTCGACAATCGGTCCGGCCGCGCCACGCCGCCAGATCGTGCTGCGCGCCGCCCGCGCGCAGCAAGCAGCAACGTATGACAAGGACGCACGAACCATGCAAGATAGCGAAATGCGCGACAAGCTCGGTAAGATCATCTCCGCCTACGAAGACCTGCAGGCCAAGATGAGCGACCCGGCCGTGCTTGCCGACCAGAAGGAATACAACAAGCTGGCGAAGGAATACGCCGATCAGGGCCCGCTCGTGGAGAAAGCGCGCGAGTACCTGCAGGCCTGCGCCGACATCGACGAGGCCAAAGAAATGCTCGGCGATGCCGACATGAAGGAGTTCGCCCAGGAAACCATCGCCGCGGCCGAGGAAAAGCTTCCCGGTCTTGAAGAGGACATCAAGTTCCTGCTCATCCCGTCCGACCCGGCCGACGAAAAGGACATCATCGTCGAAATCCGCGCTGCGGCCGGTGGCGACGAGGCGGCCATCTTCGCGGGCGACCTGTTCAAGATGTACGAGCGCTTCTGCTCCAGCCGTAAATGGAAGATCGAGCTGATGGACGTCAGCCCCTCCGATGCGGGCGGCTACAAGGAGATCCAGTTCAAGGTCAAGGGCGACAAGGTGTACTCCGTCATGAAGTTCGAATCGGGCGTGCACCGCGTGCAGCGCGTCCCGAAAACCGAATCGCAGGGCCGCATCCACACGTCCACGGCCACCGTGGCCGTGCTGCCCGAGGCCGACGAGGTCGAGGTCGACATCAACGAGAACGACCTGCGCATCGACGTGTATCGCGCCGGCGGCCCGGGCGGCCAGTGCGTCAACACCACTGACTCGGCCGTGCGCATCACGCACCTGCCTTCCGGCCTGGTGGTGCAGTCGCAGGACCAGAAGTCCCAGCTGCAGAACAAAATCGCGGCCATGGCCGTGCTGCGCGCCCGCCTGTACGAGAAGATGCTCGCCGAGCAGCAGGCCGCCGAAGGCGCCAAGCGCCTCGCGCAGATCGGCTCGGGCGATCGCTCGGAGAAGATCCGCACGTACAACGGCCCGCAGGACCGCGTGACCGACCACCGCATCGGCTTTAATTCCACGTACACGAGCGTGCTGCAAGGCGACGGCCTCGGCGACGTCATCGCCGCCCTCCAGGCCGCCGACCGAGCTCAAAAACTCGAAGAAGCCGTGTAAGTTAACCACTTATGACAGACATCTGGACTATCAAAGCCGCGCTTGATTGGACGGTCGGCTATCTGGAGGGCAAGGGCGACGAAAACCCGCGCCTGTCGGCCGAATGGCTGCTGTCCGAGGCGTGCGGTCTGTCCCGCATCGAGCTGTACGTGAATTTCGACCGCCCGCTGTCCATGGACGAGCGCGACGTGCTGCGCGGCTTCGTCACGCGCCGCGGCAGGGGAGAGCCGCTGCAATACATCACGGGCGAGGCGGCGTTTCGCCACATCACGGTGAAGGTGCGCCCCGGCGTGCTCATCCCGCGCCCTGAAACCGAGGTGCTCGTGAGCGTTGCGCTCGCGCTGCTGCCGCCGGCACACAAGCGCGTCGCGCTCGATAGCACCATCGATGCATGGGAAGGCGACGTGCTCATCGACGCGCAAACAGCCGCAGCCGAGGCGGCGCAAGGTGACGAAGCGGAAAACCCTGAGGCTATTCAGCAGTCCAAACAGGCCATCCGCGCCTTTCTCGCCGGCCAAAACGGCGAAGCGGCCGAACCCGCAGCGCAACAGCAGGTGCCCGCGAAGCAGCGCCCGCTGCTTGTGGCCGATATCTGCACCGGGTCGGGCTGCATTGCCTGCTCCATTGCCTACGAGCGCCCCGATGCACGCCTGATCGCCACGGACATCGCGCCCGAGGCCGTGGCGCTTGCCCGCGAAAACGCCGAGCAGCTGGGGCTTTCCGGCCGCGTGCGCATCGAGCAGTGCGACCTTGGCGCCGGCATTCCCGCTGCGGCAATCGGCAGGCTCGATCTGGTGGTGTCGAACCCGCCGTACGTTCCTACGGCCGTGCTTGCCAGCATCCCGCGCGAAGTGGCCGATTTCGAGCCGGCGCTTGCGCTCGACGGCGGCCGCGACGGCAACGACGTGCTGCGCCGCCTGCTGCCCTGGACTTCGCAGGCGCTGCGTCCAGGCGGCGGCTTCGCATTCGAGCTGCACGAAACATGCCTCGACCAAGCGGCTGAAATGGCCCGTCAAGCAGGGTTTACCCAGGTCAAAATCACAAACGACCTGTCGCAGCGCCCACGTGTCCTCTCGGGGCGCAAGCCGGTGTAAACCGGTAACCGAACTACGAGGCACAAGCATGAAGCCAACTGGCGCAGCCAACGCCGCCGTGCAAGCTCGCTTCGCACCACGAGCCCGCAAACAAAAACGCCCCGATGCCGTCAAACATCGGGGCGTTTCGCTATCTCGCGGCGCCGCAATCCCGCAGCTCCACGCATCTAGCCGGTACCAACTGCGCCGGCCATCGCCTGCGCGCTACATCGCAATCGTCGGCGAATCGGCCGGCACCGCATCGCCGGTGTACATGAAGCCCTGCGCCACCAGGTCGCGGCCGATCTCCACGTACTCCTCGGCGTCCACGCGGTTCGCGGCAATCTCCTCGTCAGTCAGCGCGCGCTTCACCTTCGCGGGGCTGCCGATCACCAGCGACCCGGCGGGAATCTGCGTGCCGCCCGTCACCAGCGCGCCGGCGCCGATGATGCAGTTATCGCCCACCACGGCATGGTCCATCACAATAGAGCCCATGCCAACCAGCACGTTGTCGCCGATGGTGCAGCCGTGCACGATGGCGCCATGTCCCACGGTGCAGCCGCGCCCGATGGTGGTGGGGCTGGTGGCGCCCAGATGCACGCACACGCCTTCCTGGATGTTCGTGCCGTCGCCAACTTTGATGCACGCGCCGTAGTCGCCGCGCAGCGTGGCGCCGGCGAACACGGTTACGTCTCGGCCCAGCTCAACGTTGCCCAAAATGGTGGCGTTCGGCGCAATATGGGCTTCGGGATCGATCTTCAACTGACGGTAATCCATGGGATTCCTCCTGACTTGCTGGCTAAAAGCGCCTTCATTGCCCATCTCTTTCGAAACGGAATCATCGCGCACTCCGATAATCGCACGCGCGCGGCAGGGCGTACCACGGCTAATTCGAACATTTCGTGAGAAAGCGGTTGCCATGCCGGCATCAAAGAGTATACTAGCGCCCACAAGTTCATAAATGAAATGCATTGACGAGGACAGTAGAGACGAACCCATCTTCAAGAGAGCCGGCGGTTGCTGCAAGCCGGTGTTGGGCGGGCTCGAATGCCCCCTCCGAGCAGTTCTGGTGAACGTGCGGCGCGCAGCGGAAGACCTCCGTTTGGCGCGTCCGTGCAAGTAAGCTGAACCGGTGACTCCGTTATAAGTCTGCATGGTGCGTGCCAAAAGCGCGAATCCCATCTTTCGAGGTCCTGGTGCAGGTTGCTTGCAGCAGGATTTTTTATGCCCCAAAAGGGCGAACAAGACGGAAGAAGGAATGGCATGCAACTTCGCAGCGACGCCGTCAGGTGCGGCACCCCGCGAGCTCCGCACCGCAGCCTGCTGAAGGCCGACGGGCTTACCGACGAGGAGATGAAGCGCCCGCTTGTTGCGGTGTTCAACTCCCGCAACGACATCATCCCCGGCCATAACAATCTGGACAAAATCTGCGAGGCCGTCAAGGCCGGCATCTACATGGCCGGCGGCGTCCCGTTTGAAATCTCCACCATCGGCGTGTGCGACGGCATCGCCATGAACCACGACGGCATGCACTACTCGCTCGTGTCGCGCGAGGCCATCGCCGACAGCTTCGAGTGCGCTATCCAGGGCCACGCGTTCGACGCGGCCGTGTGCATCCCGAACTGCGACAAGATCGTGCCCGGCATGCTGCTCGGCGCGCTGCGCGTGAACATTCCCACCGTGTTCGTCTCCGGCGGCCCCATGCTTCCCGGCCATCAGCCCGGCTGCACGGCCGGCCCCACCACCGACCTCAACACGCTGTTCGACGGCGCCGGTCAGGTTGCCGCCGGCACCATGACCGAAGAGCAGCTCAAGTACTATGAAGACACTGCGTGCCCCACGTGCGGCTCGTGCTCCGGCATGTTCACGGCCAACTCCATGAACTGCCTGTGCGAGGCGCTTGGCATCGCGCTTCCCGGCAATGGCACCATCCCGGCCGTGTACTCCGAGCGCCTGCGCCTGGCCAAGCACGCCGGCATGAAGGTCATGGAGCTGCTCGAGAAGAACATCTGCATCAAAGACATCATCACCGAGGCCGCCATCCACAACGCCATGGAGTGCGACATGGCCTTCGGCGGCTCCACGAACACCGTGCTGCACCTCACGGCCATCGCGCAGGAAGCGGGACATCCCATCACCATGGACGACTGGGATGCCGCCAGCGCCCGCACGCCGCACCTCGTGAAGCTGCAGCCCTCCGGCCCGCGCCCGCTCATCGACCTGTATGCCGTCGGCGGCGTGCCGGTGGTCATGCACGAGCTGGCCGAAGCGGGCTTGCTCGACCGCAGCGCCCTCACCGTCATGGGCACCATGGACGAGTACCTTAAAAACTGCACGAAGCCGGCCGACGGGGAAGTGTGCCGCACGCACGACAACCCGTTCAGCAAGGTAGGCGCCCTGCGCGTGCTGCACGGCAACGTCGCTCCGAACGGCGGCATCGTGAAGAAGTCGGCCGTCGACCCCAGCATGCTCACGCACACGGGCCCGGCGCGCTGCTTCAACTCCGAGGAAGAGGCCTGCGAAGCCATCTTCGCGAACGAAATCAAGCCCGGCGACGTCGTGGTCATCCGCTACGAGGGCCCGGCCGGCGGCCCCGGCATGCGCGAGATGCTCACGCCTACGTCCGCCATCGTGGGCATGGGTCTTTCCAAGTCGGTGGCGCTGCTCACCGACGGGCGCTTCTCCGGCGCCTCGAAGGGCCCCTGCGTCGGCCACATCAGCCCTGAAGCCGCATCCGGCGGCCCCATCGCGCTGATCGAAGACGGCGACCAGATCACGGTCGACATCGAAGGCGGCGCCATCACGCTGCACGTCAGCGACGAAGAGCTGGCCGCCCGCCGCGCCGCGTTCGTCCCGCCGGCGCCCAAGCACAACCACGGCGTGCTGGCCAAGTACGCCAAGCTGGTTTCCTCCGCAGATAAGGGAGCGTATGTGTCATGAGTGAACCCAAGAACGACAAGCACACCTCTACCGCCGGCGAGCCGCGCGGCCTTGGCAGCCACACCGCCAAGCAGGGCACCGAGATGATCGGCGCCCAGGCCGTCGTGGCATCGCTTGAAGCCGAAGGCGTCGACCTCATCTTCGGTTACCCCGGCGGTCAGGCCATCAAAATCTACGACGCGCTGTACGACAGCAAGCAGCTGCACCATGTGCTCGCTCGTCACGAGCAGGGCGCCGTGCACGAGGCCGACGGCTATGCGCGCGCCACGGGCAACGTCGGCGTCGTCATCGTCACGTCCGGCCCCGGCGCCACGAACACCGTCACCGGCATCGCCACGGCTTACATGGACTCCGTGCCGCTCGTGGTCATCACCGGCCAGGTGCCGCGCGGCGTCATCGGCACGGACAGCTTCCAGGAATCCGACATCGTCGGCATCACCATGCCGGTGGTGAAGCACTCGTTCCTGCTACAGTCCACCGACGAGCTCACCACCACGTTCCGCGAGGCGTTCCACATCGCCGCCTCCGGCCGTCCCGGCCCCGTGCTCATCGACATCCCCTCCGACATCCTGTCCGAGAAGATGATCTTCAACTATCCCGACAAGGTGAACCTGCCGTCGTATCGTCCCACGTACCGCGGCAACGCCAAGCAAATCCGCGCGGCCGTGCAGCGCATCGCCCGTGCCGAGCGCCCCGTGCTCTACGTCGGCGGCGGCATCATCAGCTCGAACGCCACCGACGAGCTCGTGGAGCTGGCCAACTCGCTTCAGCTGCCCGTCGTCACCACGCTCATGGGCAAAGGCGCGTTCCCGGCATCGAACCCGCTGAATTTCGGCCCGGTGGGCATGCACGGCTCGAAGTACGCCAACCTTGCCATGACGGAATCCGACCTCATCATCGCCTGCGGCGCGCGCTTCTCCGACCGCGTCACCGGCAAGCTGTCCGAGTTCGCGCCGCACGCCGATGTCATCCACATCGACATCGACCCGGCCGAGATCGGCAAGATCCGCGAGGTGCAGATCCCCATCGTCGGCGACCTCAAGGGCGTGCTTTCCGGCATCAACGAGGCCGTGAAGAAGTCGGGCGCCACGCCCATCACCGGTCCGTGGCTCGAGCAGATCGCCGAATGGCGCCAGCGCTTCCCGTTCTATCACAGCGACATCGCCGAGGTTCCCGGCAAGATCGTGCCCGAACTGGTCATGCAGAAGCTCTCGCGCAAGCTCGACCCGGAAAAGTCCGTCGTCGTCACCGAGGTCGGCCAGCACCAGATGTGGGCTGCCCAGTTCATCGACCGCGAGTGCCCGCGCACGTTCTTGTCCTCCGGCGGCCTTGGCACCATGGGATTCGGCTTCCCGGCTGCCATCGGCGCGGCGTTCGGCTGCCCCGACAAGCAGGTCGTCTGCATCGCTGGCGACGGTTCGTTCCAGATGAACAGCCAGGAAATGGCCACGGCCGCCATCAACGGCGTGCCCGTGAAGGTGCTCATCCTCGACAACCGCGCGCTCGGCATGGTGCATCAGTGGCAGAAGCTGTTCTACCACGAGCGCTACAGCTTCACCGAGCTGTCCGCCAACCCCGACTTCTGCAAGCTGGCCGACGCCTACAGCTGGGCAAGTCGCCGCATCGAGAAGCCCGAAGAGCTCGATGCCGCGCTTGACGAGATGCTCGCCTGCGAAGGCCCGTTCCTGCTCGACGTTGCCATTCCCGACAACCAGAACGTGTTCCCCATGGTGGCTCCCGGCTCTGCCATGAGCGACGTCATGGGCGCCATCGACGTGGCCGTCGGCGCCGTGCGCACCGACATGCCGAACCAGGCCCCGGCGCCCGCGCCGCAGAAAAGCCCGTGCGCGAAGATCGACGCGCAGTTCGGCGGCCGCTGGGAAAACGATCCCGAGGATAAAGGCCCGCGCGAAGGCGAAACGCCCGCGGCTAACGTGGAAGGGGAAGCCCGATGAAACACATTCTGTCTGTTCTGGTTGAGAACAAGCCCGGCGTGCTGTCGCGCGTCACGGGCATGGTCTCGCGCCGCGGCTTCAACATCGATTCGCTGTCGGTCGGTCCCACCGAAGACCCCACCATGTCGCGCATCACCATCATCGTGAAGGCCGACGAGCTTGCCTACGAGCAGCTCACGAAGCAGCTCAACAAGCTCATCAGCGTCTTCAAGATCACCGACCTCACCGACGTGGCTGCCATCGAGCGCGAGCTGGTGCTGTTCAAGGTTAACGCCGCGCCCGATCGCCGCAACGAGATCATCGAGATCGCCAACGTGTTCCGCGCGAAAATTGTCGATGTGGGCCGCTCCAGCCTCACCATCGAGGCCACGGGCGACGAGTCGAAGCTCAAGGGCATGGAAGATCTCTTCCGCGCCTACGGCATCAAGGAAATCACGCGCACGGGCAAAATCGCCATGTCGCGCGCCTCGAAGGACGCCTAAGGGGGCAAGCCGTGAACGATTCGCGCCAGGCGCTGTGGCAGCGCCGCTTGCGCATGTGGGGCACTCCGTGAAGGTAGGCCGCCAGGCACTGAATCGGTAGGGTTTCACGCTATACTTACGGGTACATCAGCCAAGAAGAAAGGACATCACCACCATGGCTGTTACGATCTACTATGAAAACGACGTCGATCCGAAGATCATCCAGGGCAAGAAGGTCGCCATCATCGGCTACGGTTCTCAGGGCCATGCCCATGCGCTGAACCTCATGGACTCCGGCGTTGACGTGCGCGTTGGTCTGCGCGAGGGCTCCAAGAGCTGGGCGAAGGCTGAAGAGGCCGGCCTGAAGGTCACCACCATGGACCAGGCCGCCGAGGAAGCCGACGTGATCATGATCCTCGTTCCCGACGAGCTGCAGCCCGAGGTGTACGAGCAGCACATCGCTTCTCACCTGCATGCCGGCAACACGCTTGCGTTCGCTCACGGCTTCAACATCCACTACGGCTACATCAAGGCTCCCGAGGACGTCAACGTCATCATGTGCGCCCCGAAGGGCCCGGGCCACATCGTCCGTCGCCAGTACACCGAGGGTTCCGGCGTGCCGGATCTGGCGTGCGTTGCGCAGGACGCCACGGGCGACGCTTGGGACATCGTCATGTCCTACTGCTGGGGCGTCGGCGGTGCTCGTTCCGGCATCATCAAGGCCACGTTCGCCGAGGAAACCGAAGAGGACCTCTTCGGTGAGCAGGCTGTGCTGTGTGGTGGCCTCGTCGAGCTGGTGAAGGCCGGCTTCGAGACGCTGACCGAGGCAGGCTACCCGCCCGAGCTGGCTTACTTCGAGTGCTACCACGAGATGAAGATGATCGTCGACCTCATGTACGAGTCCGGCATCCACTTCATGAACTACTCCATCTCCAACACGGCCGAGTACGGCGAGTACTACGCCGGCCCGAAGGTCATCAACGAGCAGTCTCGCGAGGCCATGAAGGAGATCCTCAAGCGCATCCAGAACGGCGAGTTCGCCAAGGAGTTCGTTGCCGATTGCAAGAACAACCACAAGTGGCTGCTCGAGCAGCGTGAGGCCATCAACAACCACGAGATCGAGAAGACGGGCGCCAAGATCCGCAACATGTTCTCCTGGGTTAAGTCCGAAGAAGAGTAATTGGGTTCCGGTTGCCTGACGGCAACGGACACTGTCGACGCTGCGGCCGCGCGTGGCACCCCATCTTGCCGTTCAGCTGCGCGGGCATGGCCCAAAGGCCAGCCCAGCCGAGCTGGGCGCGCCCGCTCGGGCGCATAGATGGTTTGTCAACAAGCCACTGGCTTGTTGACTCGCGACAATCTGGGGCACCACGCGCGCCCTCGCTGACTTGCTTTGCGCATCGAGTTCAACTTGGTTGCTAGCATGGCGGCCTGCAAGGTTTGGGTGTGCGATGGGGCTCTTTTGGAAAAGGTATGCTGCCTTTCTCCGAATTAAATCCCGCCGTGCGATTGTGCGGCGGGATTTTTCGTATCATGGGGGCGTATGCGATTTCACGACGAAGGGTGGTTTGCAGCCATGGCGAAAAAGGTTCTGGTTACGGAAAAGCTTGCCGAGGCGGGTCTAGCGCGCATGCGTGAAAGGGGCCTTGAAGCTGATGTCAAGTTGAAGATGTCCACAGAAGAGCTCATCGCCACCATTCCGGACTACGATGCGCTTATCGTGCGCTCGGCAACGCACGTCACGCGCGAGGTCATCGAGGCCGGCAAGAAGCTGCGCATCATCGGCCGCGCGGGCGTCGGCGTCGACAACGTCGACGTGGACGCGGCTACCGAAGCGGGCGTCATCGTGTGCAACGCTCCCACGTCGAACATCGTTTCCGCAGCCGAGCAGACCATGTGCCTGCTACTTGCCTGCGCACGCAACACCGCTCAGGCCAACGCCAGCATGCACGCGGGCGAGTGGTCGCGCGGCAAGTTCTGCGGCTCGGAGCTTTATGAGAAAACGCTGGCCATCTTCGGCCTCGGCCGCATCGGTGGCTTGGTGGCCGAGCGCGCCCGCGCCTTCGGCATGCACCTGGTCGGCTACGACCCGTACTGCAGCCCCGAGCGCGCCGAGCAGCTTGGCGTGGCGCTGTACGACAACATGGAGGACATCCTGCCGCTGGCCGACTTCATCACCGTGCACCTTCCCAAAACGGAAGAGACCATCGGCATGTTCGGCCCCGACCAGTACGCGGCCATGAAAGACGGCGTCATCCTCGTCAACGTGGCGCGCGGCGGCATCTACAACGTCGATTCGCTGGCCGACTTCCTTGCTGCCGGCAAAATCGCAGCGTGCGGCATCGACGTTTTTGAAACCGAGCCGTGCACCGAAAGCCCGCTGCACGAGTTCCCGAACGCCATTCTCACGCCTCACCTGGGCGCTTACACCCGCGAGGCCCAAACGCGCGCCGGCGTGCAAATCGCCGAATACGTGGCCGCCGGCCTTGAGGGCAGCGTCGTTCCCACAGCGCTGAACATGGCGCCCGTGCCGCCCGAGGTCATGGACGCTGTCGGCCCGTATGTGCCCGCGTGCCAGATGATGGGCAGTATGCTTGCCCAGCTCGGCGGGGAAGTGCCGAAGCGCCTGTCGCTCACCGCTGCGGGCAAGGCTGCGCCTGCCGACCCCACCATCCTCGTTGCCGGCACCATGCAGGGTCTGCTTTCCTATAAGAACCTTGCCACGGTCACGCCCGTCAACGCCGAGGCCGTCGCACGCCGCCACGGCATCCACGTCGACACGGGCGCGCACGCCTCTGCCGGCGCCTACGCCTCTTCGGTCACGGTCGTCGCCGACGGCCGCGAAGTCGGCTGCACGCTTTCCGGCGAAGACCAGCACGTCCGCCTCATCTCGCTGCTCGGCTACAAGGTGGACATCGCTCCGGGCCCGCAGGCGCTCATCTTCGAGTACGTCGACCGCCCCGGTCGCGTGGGCACCATCGGCTCCATCCTCGGCGACGCTGGCATCAACATCACCACCATGCAGATCGTCAACGACCCCGATGCGGGCCAAGCCATCGTGTACATGAACATCGAAGGCGAGCTTGACGACAGCGTGCTCGCGAAGCTGCGCGAAAGTCTCGAGGACCTGAAGAACCTCTGGTACGTGAAGCTCTAGGCCAGAGCACGAACAGCCCCATCAGCTCGAATCAGCGCCCGGTATCCGGTGAAATCCGGTTACCGGGCATTTTGCGCTCTCGGCATCCGTTCCACCTACCTGTTGCCCGGTCGTCCTACTCCTGAAGTCCGCCAAAAAGCCGTCACAGGTCGAACATGGGCAGGTTTCGGTATATGGGTAGTGAGATGCTCGGACTTTTCGGGGTTGAAATGCCGCGAGTGTACTAGAATGAATGCACTCTGCAAGCAACCCGAAAGGAACAGAAATGACGCGCAAGATCGCAATTTTCGACACGACGCTGCGCGACGGCGAGCAATCGCCGGGCGCTTCCATGAACACCGAGGAAAAGCTAGTTGTCGCGCGTCAGCTGCTACGTTTGAACGTGGACGTCATCGAAGCTGGATTCCCCATTTCCAGCCCTGGTGATTTCGAGAGCGTCCGCCGCATTGCCGAGCTGGCTGGCGACGACGCAACGGTCGTGGGCCTGACCCGCGCCGTTGAGAAGGACATCGACCGCGCGGCCGAGGCGCTCAAGTACGCCAAGCGTCCCCGCATCCACACCGGCATCGGCGTCAGCCCCAGCCACATGCACGACAAGCTGCGCATCACCGAGGACCAGTGCGTCGAGCGCGCCGTGGCCGCCGTCTCCTACGCGAAGAAGTACGTCGAGGACGTGCAGTTCTACGCCGAGGACGCAGGCCGCGCTGATTACGCGTTCCTCGCCAAGGTCATCCAGGCCGTTATCGAGGCCGGCGCCACCGTCGTGAACATCCCCGACACCACCGGCTACAGCCTGCCCGACGAGTTCGGCCAGCGCATCAAGTACCTCATGGAGAACGTGCGCGGCATCGAAAACGCCACGGTATCCGTCCACTGCCACAACGACCTGGGCATGGCAACGGCCCTGTCCCTGGCCGGCGTGCGCAACGGCGCAACGCAGGTCGAGTGCACCATCAACGGCCTCGGCGAGCGCGCGGGCAATACGGCCATGGAAGAAGTCGTCATGGGCATTCGCATGCACGGCGACGAGCTTGACGCCCACACCGACATCAACACGCGCGAGTTCATCAAGGCTTCGCGCCTCGTGTCGTCCATTACCGGCATCAACGTGCAGGTCAACAAGGCCATCGTCGGCGCGAACGCCTTCGCACACTCCTCGGGCATCCACCAGGACGGCGTGCTGAAGAAGCGCGACACCTACGAGATCATCGATCCTGCCGAGGTCGGCGCCGGCCAGTCGCAGATCGTGCTCACCGCCCGCAGCGGCCATGCTGCGCTGAAGCATCGCCTCGAAGAGCTCGGCTACGAGCTTGATAAGGAACACCTTGACCGCATGTACGACGCCTTCCTCGACTTGGCCGACAAGAAGAAGGAAGTCTACGACGAAGACCTCGAGTCGCTCATGCACGAAAGCCGTCGCAACGAAACGGCGGTCTACACGCTTGAGTCCGTGCAGATTTCCTGCGGCTTCCCGCTCACGCCTACGGCAACCGTCACGCTGCGCAACGCCGCTGACCAGGTTGTCACCGCATGCGATTTCGGCACTGGCCCCATCGACGCTATGTACAAGGCCGTGAACAAGATCGTCCAGGTCGAAAACGACCTGTCCGAGTTCTCCGTGCAGTCCGTCACGCGCGGCATCGACGCCCTCGGCGAGGTCACCGTGCGCGTCACCGCTCCCGACGGGGAAGTGTACACCGGCCGCGGTGCCGACGGCGACATCGTCGTGTCGTCCGCCAAGGCATACCTGAACGCCTTGAACCGCCTCATCAACGACAAGGCGGAGCATCGCAAGTAAGTAAACGCAACGCAAACGCATTGCCAAAAGGCCTCGCAACTTGCGAGGCCTTTTCTATTCAGATATGCAATACGTCAGGCTATTTCTGATTCCGTCACCATAAAAGAAGCGGCATCGGAATCCCGATGCCGCTTTAAGTGCCAGTATGGGCAATCCTTACAGATTGCGCCGCAGCTGCGCCTCTTTGATCTCCATCTCAAGCGAGTTATGGATGATGTTGGCGAAAGGTCCGGCATTCGCGGACAGGTGCTCAACGTTGGTCTGATCGCATCGGCGAATGAAGTAATACAGAAACGCGCACGTGTAAAACTCGGCCAAGAAGTCGATGTTGTCCTGCGGCAGATAGCGGTTCGACAAAATGATGTCGATGTCGCGCTTGATCGCGTTCACGTACAGGTTGTACAAATAGTTGCGCAGCGAGTACGGCCCGTTGTCGATCAGCGCCTCGCGGTAGAAGTGACGACGGTTCTCGAGCACCTCGGCGAAGCACTCGAAGAACTCCGCATGGTCAAGCGAGCGCACGCCAGACTTCTGCGTGATATAGTAAGGGAAGTGGGAAATGGAATCCTCGCTGGGCTTTTCGTACAGCAGCACCGACTCCGAGAAGTGCTTTTTCAGAACCTGCCCCATGTCATAGCGGAAAATCCAGATGATCAGGCGATCTTTATTCTCGAAGTGATAGTAGAACGTTTTGCGGTTCTTTCCTGTTCTTTGAACGATATCGCTGATGGACACTTTCCGAAGCGGCATCTCGTCGCAAAGCGAAACGAACGCATCCGCTATCAGCAACATGGTCGAAAGCGCGTTCATAGGACAGCTCCTCTCTGTTTGTAGCGTCTTCCCGCATCGCGCAAGCCCATTGTATAGGTCACAGATATGAATTACTAGGACATATTTGGAATAATGAGTAATTGCACGTTCTGAGTATACGTGCCGAATTACCAGAATGGTCAAGAGAAACAGGAAAACTCGTCACCAAAACCTATAAATATGTGAGTGTTGCCTATGCAAAAACACACACAATCTCAGTTCTGTCCATCGCACGCTAGAAATCAAGTCCGTAGAATACAACCAGAAGGTAACGAGAAGAGGTTTGAGGATAATCCGATGGCCGAAACTCGTTGAATTGGGTAACAGTGCAAAGGTAAGCAGACGAGCTCGGCTTTACACCATTCTCAGACGAGGAAGCCCAAACCTTTAACGCTCACTAGCATCATTCGGAAAGGAGCTGTGCTGTGGCAAAGTACCAGAAATTGCTGGAGCCCCTCAAGATCGGTAACGTGGAGCTGAAGAACCGCTTCGTCATGCTGCCGATGACCATCGAGAAGGTAGACAACTACCATGTCACCGATGACTTGGTGGACTTCTACGAGAAGCGCGCTGAGGGCGGTGTCGGCCTGGTTGAAATCGGTTCTGCATACGTGTGCGACTGCTTCAACACCACGCCGAAGTATCACACCACCACCGGTGCTTGCGGCATCTGGGACGACGAGTTCATCCCCGGCTTCAAGCGCGTTGCCGATGTGTGCCACAAGCATGGTTCCAAGGTTGCCGCTCAGCTGCAGCTCTGCTACGAGTGGCGTGCCACGGGCGACGATCCGCTGCTGTCCTACTCTCCTTCGAAGGACGTTATGAGCGGCCCGTTCGTCGGTATGCCCGAGCGTGAGTTCACCAAGGAAGAAATCGCCATCCTGGTCGACCAGTACGGCGCTGCTGCAAAGCGCTGCAAGGAAGCCGGCATCGACATCATCGAGATTCATGCAGGCATTGGCTACATGGTCATGCGCTTCCTGTCGAAGTACTCCAACCATCGTACCGACGAGTATGGCGGATCTCCTGAGAACCGCGCTCGTCTGCTGACCGAGATTATCGACAAGATTCATGAGACCTGTGGCGCTGACATGCCCATTCTCATCCGTATCTCCGCCGACGACCTCATGCCTGGTGGCAACCGCATCGAGGACACCCTCGAGCTCGTGCCGATCATTGAGAAGCATGGTGTGGACGCTTGGTCCGTGCAGGCTGGTTTCCATGAGGCTCCTCGCCCCGTTGCTAACCAGATCGTTCCCGAAGGCGAGTTCATCGATTTGGCCAAGCAGGTCAAGACGGTCACGAACAAGCCTGTCTTCCCTGGCACCCGTATCAACACGCTTGATATGTGCGACAAGATCATGAACGAGGGCTACGGCGACGCCGTTGGCATGGGCCGTCAGTTCATCGCCGATCCGGAGACCGCCAACAAGGTTGCCGCTGGTCATCCCGAGCAGGTTCGTCCTTGCATCGTGTGCAGCCGCTGCCTCGACAACATCTTCATCGGCAAGCCGTGCCAGTGCTCCGTCAACGCTCATGTGTGGCAGGGCGTCAAGGTCGGCACTCCGGAAGAGCATCCGGCCGAGAAGCAGAAGCACGTGGTTGTCATCGGTGCCGGCCCTGGCGGTTGCGAAGCTGCTCGCGTTGCAGCCATCCGCGGCCACAAGGTCACGCTGATCGACAAGAGCGACCGCGTCGGCGGCCTGCTGAACATGGCTCAGGTCCTCAATGCGAAGATCGAGCCCCTCGTGAAGTACTGGAACGAGGAGATCAAGCTGCATCCCAACATCGAGCTGAAGCTCAACACAAAGGTCGATGCTGCTGCTGTTAAGGCTCTCAACCCCGACGAGGTTATCGTTTCTCCTGGTGGCGGCATCATCGCTCTGGATGTGCCCGGCATCAACGGCAAGAACGTCGTTAAGTCCGAGGACATTAAAGAGATGTGCGCCGGCAAGGTTCCCGAGGGCAAGGGCATGCTGTGGAAGGCAGCCGTTGCAGCCATCAAGGCTCAGGGCGGCACCGTCGAGTTCATGCGCTTCGGCCTGAACATGGCGTCGGGCCCGACCGCAATCGTCGGCAAGCGCGTCGTGGTTGTCGGTGGCGGCTTCGCAGGCCTGGAAGTTGCCGAGGCTATGTGCGAGAACCGTCAGATTACGGTCATCGAGGAAGCCAAGAAGCTCGGTAACGGCATTGGCATCATCGACAAGAACCCCACCATCAACCTGGTCAAGTCCAAGGGCGTCAAGCTCATGCCGCTGACCAAGCTGGTCGAGGTCACCAAGAAGGGCGCCAAGGTCCAGAACGTCGAAACCGGCGAAGAGACCCTGCTCGAGTGCGATACCGTCCTTACGTCCCTCGGCGTTGAGCAGAACACTGCTCTGTACGACGAGATCAAGGCCGTGTTCCCGAACGCCATCCTCATCGGCGACGCTACCACGCCTGCTGGCAAGGTTTACCGTACGCTCGAGGCTGTCAAGGGCGGCTACGAAGCGGCTATGTCCATCTAGCATCCGCTCTCGCAACCTTCCGCTTAGGTTCGTTGCATGACTTTTAGCGAGGCATCTGCCTCAATCCCTGAGGGGATGCCTCGCATTCACATTCTTTTGGTTCAAACACGCAAGTGTTTTGAATAAAGGTAGGTAAGTAGTTCCCAGTTAGTTTCCTTAAGGAGGAAAAATGGATTACAGCTACACCCCGGAACAACTTGAGATCAAGCGCGGCATTCGTGAGTGGGGCAAGAAGCACCTCACCGAGGAGGCAATCGCTGCCGGTTATAAGAACCGTGGCATCGCTCCTGAGATCGCTAAGTCCTGGGTTGACGAGGGCTGGGGTCTGTATGGCCTGCCCGAGGAGTACGGTGGAAAGCCGGTCGACCATCAGACGATGGCAATGATCATTGAAGAGCTGAACCACTGCGGCGGCAACATCCCCATGGCTCCCAATCTGCTCATCATGTTCGACATGTGCGAGTTTGGTAACCCTGAGCAGGTTAAGTACGCCATCGACTACTACAAGGAGAACGGCTACCCGCCGTACTGCCTGGCCATCTCCGAGCCCGGCGCTGGCTCCGACAACCAGGGCATGACCACCACCGCCACGAAGGGCGAGGATGGCAAGATCCACATCAACGGCACCAAGACGTGGGTGACCTCTGGTGAGACCGCTGGCGGCTTCATCGTCGTGTGCAAGGACGAGGATCCTTCTCGCGAGAACAAGAACATGTCCATGTACCTGGTTCCCTCTGACGCCAAGGGCGTTACCATCGAGCCGCTGAACAAGATCGGCATGCAGATCATGCCCTTCTCCATGATTCACTTCGACGACGTGACCGTCGACGAGGACCAGCTGCTCGGCATCAAGGGCAAGGGCTTCTATCAGCTGATGAAGAACTTCGAGTGGGAGCGCTGCGTGCTTCTGGCAGAGCTGCTCGGCGAGGCTCAGGCTGCCATGGAAGACGCCTGCGCTTGGGTCAACGATCGTCAGCAGTTCGGCAAGGGCATCAAGACCTTCCAGCTGGTGCAGGAGCACATCGTTGAGATGCAGATTGAGCTCACCAACACCCGTAACTTCCTGTATCGTACCTGCTGGAAGCTGGACAACGGCATTCCGGTCAACAACGATGCTGCTATGCTGAAGCGCTATGGTGCTCCGGGCCTGACCGACTGCTGCTCTCGCGCTCTGCAGCTCATGGGTGGCCTTGGCTTCACCGATGAGACCCGCGTGTCCCGCCTCATGCTCGACTGCCGTGGCTTCCAGATCGGTGGCGGCACCGTCGAGATCATGGTGCACATCTCCGGCCGTGGCATCCTCAAGGAGTACGCTAAGGGTGCTGAGGATCCCGATTACCTGTGGACCCTGTAAAGCTGCCTAGCGAATTTCGCTTGATAGCTGCGTAAGCTGTTAAAGCTTGCCAACCTAGAAGAACCCTGTTGCCTAGGCAACAGGGTTCTTTTTATGCGCGCAGTAACTTTTGGGCAACACAAAACCCCAAGCCTTCTGGCTTGGGGTTTGTTGATAATGAAGGAGATTATCTTTAGGCCGTAAGCTTTGCTTCTGCATCGTCGTGCTTCTTGAACTTACCGCGACGGCCGTGGCAATTCATGCCGATAGCGCGAATGCTGCAGAATTCGCGGTTGCGGCAACGTGCGCAAGCGCGTTTTCTGCCGCGCTGAGATGCATCGTACATGCCAATGACGCCCAGTGTTGCGTTTTCCGAGTTCAGCGATCCGTCATCTTCGCATGCGAAGCCTAATCTGCGTTCAGCTTGCGTGTAGAACAGCAGCTGGGTGTTCGAATCAAGCGGAAAATCGCTTTCGCCTGCTTGCAGCAGGTTGTCAATGTGCAGACCTAAAGAATGCGCTTCGTCGTTCACCTTCTCGGTGATGATTTCTTCAGCGCGCCCGCCCATGGCTTGCAGGCACGCATCGAATGCGGCGAAATCCTCCTTGTCGTGAACAAGCAGCACGCGCAGCGCTTGAATGTTTTCTGCGGTGTCAACGGCTACAGCAACCATGACGCAGTGGTTTGCGCGGCGCATGCGGTCGTATACGGCTTCGCCATGCAACACCGCCATGGTGCCGACAAGCTTGATGCCGGGCTCGGTATAATCAGGCGGAAGCGTGCAGATTGCGGGATTGAATACCTTGTACACACCTTTGGGGTGCAGCGTCTCGCAGCATCGCTTCGCAATAGGTGCGATGCGAGCCAGGACGTCCGGATCGTCTTTCACCGAATCGTCCAAAAACGCTGCTACGGTTTGATCGTCCAAAGCGTCGATCTTGCAATCGACCTCCTGTATTTGATGAGCTTGGACAGCCATAACTGCCTCTTTCATAATCGCTGGTACTATAGGGACTATGATATCAAGATTGGCCGTATGTTACTTCTTAGATTGCATTATTAAGAAGAGAATTATCAGCTATCTGCACAAAGCATGGGACAGTTCAAAAAATATGTGCATGTTTACGTTCGTACTCAGAACGTATAATAAGAACAGATTTATAGGGGATGTGGCATTGAACCGCATATGAATCGATTCCTCATGCGTTTTCACATGAAAAGCCGTTTGAGGACAGCTTACTTCCGATGAAAAATAGGATGAAACCATAGACTTGGTCAATAAATAATCGATTGTTTTCGAAGGTTGACTACACACCTGGATGTATATATCCATGTTAATCGGTCAATACCATAGATATGATGGTTTTGAATAGTACTTGCCGAATGTGCTCTGCACAAAACCACGCAAGGAGGGTGTAATGAACATCGTAGTATGCGTCAAGCAGGTTATGGACACGGAGGCTCTTATCGAGCTCGATGACAGCGGCGAGGTGATTACCGAGGGTCGTACGCAAATCATCGATCCGTATGGTGAATTCGCCGTAGAAAAAGCCGTTCAGCTGAAAGAACAACTTGGCGGGGAAGTTACCTGCCTATGCTATGGCGACGATGGTTGCACGTCGGCCATTCGACACGCGCTTGCTATGGGTGCCGACAAGGCGGTGCTCATCGAAGACGATGCATGGCGCTCAGTTGACGCTGCGCAGTGCGCGGCGGAGCTTGCCGGCGCCCTCAAGGGTCTGTCTGCCGACCTCATCATGGGCGGATGGACGTCGGGCGATACGGCAAGTGCTCAAGTTATGGGCCGCCTTTCCGCTCTTCTCGATATTCCCCTTGCGAATATGGTTACCGGCTTGGAGGCAACCGCTGATGGCGTGAAAGCCTCTTGCGAAATCGACGACGGTGTTGAAATCTGCGAGTATAAACTGCCGGTCATCATCGCTGCTCAGCAGGGTTTGGCTGAGCCTCGCTATCCTTCCGTCCGCGATGTTATGCAGGCTCGTCGCAAGCCTATCGAGCGCAAGGCCCCTGCGGGTGGCTCTCAGCCGGTGCTTGCGGTTGCGGGTCGCGATCTTAAAGGCGCCCGCAGCGGCGGTCGCATCATCGAAGGCGATACGGTTGCCGATGCGGTTGCTCAGACGGCATCGCTGCTTCGCTCCGAGGCTAAGGTCATTTAACGCTAGCCGTTTCCCTCATTTCAGGTATAGGTGCATAACTCGAGAGGAAGGTAGTCCTCATGTCAGGTGTATGGGTTGGTCTTGAAACGAATAACGGCGAGCTTCGAAGCGTCGCCTTTGAAATGCTTACGGCCGCGCGCCGCCTTGCTGATGCATCGGGCGCTCAGGTGTGCGCCCTTGTGTGGGGCGAAGGCGCTCAGGACAGCGCAAAGGCGCTTGGCGAATGCGGTGCCGATAGCGTGGTGGTTATAGAGCTCAGCGGCGATGCATCGGCTCGCCCTGCTGAGGTGAGCGCTGCGTTGGCTCAGCTGGCTGCGGAGCAGAATCCCTCCGTGCTGCTTCTTGCCGACGGCGCTTTCTCGCGCTCGGTTGCTCCTGCTTTGGCACAGAAGCTCTCGGCTTCTTTCGTCGCCGATGTCATCGATGTGGCATTCGACGAAAAGCCGGTCTTTACGCGCCTGCCGTATTCCGGCAAGGTCATCGAACGCGTCGTACCTACAGATGCTTCCGCGCTCACCATCGCTTCCATTCGTCCGAAGGCCTTCGAGGCCGCGCAGCCCGAAGAGGGCCGCACCGCCGGCGTCAGCACGTTCGCGGCTTCTCCCGTTGCAGCCGCACGTGTGCTGCAAGACGTCGTGCGCGCGCTTTCCGAGCGCGTCGATCTGTCTGAGGCCGACATCGTTGTTTCCGGCGGCCGTGGTCTTAAGGGCCCCGAGGGCTTCAAGGTGCTCGAAGAGCTTGCCGATGTGCTTGGCGCTGCAATCGGCGCTTCGCGTCCGGCTATCGACGAGGGCTGGATCGATGCTCAGTACCAGGTCGGCCAAACGGGGAAAACGGTTGCTCCTTCGCTGTACATCGCATGCGGCATTTCGGGCTCCATCCAGCACATGGCCGGTATTTCCGCTTCCAAGTACATCGTTGCCATCAACAAAGATCCCGAGGCCGAGATTTTCGCGCAGGCCGATTACGGCATCGTTGCCGACCTGTTCGAAGCGGTACCGCTGCTCACGCAGCAGATGCGCGACATGCTGCAGGCATAAAGCTTGCGCGTAGCGCACATTTTCAAAGGTAGGAAGTTCATTTCGTTCGCAACCAAGGAAGGCATACATGGAAGAAACAGCATCGCGCGAGGTAATGTGGAATATTAGCCACTCCCTCACATGGGTAATGTATCTGCTGTTCTTGGCTGCGCTCGGATTCTGCGTGTACTTTTTGGTGAAGCGTTGGCGCCTCATGTCTATCGGCACTCCCGTTGATCGCACCAGCAACTGGAAAGCTCGTGCAAAAGGCATGATCGTCGACGCTTTGCTTCAGCTTCGCGTGTTGAAAAAGCCTGGCGCGGGCATCATGCACCTCGGCATGTACGTGGGCATGATCATCATGCTTATTGCAACGGCTGTTACCGCTGCTCAGTTTGACCTGGGAATTCAGCTGCTGTACGGCGATTTCTACCTGTATTTCATGTCGCTTGTCGTTGATTTGGCGGGCCTTGCGTTCTGCATTGCCATGGTTGCATGCATCATCCGGCGCATCGTGAACAAAAAGCTCGACACGAAGCCGGGCGATATCATCGTGCTGGTTCTGCTGCTGGTCATCGGCATGAGCGGTTTCGTGGTGGAAGGCCTGCGCATTGTTGGCACCGACGATCCGTGGCGCGCATGGTCGCCTATTGGCAACATGGTGTCCATGTTGTTTGTGAACTTCTCGCAGGATCAAATTCAGCTGACGCATCAAATTATCTGGTGGAGCCATATGGGCATGGCCTTTGCTCTTATCGCGTACTGGATGTATTCGAAGCTCGTCCATGTTCTGCTCATGCCCGCCGATGTGTGGTGCCGCTCGCTTGAACCGAAGGGCACGCTGCCTTACATCGACGTCGAGGACGAAAACCTCACCACCATGGGCGTTGGCGTGTTGGAGGACTTCACGTGGAAAGATCTGCTTGATGCCGAAGCGTGCATTCGCTGCGGCAGGTGCGAGGACGTGTGTCCTGCGTTCAATACCGACAAGGCCCTCTCTCCGAAAGATCTCATCCAATCGATGCGCAGCGAGCTTGAGGTCCGTGGTCCTATCGTGTGGAAGGCGAAGCACGACGGCGCGAAGCGCGACGATATGGGAGCGTACGTCACCGCCGAAGGCGAGCCCTATCCCTTTAGCGATCAGCAGCAGGTCACGCTCGATCGCACGCTGGTAGGTGATGCGTTCAACAGCCAAGCGCTGTGGGACTGCACCACGTGCGGCGCTTGCATGGCGGCATGCCCCACGCTGGTGGAACACACGCCGAAGATCGTGAAAATGCGCACGTATCAGGTGTCCATGGAAAGCGCTTTCCCGCCCGAAGCGCAGGCAACGTTCAGGAACCTCGAGAACAACGGCAACCCTTGGGGCCTTGGCTGGCAGACCCGCTCGAAGTGGGCCGAAGAGCTCGATGTCCCCACGCTTGCCGAGAATCCCGATGCGGAGTATCTGTACTGGCCTGGTTGCTCCGGTGCGTTCGATGCCCGCAGCCGTAAGGTTTCGGTGGCGCTTGTGGGCTTGCTGAAGAAGGCTGGCGTGAATTTCGCCATCCTTGGTAACGAGGAGAAATGCTGCGGCGATTCTGCGCGCCGCATGGGTAACGAGTTCGTGTACTACATGCTTGCGTCTGAGAATATCGCCACGTTGCAGTCGTATGGCGTGAAGAAGATCATCGTGCAGTGCCCCCACTGCATGCAAACCCTGTCGCGCGATTACCCGCAGCTTGGCGGCAATTTCGAGGTCATTCACCATTCTCAGTTGCTCGCACAGCTTGTCCGCGAGGGCAAATTGCAATGCGCGGCTTCGGGCGATAAGAAGATCGCCGTGCACGATTCCTGCTACCTTGGCAGGTACCAGGACGAATACGAGGCTCCTCGCGCCGTGGTAAGCGCTGCCGGCGGGGAAGTGGTCGAATTCGAGCGGTCTCACGAGAAGAGCTTCTGCTGCGGTGCTGGTGGCGGTCGTATGTGGCTTGAGGACAAATCTGGCAAGCGCATGGGCGACGAGCGCGCCAAGCAGGCTTTGGCCACATCATGCGACGAAGTTGCAACGTCGTGCCCGTTCTGCCTCACTATGCTCAGCGACGGTATGGCGGCATGCGAAAGCGAGACGAAGGTTCGCGATATCGCAGAGATTTTGGCTCAGGTGCAGTGATGATGAACGAGTCGCGAGTGCTGGGCATAACCGATGTGCTTTCGCAGGGGTCGCAGCTTGAATACACTGTGCCCGAAAAGTCCCTCGAGCGAGTTGGTGCATTTGTGGATGCGCAACGTTCGGGCTCCAACCAGAACGCGCCTGTCACTCCGCGGCTTTCTTCTACGGTCATGCTGCTGCGCGAGCGTGCTCATCCTCAAGAGGGAAGCAGCTTTGCCGTTTTCATGCAGCAAAGAGCGTCTTCCATGGCGTTTGTTCCCGATGCCGTGGTGTTCCCCGGGGGAAGTTTCGATGCCATGGATGACACCTGCGAGATTCCTTGGGAGGGCCCTTCGCCATCGCAGTGGGCTCAACGCATGGGATGTAGCGAAGACACTGCGCGCAGGGCTTTCGTCACCGCTGCTCGCGAAGTGTTTGAAGAATCTGGCGTTTTGCTTGCCCGTCGCAAAGATGGAAGCGAGCTTCTCAACCTTGCCGGTAGCGAAGAACTGCAATCTGCGCGCTCGCTGCTTGCGGGGCATAAGCTGGCTTTTGGCCAGTTGCTTTCCGATATGGGACTTGTGCTTTGGACGGACCTTTTCTGCCCTTGTGCTCATTGGGTAACGCCGCCAAGCGAGCCGCGTCGATACAGCACGTTCTTCTTCCGCGCAAAAATGCCGCAAGGGCAGTGCGCCGATGGGAAAACATCGGAAGCTGTCCGTGCCGGTTGGGCGAACCCTGAATGGCTGCTTGAGCAACAGCGGGCCGGAGCATTGCTCATCATGCCGCCGACCGTCTCGAACTTGTGCGATTTGACGCAAGCGCATAATGTCACGGAAGCATGCGCGCAAAAGCAGACTATCCATGTGTATCCAGAACCTACAAGAAAAGAGGACGGGACGCTGGTTTTCAGGAGCGTGGTGAGATGAAGGCTCAAACGAAGTGGAACGGCGGACAGGTGGGGGATTACGCGTATTGCGTACTGGCCCACAACGAATCGCCGCTTACGTATATCGGCACGAACACCTGGGTCATTGGAGCGCCTGATGCTCCGGGTTGCGTAGTTGTTGATCCGGGCCCCGATGATGCCGACCACTTGCAGCATGTGCTCGACCATATCGCAAGCACGGGTAAGAAGCTGTCGGCCATTATCACCACGCATAGTCATGCCGATCATGCTGGCGGCGCGTTGAGCTTGTCCCTTTTGTCCGGGGCGCCTGTGCTCACGCAGGTTGATGGTTTGCTGCCTCCAGGACAGCTTTTCATTAACGACATAGGCGTCACTATCGAGGTCATTCCTTTGCCGGGGCACTCAAGCGACTCAGTGGGTTTCTACGTGAAGCAGGGGAAGTTCATCCTTACAGGTGATGTGATTTTCCGTCAAAGCTCCACTATGGTTTGCTGGCCCGATGGCGTGCTGGCGGCTTATATGAACAGCCTCGACAGGCTTGCGCATTTTGTTGAAAGCCATGACGTGGAGCTGCTTTTGACCGGACACGGTTTGGTGATCGAGGATCCGGAAGATCGCATTATTCGAGCTCGTGCGCATCGCATGAAGCGTTTGAACCAGGTGGTGTCTGCGGTGCGTGCTGGCATACCTGCTCAGGCGGATGCGCTTGTCGATGCTCTTTATAACGATGTTGATTCAAGTCTTATGCAGGGTGCCCGCAGAAGCGTTAACGCGCAGCTGCGGTTTGCATACGACTCCGGTTTGCTCGAAGAGCACTAACTTGCTGAGAAGAGGCGCGTGCGCGTTCGATGGGACGGCGCGAGCCCCTTTTCATCAAGTAAAAGGAGCGCACACGGCGTGCGCGTTGCGAAAGGAGAAGGCACATGGCGTTACTGTACACAGAGGAGCAGAAGGAGCTCATCAAGGCCGTCCACGATGTGGCCGAGAGCGAGATCAAGCCGCACGTTGCAGCAGCCGACGAGGCGGGCAAGACTCCTGACGAGCTTTGGAAGTGGGGTTTTGATCTAGGGTTACACCTCGTGGAGATCCCCGAGGAATTCGGCGGCATGGGTCTTGATTACGAGACGTGCGCCATGATGTTCGAAGAGCTTGCCAAGGTCGATGCGGCCTACGCTGATACGTTCGTTACGAACTTCGTCGCATTCCGCAACATTCACCTGAAGGGCACCCCCGAGCAGGCTCAGCACTTCGTCGACAAAACCATCGACAACGGTTTCGCGGCGTTCTGCCTGACCGAGGCCAACGCTGGCTCCGACGTTGCCGGCATGAAGTCCACGGCTGTGCTCGATGGCGACGAGTATGTGCTCAACGGCACGAAGAGCTTCATCACGAATGGCTCTATTGCGTCTATCTACGTCATCTTCGCCAAGACCGATCCCGAGGCTCGTGGCCATGGCATCACGGCGTTTTTGGTCGACGGCGACACGCCCGGTCTTTCTGCAGGCGCCCATGAGAACAAGATGGGCTTCAGGTTGTCGGACACCACCGAAGTTATCATGGACAACGTCCGCGTGCCGAAGAGCGCTGTAATCGGCAAGCCCGGCGAGGGCATGGGCATCGCGTTGAACGCTTTGAACCTGTCTCGCGCTTTCATTTCCACGCTTGGCGTCGGCATCATGCAGCGTGCCGTCGACGAGGCTGTTACGTACGCTCAGCAGCGCAAGCAGTTTGGCAAGCGTCTTATCGACTTCCAGATGGTGCAGGCTCTGCTGGCCGACATGGCCATCAAGACCGAGGCTTCTCGCGTCATGGTGAACAACTGCATGCGCCTGATGGACAAGGGCGACTTGGTGCGCGGCGAAGGCGCCATGGTCAAGACGTTCGTCACCGATTGCATGCAGGAAGTTACTTCCAATGCGGTGCAGGTGTTCGGCGGCTATGGCTTCAGCAAGGATTACCCTGTTGAGAAGCTCATGCGCGATGCGAAGGTTTTCCAGATCTTCGAGGGCACGAACCAGATTCAGCGCATGACCATCGCGAAGAACCTGGATGCTGAATATCGTTCGTAGCGCGAAACCGACAAACGTTATCTCTCAAAGAAACCTGAGCTCGACAACGTCGTAGCGAATAACGGTCACAAAGAGCGCAATGGGAAAACGGGCCGCCGAATCATATAAGGTTTGGCGGCCCGTTCTTGTTCTATGGCGAATTTGGCGCATCTCGTGTCGATTCAAAAACGCAAGAGATAGGTAACAGGCTCTGGACGTCGTATGGGGCTACGGCTTCAGGTTGACATGCTTGTCTGCCTTTCGGGGCATTAAAAAAAGGGAAGCTAAGCTTCCCTTTTTTTAATGCTATGCGCAAACGCTATTTCGGATCGTTCGCCATGCGCTCTTTCAGAATCTCTGCGAGCTCGAAGCGCTTCACCTTACCCATCGGGGTCTTCGGAATCTCCGGCAGATACTCGATGCGCTCAGGCCACAGACGTTTTGCAACGTGCTGAGAGGCCAGGTAATCGGTGATTTCCTTCAGGCTGGGCTCGTGCTCGTCGCGTGCCACAGCGAACGTGCAGATGCGCTCTCCCAGGCGCTCATCGGGCATGCCGATAGTAGCGGTCTCCAGGATGCCGGGGCACTCGACCAAGTCGTCGTCAATCTCACGAGCCGAGATGTTCTCGCCACCGCGGATGATGATCTCCTTCTTGCGGCCGTTGATGCGCAGGCGGCCTTCCTCATCGATGTAGCCCAGGTCGCCGCTGTGGAACCAGCCGTCGTCATCAAGCGCGCGATCGGTGCGCTCAGGCTCGTTCAGATAGCCTACAAACAGGTGCGGACCCGTCGAAAGCTCTTCGCCCTGCACGCCGGCAGGAACCTCGTTGCCGTCGTTGTCCACCGTCTTGATCTCGATGCCGGGGTAGGGGATGCCGGACCAGTCGCCGCTCCATTCCTGGCACTTGTCGATCGGCACGTAAACATGCGGGCAGCTTTCCGTGGAGCCGTACACCTCGCACAGGTCGACGCCATGGAGTTTGGCGCAGTGCACAAGACGCGCCGGAACGGGAGCACCACCGCACAGCCACAGATTCAGCGTCTCAAGCTGCGGACCGTTGTCGAATTCGATGCACTTCAGGATGTCGTAGATAAACGGCGTGGAAGCCATGGTCCACGTGCAGCCTTCGCGGTTCATCAGCTCGATAGCCTCGCGCGGCGAGAACTGCTGCATCAGCACGCTGCGACCGCCCACAAGCATCGGGGCAATAAGACCATGCCAGAAACCAACGGCGTGGTTGAGCGGCGAGCAGTCGAACATGACATCGTCTTCGGTGCGACGAGCTTCGCCGACGAAAACGCGCTCCGAGTACAGCATGTTGTTATGCGTCAGCAGTGCGGCCTTCGGCTTGCCGGTGGTGCCGGACGTCGACAGGATAACGACGACATCGTCCGAGGATACCTTGGGCACGCCCGTGTAAGGCTCATAATTGCTGCAGATGTCAGAAAGCTCGATAGTGCCGTGCTTCGCGGGCTCGAACTTGTCGTAAACCGCAATTGCTTTCAGCGAAGGCACCTGAGTCTTGACATCGATTGCCTGCTGCTCGCAGTCGGTGTTGTGGAAATACGTGGGGCAAATGAAGGCGACCGTGCTCACCAGGTTCATGATGTAGATAAGGTCGGCGTCGTTGTAGTTCTTCGGAACGGGGTGGATAACCGCGCCGACTTTCAGGCAGGCAACATACGCGATGGCGAAACCTGCCCAGTTGGGGAATTGAAGCGTTACCACGTCGCCGGTTTCAACGCCAACTTCCTTAAGCCACGATGCCAGGCGCGAAGCCTTTTCGTCGACTTCCTTGTACGTGAAACGACTGCCCTGGTCGTCTGCGACGTACTCATTATCGCCGTATTTCTCGACGGCGTTGTTCCACACGTCGAGTGCGGTTTCTTTACCCCAGTACCCCTTCTCGTAATACATTTGCTTGTGTTGCTCATTGATTTTCAGGCCTGTGATCATGCTGTTCTGTCCTTCCTCGCTGAATCGAAAAAAGTGCATGAACTACCTAGCCGCAAACCCCTCCGCGGCCTTTACAAACAAAATGAAGCTAATGTTGTCGATCGGGGCATTTCGCGAACGCCCCGATCGACGTTGTATGGTGGAGCTAGTCTTGATATCCCAGCTGCGCTTTCAGGCGCTGGCATTCGCGAGCGATGGTAATGCGCTGCACAGTGGGTGCGCCCTCTTCAAGCCACAGCGCGCGGCAGTCGCGATACAGTCGCTCAGTCGGGCCGTACGGAGAATCTTCGAAGTAACCGTCGCCACCGAAGATCTCAAGCATTTCATCGGAGCAGGTTTTCACTGCTTGGATGGAATTCAGCTTGCAGATGGCGGCCTTCTCGTCGACGTACTCGTTGTGCGGGTCCACGTCGAAATCGCGCGCGAAGTCGTAGACCAGGCAACGCAGCGTGTGCGTAGCGGCGGCCATGTCGGCAATCTTCATCTTGATGGCCTGGCGCGTGGCGATGGGCTTGCCAAACGTGATGCGGTCGTTGGCGCGAGCGATGCTCATCTCAAGCATGCGCTGGCACATGCCAAGGTTGGATGCCGCAATGTGAACGCGGGAGATGGACAGCGAGTGGATGGCCACTTCCATGCCCTGGCCCTCGCGGCCCAGCAGGTATTTCGGGTCGAGACGCACGTTCGTGAATTTCAAGCCCGCATGGCCTGCGCCGCGGCAGCCCATCATGTGGGGCATTTCCACCAGCTCGAATCCCGGAGCGTCCATAGGCACCAGGAATGCGGACAGGCGGGAATCTTTATCGTCGTTCGGGTCGGTGACCGCGATGACGTAAGCATACTGAGAGCAGTCAGTGTGGGAGATAAGCCACTTCTCGCCGTTCAGCAGATAGGAGCCGTCCTCTTGGCGGATGGCGGTGGAGTGAACGTCGGCGCCGGTGCCGCCGGTTTTCTCCGTAAGCGCGAAGCACGTGAACACGGACTTATCCTGGAACTTGTTCATCAGCTCGGCCTTGACCTCAGGCGTGCCGTATTCGTTGAGGATGCGCCAATTCAGGTCGGCAGAATAATGAAGATGCATGCGCATGCCGCCCGGGCCGCGGCTGAACTCTTCCTGCACCTTGAGGATTTCGAGTTCGTTTAAATCCCATCCACCGTACTCGGACGGGAGTGCAAAACGGTAAAGATCGTTCTCGCGCGCCAGATCGAAGAATCGCTGAGGAAAGACGTTGGTCTGCTCGACTTCTTTCTGCATCTCCTCGAACGGACCTTCCGCAAGCGCCCGGACCTTGGTTAGAAACTCAGCAAATTGCTCGTCGCTGATTTTCGCGTTTGGGTTCATACGCATGCCCCTATTCAATGTATTCCTTCAGAACTCAACATGTGGATTAAACGGAATTCCGTTTGCCTTCCATGTCTCGTTCCCCTTGCTGTCTCACATGATAGCGAGCGAAATCGCGGTTGTGCGGCGTGAAATCATCGTTGTTTATCGAGGCATTCTTCAGTTCGATAGACCAAACCTATCGAATTTAAAAAAGCGTGCAACAGAACTTCAGATGTGTGAGGGGTCGGAAACAGAAATCAAAATTTGTCCATAGAAATCATTCGTAAAAGCCGGCATTCTGTTATCAGTCCAACAGACGACAACACAGTCTGGGACAAACTTTCAAAACTTGAGTAAATCAAGAAAGGGGTCGCCATGAGCGTCTATCAGGAAAGCTATCATCTGCCGGAGTTTACCTACGAGTATGAGAAGCTGAAGATCGACAAGCGTGGTCCGGTTTACGTTTGCGCATTCGACGATGCACAGAATCTCAACGCCATGTCCTACAAGCAGATGGCTGAGTTCAACGACTTCCTGATCAAGGTCCGTATGGACAAGGATTGCCGTGTTATCGTTCTGACTGGTGAGGGCCGTTCCTTCTGCGCCGGCTTCAACCTGAACGACCTGGCTCTTGATCCGCCGGAGGATATGGGCCGCATCCAGCGTGACTTCTACATCATGCAGCGTATGTGCTCCGATCAGATTGTGAACATGCGTCGTTGCGAGCAGCCGATCATCGGTGCTCTGAAGGGCTACGCTGTTGGTGGCGGTCTGTCCATCTCCTGCGCTTGCGACCTGCGTGTTCTGGGCGAGTCCTACAAGATGAACGCTGGCTACCTGTCCATCGGCTACACCGGCACCGACATGGGTGGCGCTTTCTTCCTGCCCAAGATCGTCGGCTACGCTCGCGCCGCCGAGATCCTGATGAACCCTGCTCGCCACGACGCTCAGCAGCTGCTCGACTGGGGCTTCGCGAACCGCGTTGTCGCCGACGACGACGTGCTTGAGACCGCCGTTGCCATGGCAGAGGATATGTGCAAGCAGACGGCTCCGTTCGGCCTGCGCCTGACGAAGGAGTGCCTGCAGACCTCCCTCGACGGCACCAGCTTCGAGAACGTCATCAAGATGGAGAACCGCAACCAGGTTCTGGCTTCCAACACGAACGACGGCATCATGGGCACTCTCAAGATGAACCCGCACAACAAGCAGGACGTCAAGGAGAACCCGGACAAGTACGCGTTCCACAACATGTAAGTCTTCAAGGCTTGTGTGAATTCGTGCCCTCGATCTATAGTGGTCGAGGGCACTTTTTTGCTATAGGGGTATAGCTCTCGATTCATCGGTACCCTTCGATGGGTCTCTGAGGGCTTCTGGCAGGAATAGGAGACGAGAATGAACATCTTGGCCATCAACGGTAGCCATCGTGCCGGAAAAGGCACCGCTGCGCTTCTGAACGCTGTTCTGGAATCTGCGGGCCACCAGGGCGCCACGTGCGAGTTGATCGAGCTTTCTCATCTGGATATCCGCTTCTGCAGCGGTTGCAACGCGTGCTTGGGCAGGAATCGTTGCGCCATGCACGATGATATGGACTTGCTGTACGACAAGATGATGCGCGCTGATGGCATTGTGCTTGGCTCTCCGGTGTATTTCGGAACCGTGTCGGCCCGCATGAAGAACTTCATGGATCGCACGCGTCCGCTGCATATGGTGGACAATGCTCTTGCAGGCAAGGTGGCCGGCATGGTTACGTGCGCCGGTTTGCCCGATTGCGGATGCCAAGGCGCACTTGCTGCTATGGACCACTTCTTTGCGACGCATGAGATGCTGGTCGTTCATCCTCGTCCGCTGGGTCCTGTCACGGGTGACGGCGTTGCAGCAACGCGGCTTTCTCGCTTCAATGAGGCCGGCGATCCTGAATGGCGCAGCGTCAAAGATGATGAGAATGCGTTCAAGTGCGCTCGTCGCCTTGGGCATGATATGTTTAACCTCATTGCGCGTCTTTCGTAGCTTAAGCTCCCATAACTTTCTGATTACGGGTCGCAAGCATAGAGCTTGCGACCCGTTTGTTGTATGGGGGATAGGGTATCGAACTCATTGAATCCGAATAGATTTAGGTTCCTATCACCTCAATCGAATGGTGCTTTGTTCTTTGCGTAGCCTTGTCTTGCGATCTTTGCCAAGCAAAGCCGGTTGGGGGTGCAATCAATTCATTAAGCCCTTATGGCACAGTTTTCGGTGGCGTTATAGAACTTGTAACCTTGTAGGATATCGATTTGAGGCACTACGATGATTCGCTTGTAGTCGTGATCCTCTAGTTGCAGGATGGGCTTTACGATAATATCAGAGCGACTTGGTTATACCCCGTTATCCCAGAGTCTGGCTAACGGGGTATAACTATTCCGAAGGGAGGACGGTACGGCCCGGCTGGACAAGCAGGTGTTCGTTCTCCAGTTCTCCGTCGGCGAAGGAGTCCGTCCGTCCCTGATGCGCTCTGCAATATCCTCTCATTAGGAGCGCAGCTGCGTCTCAGTGCTGTTGGCGAAGTAGCCCTCGGGGATGTTCTCGCGAACGAAGTCGGCGAACGCGCGTGCCTCGTCGCTCGGGGAGTTGCTGGAGGGCCAGGTGAGGGACACAGGGTACCACATGGTGTCGGTGGCCACCTTGAAGCGGACGATGCCGGGCTCGTTGCGGTAACGGCTGGCGATGCATTCCGGCAGCGTCGCCCAGCCGAGCCCCGCCTTCACGCCCTCCACCATGGCCTCGTGGGTGTCGAAGCAGCCCACCATGTTTTGGTCGCGCAGCGAGAGGCCGTAGCGCTCCCGGAAATGGCGGTTGCCCACCATGTGGCGGCCGGAATGCCACTCGTAGACGATCATGGGCCACTTCAGCAGCGTTTCTATGGGAACCGGCTCGAGCGTCTGGTTGTAGGGCGCCTTGTCGGGCGCCAGGAAGACGAGTTTCTTGTAACCGAGCACTTCGGTCACGATGCCCGGCTCGGTGGGCTGGTTCTCGAGAATGGCGAAGTCGAGCTCGCCGTCCTTGAGCTTTTGGACGAGCTCGGGCTCGTAGCCGGCGTCCAGGTGCACCCGGGCCTCGGGACTCTGACGCATGTAGAGCGCGACGAGCCGGGGAAGGAGGGCCACCCCGTCGGCATAGCTCATTCCCACGGTGATGTTGGCCGGGAAATGCTCGTCGATGGCGGCGATTTGCGCGGCCATGACCCGTTCCATGTCGGCCATGCTCTGAGCGAACTTCACGGCCACCTTTCCCGCCTGCGTAAGCGAGATACCCGTGGAGGTCCGATTGATGAGCGAGGTACCGAGCTGCTTCTCGATGGCGGCGATTTTTTGCGACAGCCCGGGGCGCGACATGTACAGCTGACCCGCCGCCTGGGAGAGGCTCTTCGCCTTCGAGAGGACGAGTAGAACTTCGATATCGTCGAACAACATGAACCCCCCTTGTCGGCGGCAACGTTCCGCCTCGTTCGACATCAATCCAGCTCAGGCCCCTGCTCGGCCAGATTTCACCTCTTACTCCATATATTAAACCCGCCCGAAGGGCGGCCGTCAAGAGCCTTTGCCCAAAAAGGTGGCGCGACTTTTGACGGGGCCTGTAAAGAAAACCTCCATGTAAACGATCCTTTGCAGCCTCTGCAAGCAACCGCGACGGCAAATCGGTGACTGACAGGCCAACAAGAAACCCTCCCTTCCTATGATATGACAAAAGACACGGAATCTGCCGAGGCGAAACGGGTTTGGCGAGCTCTCCTTCGGCGGAGCCTCTCTGTGCCTTTTTGGAAACGAGGAGAAGAGAAGAGGAGGAATCGATGGACAAACAAGGCATTATCGAGTCCAGCCGAAAGCGCCGCGAGGGCGAGCGCATCTTCTACACGTCCTGCCCGGCCAACGGGTGCTGGGACTCGGCCTGCGTGCTGAAGTGCCACGAGAAGGACGGGAAGATCATCGCTATCGAGCCTGACGACTCCGTGAACCCCAACGACTCCCGCGAGGACTGCGGTTGGGAGAACACGTGGAAGGGCAACGTGCAGATGCGCCCCTGCGCCATGGGGCATTCCTGGAAGAAGGAGCTGCACGCCGAAACGCGCCTTCTGCATCCCATGAAGCGCGTGGGCGAGAAGGGTCCGGGCCGGGGCTACTTCGTCCAGATCACCTGGGAGGAGGCGCTGGACACCATCGCCGAGAAGATGATCGAGATCAAGGAGAAGTACGGCCCCTACGGCATCTTCCATTCTCAGTACCCCAGCTTCGAGAAGAACGGCTTCCCGCTGGCCCCCTGGTGGGAGGCGGGCTTCGGCGCCTGGGGCGAGCACTCCACCTCGGGCCATGCCGCCGGCGAGATGCTGCACCTCGGTGTTGACCTCACCAAGGTCACCCGCGGCCTGCAGAACTCCATGCCCGGTTTCGAGGCGCCCGACTTTTTCAACTCCAAGCTCTTCGTCATGTGGGGCATGGATCCGGTGGTCGCCTGGTTCGGCCCGACGTCCTATTACATGCAGCTGGCTCACGAGTACGGATTGAAGACCATCGTCATCGACCCGCGCTACACCCAGTCCGCCGAGATCCTCGCCGATCAGTGGATTCCCATCCGTCCCGGCACCGACCTGGCCATGATGCTGGCCGTGGCCCAGGTGCTCTTCGAGGAGGATTTGGTCGACCACGCCTTCGTCGACGAGTGGGTCGACAAGGAGGGCTTCGAGGAGTGGCGCGCCTACGTGATGGGCGAGGGCGAGGACGGCATCAAGAAGACGCCGGAGTGGGCCGCCCCCATCACCGCGGTGCCCGCCGAGACCATTCGCGAGTTCGCGCGCCTGTACGGCACCGAGAAGCCGGTGCACCTCCAGTACTTCTACTCTTGCGCCAAGCGGCACATGGGCGATTACTCCGCCTCGGCCTCGATGCTTTTGCAGGCCATGACCGGCAACATCGCCTGCCACGGCGGCTGCGAGTCCGGCGCCTGCCTGCCCACGCCGGGCCGCGTGCCGGCGCCGCGGGCCGACTGGCACCGCGATCCGGGCGACTACCAGGTGCCGGTGCTGTTCAACAACAACTGCCTCACCGAGATCCTCGCCCGCCAGGACGACTACTGGTCGGGCAAGATCACGGAGTCGGAGTTCCGGCACCTCATCGGCAGCCCGAACAACGACTGCCCCTTGCCCAACATCCAGATGATCATCTTCGAGAATAACTACGGCAACAACCACTCGAATGTGAACAAGCGCTTCGCCGGCATGGCCAACACCGAGTTCAACTGGGGATTCCAGTGGCACATGAACCAGCCCACCGCGGAGCTCTGCGACATCATCCTGCCGGCGCCCGTGTGGCAGTTCGAGGGCATGGACGAGTACATGTACGGCCACCAGCGCTTCGTGAGCGGCCCCAACGGCATGCGCAACTACTTCACCTTCTGCGCCCGCGGCCTGGACTTCCCCGGCGAGGTGCGCTCGAAGGAATGGGTGTGGACCGAGATTGCCAAGCGCCTGGGCGACGAGGTCGTCGAGGGCTACAACCCCCGCATGAAGGACGTGGCGGTCGAGGACTGGGTCGATGCCCAGGAGGCCATCTACAAGGAGGCCTTCGAGAAGTGGGCCGACAACGCCACCATCATGGCCTATCTCGGCTTTGACCATCGTCCCACTTGGGAGGAGTTCAACGCCCATCCGGTCATCCGCACGGAGATCGACGAGCCGTACTACCCGTTCAAGTCCGCCCTGGACAAGGGGGAGAGCCCGTTCAACACCCCCACGAAGAAGATCGAGTTCTCCTCGAACTTCGTGAAGACCCACGATATGACCGAGAGCCGCTGGCGCGGGCACATCGACCCGATGCCGGTGTGGAGCCCCAGCTACGTGGAGGGCGATATCGGAAGCGCCTCTAACGACGGCTTCTACAACCCGAAGGTGAAGGACTACCCGCTGTCGCTCGTGACGCCCGTGTCGGTGTACCGGCAGCACTCCTCCAACGACAACAACCCCTATATGCGCGAGGACGTCTACCGCCACGCCGTGTGGATTTCCGGCGTGGACGCCAAGGCCCGCGGCATCAAGGACGGCGATCTGTGCCGCGTCTACTCTGATCGCGGCGAGACGCTGCTGACCGCCTACGTCACCAACCGCTGCATGCCCGGCACCGCCGCGGTGCACCATGGCGGCTGGTACCAGACGGGCGGGGAGGCCTCCGAGATGAACGTGTTCGGCCAGGACCTGCGCGGCACGCCCAACATCCTGCTGGACGACGGTCACTTGCCCCACATCCTCGGCGCGCTGATCATCGCCGGACTGGTGCAGGTGGAGAAGGTGGCCGACGGCGATGCCGAGGGCTTCGGAGGCGAGGCCGAGCGCGGCGGCGCCCGCGGCGCCATGGTGGCCGTGGCCTGTCGCGATCGCCTGGCCAAGAAGGACGGTGCCCGGGATGCGGCGGCCGTGGCCATGGAGGCCGCCGAGAACGGCTCCGATCCGGTGTGCGCCGTCGAGAACGCCTAAGCGAGAGAGAACGAGAGGAGGAACAATGACCCAGTACGGATTCTTTTTCGATATGAACCGCTGCTACGCCTGCCAGGCCTGCAGCATCGCCTGCAAGGACTGGAACGAGATCGAGCCGGGTGCCGAGAAGTGGATGACGGTATACGAGTGGGAGGGCGGCACGTTCCCGAACCTGCGCCTGCACTCGTTGGCCTTTAGCTGCGCCCACTGCGAGAACCCCGCCTGCGTTGCGGCCTGCGAGAGCGGCGCCCTGTACAAGGAGGAGGAGTACGGCGCGGTGCTGGTGGACCAGGACAAGTGCACCGGGTGCCGTCAGTGCTACGACGCCTGCCCCTACGGCGCTCCCAAGTTCGCCACCGACGAGCCCACGGCCAAGATGAGCAAGTGCACCATGTGCGTCGATCGCCTGGCCGAAGGCAAGCAGCCCGCCTGCACCATGTCCTGCCCGCTGCGCGCCTTCGACTTCGGCCCGCTCGATGAGCTCATTGAGAAGTACGGCGACGTGCGCTACTGCGAGGGCATGCCCAGCCCCGATGCCACGAGCCCGGCCTTCCTCATCTGGAACCCGCGTGAGAAGACCCCGCTTGTGCCTTACGACGTGAAAGAGGCCATCGCGCTTAACCAGCAGCGCGGCGACCTCGGCACCATGTTTGAGAGCGAGGAGGACCTCACCGTCTTTGAAGAGGGGACCATCGGCCGCGACGGGCTGAAGATGAAGCACGGCTCGAACATCGAGCTCATGCGCGCCACGCGCAACGACATGGCCTGATTTCGGGCACTGTCGCCGTGGACGGGCGGGCGTCGGGAGGGCGCCTGCCCTTTTTTGGACATCTATGCTCTGTTGCGGATATGGAGGATCTGCAAGGGGGCTTAGAGGAGAAGATAAACCTCTAGGAAAGGGGAAAATTCATGGAGTGGATCGGAGTAATCGGCATTATCGTCGGTCTCGTCTTCTTCGTCGTTGCGGCCATGAAGGGCTGGAACGTGCTCATCACGTCCATCGTGACCGCCATTATCATCGCGCTGACCAACGGCATGGACATCATGAACTCGATGGTCGGCACGGAAAAATCCTACGTTACGGGCCTTGCGGGATTCATCCGCGGCAACCTGCTGATCTTCATGGGCGGCGCCATCATGGGCGAGTTCATGGACAAGTCGGGTGCCGCCAAGGCCATCGCCCAGGCCATTATGGCCAAGGTGGGCTCCAAGAGCCCGTACTTCGTGCTGCTGGGCATCTCCGCGGTGGGCGCCCTGCTCACCTATGCGGGCATTTCGATGTTCGTGGCCATGTTCGCCCTCATCCCGCTGGCGCGCCCGATGTTCCGCGAGTGCAACATCCCGTGGCATCTGTTCTGCGCGGCCTGGACGCTGGGCGCCTGCTCGTTCACCATGGCCATGATCCCCGGCGTGCCGGCCGTGGCCTGGATTAACGCCTCTAACGGCTGCGGCGTGTCGCTGACCGCCGCCCCCATCATGGGCATCGTGGGCTCCATCATCGCTATTGCGGTGAGCTGCGTCTACATCAAGTTCGCTTTGAAGCGCGCTGAGGCCAAAGGCGAGCACTACGTTGCCGACGACGATGACAAGGAAGTGGAGGCCGACACCAATATTCCGCCCCTGGGCCTGGCTCTCCTGCCGCTCATCGTGCTCATCGCCGTCATCATCGGCCTGTCTGCCACCGGCATGAAGAACGTCGTGTACATCGGCATGGTCTGCGGCGTCATCGCCTCAATCATCTGCTTCTTCAAGTACCTGCCGAGCCTGCGCGACACGCTGGGCAAGGGCGCTGTTGCCGGTGTGGGACCCGCTGTGTTCACCTCCGCTGCTGTGGGCGTGGGCACCGTGGCCGCCGCCTCTGCGGGCTTCACGGTCATCTATGAGGCCATCTTCAACATGCCCGGCGGCACCTACGTGTCCGCTGCCACCATGGCTGCGGCTCTCGGCGGCATCATGGGCTCCGGCTCGGGTGCTGTGGGCATTATCGCCCAGAACTTCCTGGAGCCCTACCTGGCCACTGGCGTCGACCCGGCCGCTCTGGCGAAGATCATCGCCACCTCTGCCACCATCGGCGGCGCCCTGCCCAACTCCGGCGCCATGTTCGGCATGCTCGCCGCCATGGGTCTGAACCACAAGAACTCTTACAAGCACATCGCCGCCATTTCCATCGGCGCCGGCTTGTGCGCCCTTGTGGTTATGATTATCATGGCCAACGTGGGCATCTACTAGGCCAGACGGCCCCAATGAGATGGAGGCGCGCAGAATCCGCGCGCCTCCCTTCGGGAGGACGGGCATCCTCCAGGCCCTGCCCTCCACCACCGATTTGCGCCTGCCTCGTCAGGCGTTCGGATAGAAACGTGTCGCAAAAGCGGCGCGTCCGTTCGACGAAAAGGAGACCACCATGTGCTTCAGACCAGCCAGCGCGGCCGCCTCGGGTCCGGCCGAGTGTCCCGAGTGCCACAAGACCATCGAGGCCGTTGACGGCATCGAGCTTAAGAACTGTCCGTTCTGTGGCTGCGATTTCACGCCTTACCTGAACGGCAGCAAGCCCGTGCCCGGCGCCCCCGCGGCCCCCGGCGCCCCGAAGCCGCCTTCGGCTCCGGGAGCCCCCAAGGC
>ERZ1034984.149-NODE-149-length-75331-cov-30.139540_pt1 | contig 75331 bp, 44 predicted proteins | sample MGYA00520589_ERZ1034984 | MGnify/ENA primary metagenome ERZ1034984 (study PRJEB33766, sample SAMN09781790) | gut metagenome | biome: gut microbiome | host: Homo sapiens | place: Madagascar | study: EMG produced TPA metagenomics assembly of the PRJNA485056 data...
CCGGCGCCGGCACCTTGCCGGTCGGGTTCCAAGGGCGAAGCGCCTTGGTCGCTCCGAGAGGAGCGAAATCCCGGATTCTTACGGAAGGATCTTGCGCTCTTTCAACCACAACACCAATTCCCTGGTCCACGGCAGCGCGTTGTCATAGGGATACCGGTCCCCCAATCCGAGGCCGTGACGGCCGGTTCCGTAGACGTGCAGCGCAAACGGCACCTTGTGATTGCTCAGGGCGGTCGCGAAGTTGATGCTGTTGGAGACCGGCACCCCGCCGTCGTCGGCGGTGTGCCAGATGAAACACGGCGGCGTGTCGGCGGTCACATTCTTCTCGGCCGAAAGCGCGTCGATCAGTTCGGCCGACGGATTGGCTCCGAGCAGGTTGTTCCGGGAGCCGCGGTGCGTGCCGGGCCCCATCGTGACCACCGCATAGCACAGGATGCCGAAATCGGGACGGGAACTGACCCGCTCGACCGGATCTTCGGAAGCGGGCTTGCCCGCGTCATACTTCGTCAGCAGCGTGGCGGCCAGATGCCCGCCCGCCGAGGACCCCATCACACCGATGCGGGCCGGATCGACGTTGAACTCCTGCGCCCGGCTGCGGATGGTCCGCATCGCCCGGGCGGCGTCCTGCAGCATCACCGGATGCCGGTAGCCTTTGGAGCCGAGCCGGTAGCGCAGCACGAACCCGGCGATGCCGTGCCGGTTCAGGAACCGGGCGTAATCCGCCCCCTCGTGTCCGGCCAGGCCGCCGTAACCGCCGCCGGGGCAGATCAGCACCGCCGGAACGGGCCCTTTCGCCCCCTCCGGCAGATATGCCGTCAATGTCGGAATATCGAACTCGGAAGTGCCGCGCGCGCCGGGCGCATCGCCCTGCCACAGCCGGAACGGCGCCGGCGCATCCGCACCGGCCAGCGCAAACATCGCACAGCAGCACAACAACAAAGCAATTTTTTTCATTTTCCCGCAGCCTTTCTTTCCCATTCCTGAAGCAGTTCATTCTGCAAAACCGTCTCCGCCGCGGACATCACCGGGAAAACGGCATCCGTTTTCCCCTGCGCCGCCAGCGAAGCGAAATACTCCGCCTCCAGCGTGAAGCTGGTCCGGTCGCACGGCACTTCGATCACCTCCGCCGCTTCGCCGCTCCGGGTCAGCAGGATTCGGCCCTGCGGCGGATTCACCCGGTCGCACACCCACGGATCGGGCACGACAATCTTCCCGCCCTCACCGTAAATCCGCAGGGAGTTATCCTCGGTGCTGGTCAGACTGACCGTGAGCCGCCCGACGATTCCGGCCGGATAGCACACCAGCGCCGTCGAAAGCAGATCGATGCCGTTTTCCGCCCATACGCCGACCGCCTCCAGCCGTTCCGGCCGCACCGGCGCATTGCCGGAGGAAGCGGCGGCGACCAGATTGGCCATCGACAGCGGATAACCGCCGATGTCCCAGATCGCCCCGCCGCCCAGCGCCGGATCGAACAACCGGCTTGCCGGGTTGAATTCGGAGCGGAAACTGAAAGCCCCCTCCACCGACCGCACCCGGCCGACCGCGCCCGCCTTGAGCAGCTCCGCCAGCTTCGCGGTCTGCGGGTGGCAGCGGTACATGTACCCCTCCAGCAGCAGCACTCCCTGTTCCCGGGCCAACCGCTGCATTTCATGGATTTCCTCCATTCCGAGCGCCATCGGCTTTTCGCAGAGCACGTGCTTGCCCTGCTTCAATGCACTGCGGGCCCATTCCGCATGGAAAGGATGGGGCGGACAGACGTAGACTGCCTCGATTTCGGGATCGGCGCACATCTGCTCCACCGAAGAATAGGCGCGCTCCACCCGGTGCTCCGCCGCGAACGCCGCCGCCTTTTCCGCCCGGCGTCCCGCCACGCCGCAGGCCCGGCAGTTCTCCGCCCGATTCAGCGCCAGCGCGAACGTCCGGGCGATCTGTCCGGTTCCCGCAATTCCCCACTTCAGCATCGTGACCTTTCCTTTCACTCAGAATTCCCGCCGGAAGACGGACATCACCAGATTGTAAAGTTCCTCGCCCAGCACTTCCTTGTGCAGCACCTTGACCCGGACCGTGCGCCCCGGCATCACCTCCGGCTGGCGGTCGAATCTGACTTCGATCCGGTAAAGGGCCATCACGGAGTTGTACTCGGGCGAAAGGCTGTTTTCGTCGCGGTAAACCGGCAGCGGCCCGCCGAAATTCTGCAGCAGCGGGGAGTTCCGCAACTTGGCCGGAATCTGGGCGATCGCCTGAATCTCCCCTTCCTCAACGCCGTACCGGTCGGGGAAGATGACTTCCACACGCTGATTGGCCCTCAGCTTGCGCACCTCCTGGTCCGTCGCATAGGCGTAGACCATCTTGGTGTCGGAGACCAGTTCGCCGACCACCATGCCCGGCGGGAAAAAGAACCCCTTCGAAATATCCGTCCGGCGCGGCACGAAATTGCCCTCCGCCGGCGCCCGGCGGATCAGGTTGCCCTTGCGCCGCCTGAATTCCCGGAGTCCCAGTTCGTCGCTTTTGAGTTTCTCCTCCGTGACCTGGCTGTCGCTGAAAGTCTCCCGGTCGAGCTGCTGCAGCTCAAACAGCGCGTTGTCGAACGCATGGGTCCAGACCACCTTCTGCCGGTTGAATTCCAGCATCGGGTTTTCCAATTGGTAGATCAGGTCGCCCGCCTTGAGCCGCACCGTGTTCTTCGGCCAGGGGGAAGCGAGGAAACCGCTCTCCTCGATCGAAATCAGCTCGCTCTTTTCCGCCACGATCTCTCCCGGCAGCGTGATGTTCCACGAAAGCGGGAAAAACAGCACCACCAGCACGATCGCCGCCGTCAGGATGCTCCACCACCAGTTCGCCCGCACCGCCGCCCGTTTCGACATCGTGCGGATCGTCTTGATCTCGCGGTAAAGCGGGAAAATCGCCAGCGTGTAAACCTCGAGGATCAGCAAAATCACCGCCACCACCTTGATGAAGCTGTGGTAGACGATCATGATGATCGAGGTATAAAGCACAATCCGGTACAGAAACGACGCGATGCCGAATGCCAGCAGCAGGCCGCGCCGCGGCTCCGACGGCTTTTCGCCGAGGCCGAAGAAATAGTACCGCCAGTACCGTTTCAGGCAGTCGGCGGAGTTCCCCATCAGGTTCTCGATGTTCAGCAGGTCGCACAGGATGTAGTAGCCGTCGTACCGGATCAGCGGATTGCCGTTGACCAGCAGCGTGCTCAGGGAGCTGACCGCGAAGATATAGAACATGGTCGACTTCATCGGCCCCGGCGGCAGATAGCACCACAGCAGCGCGGCGATGCCGCCGACGATCAGTTCGCCGATGATGCCGGCGCAGTCGATCAGGGTGCGCTGCCGCAGCGGGAGCCGCCAACTGTCGGTGGTGTCGGTGAAAATGCGCGGGTAAAACACGATGAAACTCACCCCGATCGCCCGCACCCGGCATTTGAAGTGCATCGCGGCCAGCGAGTGGGACGCTTCGTGGATCACCTTCAACCCCACAATCGCGACGAAATATTTGGCCAGCCCCGCCCACGACAGCGAATCCAGGAACATGCTCCGCACCGCCGAGAAATCCCGGATCATCAGGATGTACCCCAGCACTGCCGGAATCAGCACCAGAATCAGGAACCACCGGCTCGCCAGAAAGTCGACATAGGGAGCGATCGTGCGGAAAAACCGGTCCGGGTGGATCGGAGGCAGCTTGAAAAACATATACACCGAGGCGATCCGAAGCAGCAGCGTGCTTTTCTTCACCTGCTCGGCCATCTGCTTTTTGCGCTCGAACTCGCCGTACTCCGGCGCGAACAGATTGTTCTGCTGCAGGAAGGAGACCAGTTCGATCACTTCGGCGGACGACACCTCCAGTCCGGCGGCCTTCAGCCGTTCGAGAAACACCTCCAGCTCATACGGCTGATCCATCTTGCTGATGATCAAGGCCGTTTCGGGACTGATCCGGAAATACCCCTCCGAAACCGGATCGAACAGCATCGGATAGTTTCCATGCACTCCGGGCCGGATCAGCTCGATGTCCTGACGCAGCATTCCTATTTTCATATCGTCAGATCCACCTGAGATAAATGACCAGATTCCGGAAGAGGTAGTAACCGAGCGACACCCGCTCTCCGCGCAGCTTCGCGATGCCGCGCATGCCGAACCGCAGGTTGTCGGCGTTGTTCATCGCGGCGCGCACCTTGTAGCAATAAACGCGCTGCTCGGTCAGTTCCGGGTAGTTGCTGATCGACGTGACCTCCGCCTCAATCGCCTGATCGGGGCGGGTATACAGAAACAGCGTCGCGTCCAGCTTGCCCTGCAGGATCGAACTGTCCCGCTCATTGACCAGGATTTCCGCCACATTGCCGTCGCCGGTGTAGATGTCGAAAATTTTGTCTCCGGTGCGCACCGCGCGGTTGGTCAACAGTTCGGCCCGTCCGTCCGCCAGCGCCAGCACCCCATCCACCGGAGCGATGAATTTGGAATGCGCCAGATACCAGTTCGCCTCATCCACCGCCACCTTGGCGCCGTTCAGGCGTGCTTCGATCAGCTGCACCTTTCCCAGCCGGGTCCGGTCGGAAAAGGCGGCGCTGCTCTCCAGGTCGTACTCCTTCTCGATCTCCCGGACCTGGCTGGCGGCGTTCGCCAGCCGGAACGCCACCTGGCTGGTATCGTACTCCGCGATCACCTGCCCGGCCTTGACCCGGTCGCCGTCCTGCTTGTAGCACTTGGCGATCGGGCCGTCGAACCACGCGTAAGAGCTGACCGTTTCCGGCGCTTTCACCACGAACTCCGCATTCACCGACTCGTTGACCGGCACGAACATCAGCGCGGCGATCACCGCCAGCAGGATGTACAACGCGACCTTGCGGGGCCGGAAGATACTGCGCAGCCGGGCCTTGCCCGACGCCCGGCAGCAGCGGTGGCAATAGAGCGCCTCCGCGTAGTTGCGGACCAGAATGCTCGCCGCATTCATCGCGAAATTCGGCACCTCCTCCGGGAATTCCAGCAGCCACACCAGCCGGAAATCCACCTTCCCGAGGAAAGGCGGCGGCGCCAGCATCACCACCATCATCGTTTCCCGGTCGCCGATCAACTGCGACAACGCCACACCGGCCCGCTGATCCAGATTGGAACAATCCGCCAACGTCAGGACCTGCGGTTTCTCCGTCAGCTCCAGATGTTCGCAGAGCGCGCACTGCGCCTGCGCCTCATTGGTGCTCTGGTTGACCGCCACCTGAGCGAACGGCGTGACCACACGGGCCTTGCCGCCCTGAATTTCCAGCATCGTGGAGCTTTTGTACCGCAGCAGCGTGCGCGAGCTGTTCACCGCAATGCCGGAAGCCGTGGTGAAATCAGGAGCCGCGAACAGGTCGTTGCTCAGCTTGATGATCATGCCAAAGGCTTTGAGCCTGGCGCTCCACTCGTTTTTCTGGTCATTCGCCATCGGTCAGCACCCCGGTCAGCCCGGCGGTCAATTTGCCGTCGGAATTGTCGATCAGCGCCTTGATCTCGATCGTGCCGGACCGGTGGTCGGCCCGGGGAGAAACTTCAAACACTTTTCCCTTCACGACATCCGGATGCCCGGCGAAACGGAACGAAAGCTCCGTGCCGATCGTCCGGGGCGCGGAAACCGGCACATTCATCACCGCCAGCAGCTTGCCGTCGTCGATGACCTTGAAAAGCGGCTGCCCGGCGCGGACCGTCTCATGCTCCCGGCAGAGCACCTCCTCGATCTTGCCGTCGAACGGCACGTTCAGGAAGCAGTATCCCAGCAGCAGCTTGGCCTCCAGATAGTTGGCGTCGGCGATCTTCTTCCGGGCGTTGGCGGAAGCGCTCTCCGCCTCCCGCCGCTTCAATTCGATCTTGCTCTGAAAGTTTTCGTCGAAAAGTTTCTTCTGCGACACATAGGATTCATCCGCGAACTCCGCCTGAATCTTCGCATCCTGCGCCGAGGCTTCGGCGCGCTCGCAGTCGATCCGGTAGCGGGTGTCGTCCAGCAGAACCAGCACTTCGCCCGCTTTGAACCGTTCTCCGACCCGGAATTTATATTCCTTGACCGTGCCGTCGACTTTGGCGGCGATTTCCGCCTCCCGGAAAGGAAACAGCACCACTTTGACCGGCCTCGACTCCACGGCCGCGACGGAAAACATCGCCGCCAGAAGCACCGGCAGAAAAACTTTTTTCATCGGAAAACAATCCTCAGTTGTTTCAGGACGCCAAACCGGAGCCTCGCCGCACGCGGGGATTTCGGTCCCGGCCCCTTGACACAACCGGCCCCGGAACTTTCCGGAGCCGGCTGCTCATGTTTTCAATTATTGTCGATCAAATCCGCCAGGATCAGATCGCGACCATCTCGGAGAGGGCCTCATCGACCTCATCCTTGAAGATGTCGGCGCGGCTCATCAGGTCGGAGTAATCCGCATCCGTGAAGTCGGCGCCGTCGAAGATCGCCGTATCGTAGGCGGTCTCAAGGCCGAGGAAATCGACCTCCGACTGGAGCACGGCGGCGATATCGTCGCCATTGGGATCCAGCTTCGGCAGGCTGCCGCTGCGGCGGAATACGAACCCTTCTTCATAGAACAGCTCTTCCAGCTCCGCCGCCCGCAGCTCATTGCCCAGCAGCATCGCCAGCGAACTGAAGTTCAGGTTGTTCTGGCTCGGGAAGGAGTCGCCGATACCGCCCGCGGAGTCGAACACCTTCCAGCCGGTGTTGCCCGATCCCAGCGAGTTGTTGCCGTTCAGATCCGCGCCGCCGCTCAACAGGTTCGAATTCGAGATGTGAACCCAGTTGAAGTTCAGGTTCCCGGCCGCCACATCCCACTGCCTGCCCGGAATCGTCGAATCCAGATAGAGCAGCTGGCTCGGCGAACCGGTCGCGGTGAACGTGCCGTTGACCGTGGTCAGCGAACCGGCGGCGAACAGCTTCTGCCCGGTGCCGTTCAGCGTCAGGTCGTCATAGGTGCCGTTCATCACCTGCTGGGTGCCGTTGCCGTTGTAGGTAACGTTGCCGTTCGAGGCGTGAAGCACCGCACCGCCGCTCTGCACCGCGTTGCCGGAAATCGTCACATTGCCGACGATCGACTTCACGCCGTTGCCGTCAATGGTGATATCCTTGTAGGAACCGTTGTAGATGTCCTGATCGCCGTTGCGGTCATAGATGACGCTGCCCGTGCTGTGCAGCTGGCCTTCGCCCGTCGTATCGCCGCTCAGCGTCAGGCTGCCGGAGGCGTTCAACCGGGTATCGAGCGACATCGTACCATTCACCTTCACATCGCCGGAGAGCGTGTTGTTGCCGGTTCCGTCAATGGTCAGGTCATTGTAGTTGCCGCTGTAGATCTCGTGATCGGCATTGCCGCTGTACTTGACGGCGCCGGTGGTGTTGGAAATTTCGATCCTGCCGCTGCCGGTCGTCATGCCGGTAAAGGTCAGATCCGAATCCGTCGAAATCACGCCGCTGTTGTTCACCGATCCCAGAATCTCCGCGTCGCCGGTGAAATTCCAGGTTCCCAGTATATTGTACTGCGAGTTCACACCATCGACCAGTTTCCCGGTCGTAAGCACTCCGGAAGTTTCCACCGTCAGCGTCCGGGCGCTGTTGTCCAGCAGATCCGCCGTGACATTGCCCGCAATGCTCTTGGCGACGCCGCTCAGAGTCAGCTTGCCGTACTTACCGGAATAAACATGTTCAGCCGCCTGATTGTAGATCGTTTCGGCAGTCGAATTCACCGTACCGTTACCGGAGGTCTTGCCGTCGAAAATCAGCGCGCCATCGCTGGTGATCGCACCATTATTCACAAACGAGCTTGAAATGTTTCCATTCGTATTGATCGTAATGTCACCGTTCAGGGTCTTGGTTCCATCACCGGTAACCGTCAACCGGCCATACTCGCCGCTGAAGATATCCTGAGCGTCGGCTCCGTTATAAACCACCTCACCGCTGCTGTTGTTCAGGCTGCCGCTACCGGCAGTCGAGCCGCTGATCGTGATCAGGTTGCCGTTGCCGGAAATCGTGCCGTCGTTCTGCAGCACTCCGGTAAAGCGGGCATCGGTTCCAGCGTTGAGAGTGCTGTTCGCCTCCACGCTGTAGTCCCCGCTGCTGCCGTTCGCGCCGATGTTGTCGGCGGTCACAGTCGCACCGTTGGAAACCTTGACCAAACCGTCATTGGTGAACTTGGAAGCGTCAAACTTATAACCGTCAGCCTTAATGTCCAGCGTGCCGTTACCGTCATTGACGGTGCCGTTCAGCTTGGCGGCGCCATTCAGGATCAAGAGATTGCTGTTGGTCACATTGGCGAGGTTGGAGGCGCTCTCTACCACCATCGTACCCGAGTTGGAAACGCCGCCGACGAAACTGTCGACCACCGAAATGACATTGAACGTACCGGCATTGTCGACACGGCCGAACAGCGTTCCGGACGCGCTGTCCAGATTCAGGACGCCGCCCGCCGCAACAGTGTAATTAGCCCCTGCCGCGTCGGTCATCTTCAGCGTCAGGCTGCCGCCGTCGGCGACGTTGACCGTCTTGCTGTTGGAACCGCTCAGGGTCACGTTCTGCGCATTGACGTTGATCACGCCGGCATTGTCGGCGGTCACATTCAGGCCCGTCGCATTCAAGTTCAGCGTACCGGTCGCCAGGTTGCTCAGACCGCCGCCGAAGCTGACCAGCGCATTGACCTCCACCGTACCGGAGTTAGTCACGCTCCCGGCCACGGTGCCGTCACCGTTGAAGACGAGCATGCCGTTCTGCGAGACAAGGTATTCTCCGACACCCTCAACTCCATTAAGCGTCAGACTGCCGTCAACCTGCACGCCGGAATTGTTGGTGAACTTTCCAGTCACCTCGGTCTTGCCGGTCACAGTCTTGATACCGCCGTCCAGAGTCAGCGTACCATAAGTGCCGCCGAACACAGACTGGGAATCCGTGCCGTTATATGTGACGTCTGCCGCTTCAACCGCAGCCGTACCGGAGGTGACGCCGCTGAAAGTCAGCGAATCACCGCTGAACGTTCCGCCGTTGCCGGCAACCGCACCGTTGAAAGTCAGGGTCCCGGTTCCGGCCGTCACCGTTCCGGCATTCTCGACATCGGCGGTCAGCGTACCGACATTGATCACGGCCTGTCCGTTCTCAAGCACGTTCAACGTACCGCCGAGATCGGTTTCAACGTTCAGGACTCCGGCTTCGCCCACCTGAACAATACCGGTATTCACCAGTCCGTTGACCGTCACCCCGGCACTGGTCACGGAAATCGTGCCGTAGTTGCTGATATTGCCGTCGAGCGTCATGGCCGCGTTCACCGTAATCGTGCCTCCGGCCATGTTCTCGACCTTGCTCTCGGCATTCAACGCCGCATTCAAGGTCAGGGAAGCGCCCGCATTGTTGGTGAATGAAGCGAACTTCGTCCCGGCGGCATTGACCGTCACATCGCCGCTGTTCGTGAAACTGCCGGTCACGCTCAGGGCGCTGTCGATGACGACCTTGCCGCCCGCATAGACCTCCACGCTCTGGACAGCCGCATCCGGATTGCCCCCAGTCGCAGTGATGCTGAAAGTCAGTTCGCAATCGCCATCCACACGGAACTGGCTGCCTGCGCCGCAACCGTTCACGGTCACATGGGCGCCGCCCTGAATCCAGTACTTGCCGTCAGTGGTGACATCGATCACATAACCGTCTTCATTCACGATGATCCACGACGTTTCGATCACCAGATTATAGAATCCGGTCCAGTTGGAATCGTACTGAAGCGGGTTGTGATCCGGGGTCTGCCAGACCGTCACGGTTCCTCCGATCATCTGGAACACCGTATAGGGATCGAATTTCAACGTGCTTCCCTCGTAGGCGATCATCGTCGAAGAAGACGGATCCTCATTGCCGGCGGACACCTTGTAAAGAGTCAGCGAACCGGTCCTGCCATCTTCCGAACCGACCTGAATCGTGCCATAGGTATACAGATCGTTGATCCGCACCTCACCGAAGATATTCAGGGTATTGCCGCGCTTCAGGATGAAAGTGCCATCCAGCGTGCTGTTCCCCTCGAGCGTCAGCGTCGAACCCTGATCCACCGTGAACGTCCCGGTATTGGTCACCGCGCCGGTAACCGTCAGATTCGATCCCAGAATATTCAGATTGCCGTTGTTGGTGATACCGGCGATCACGACCGGAACCTCTTTGCCTTCCGCGTCGGTAGCCAGGAACCCCGTCATATTCAACGTGGAACCGGCATCCACCGCATAGGAGGAGAGGCTGTTGTTCATCTTGATGTTGTCCAAGGTGACTTCGCTGTTGCCGGTCACGCGGAACACGCCGTCATTGGTCAGAGTATCGCCGGTGAACGTATAAGCTCCGTTGCTGCTCACCACCAGGGTGCCGGCGTTGTTCAGCCTGGGCTGGGTTACGCCCGCCGTCATGGTGATGTTCAGCGTGGACCCCGCACCGATCTGAATTGTCGGAGCGGAACCGTCCACCGTAACCTGATGGAACGTGACCACGGCTTTGTTGCCGATCGCCACATCGGATCCCGTAACCAGATGCCCGGCGGTCAGATTGCTGTCCACCGTCTTGGCCAGCCCGGAGAAGATCAGCGACGAATAATTGCCGCCGTAAACCATCTGGCTGGTCTGGCCGGAAATCGAACCGGCGCTGTAAGTCACGCTGCCGGTATAGGCGGTCGAATCCGTACCGAAGGTGGCAGTTCCCTGCACCAGTCCCTGGAATTCCAGATTGCCGTTGCCGGAGAACGTTCCCATTGCAAAGGTATTTCCGGCAACCGTAATGTTATTGTTGATGACCTTGTTGCCCGCCCCGTTCATGGACAGATTCTTATAGTCACCGCCCAGGAAACCGGTAGTGATATTCTCACTGTAGGTCACACTCAGCGTTCCGCCGACCACCCGTCCGGTTCCGCTGACGCTTGAACCGATCGACAATGAACCGGTGCCGGACAGGGAAGTCGTCAGAGTCAGGTTGGCGATATTCTGGGTTCCGTTGCCATTGATCACCAGTTCGCGATACGATCCCGAATAGATGTCCCGCGTCTGGTAACCGCTGTAATTATAGGTCACAGTGCCCTGCGTTCCCGCCGCGACGATGCGGGCGGAATCCGTACCGACGAGGTCTCCCTCAAGCGTCAAGTTGGTATTGTTGAGCGTCAGGACCACCGGAGCCTGAGCCGAACCGCCGAGGATGCTGAATGTACCGGCGACGGAAATATTCAACGCTTCATCGGAACCGGCATTGACCGTATGATCGCCGACGAAAGTCAAACTGCCATACTCGCCGCCGTATACAACCTTGGCCTCCTTTTCATAGGTCACGGACAACGTGCCGCCGGAAACCACCGCCTTGCCGGCAGTCGTCCCGGAAAATGTCACGGAACCGGAACCGCTGAGCCCCTTGTTGATCGTCACATCACCGACGGAGGCGACACTGTTTACGACCAGAGTGGCGTAGATTCCGCCGAAAAGCACATTACCGGCATTCTCTCCATAAGTGACCACACTGTCACCGGTCATATTCACCGTACCGGTCTGCACCACGCCGGAATCATCCGTCACAGCAGTGGTCACGGAACCGTTAAATGCGACATTGCCGCCGCCGGTAATCAAGCCGCCGCTGGCAAATGCGCCGTTGAATATGACATCAGTACCGGCATTGACCGTAATGGTGCTTCCGGCATTCACCGTAACATCGCCGGTGACCGTAAGATCCACCGAAACCAGCAATTTGCCGTTGCCGACCAGCCGGAAAGCGCCTTCCTCAACCGGCAATCCCTTGCCGTTCAGATAGCCGTCGACCGTCAGGGTCGCGCCGTCCTTCACGATGAATTTGGAACCGGCCTCATAGTTCGACGTGAAATCGTCGCTGTCGATCACGATCCATTCATCCATGACCGCATGCGTAAGGCGCGGCGAATCGCTGTTGAGCTCACCGCCGGCAATCTCAATCGTGGCGTAGACGAAACCATATACACCCGGCTCTCCCACAAAGGTGAGCTTCGAGCCGCTTTCCACATAGATCCGGGCGGTCGGGTCGTCATGGTTCGCGGTATCATAAGCGTAAACCGTCACTTCGCCGCCAAGCGTCTGCAAAGTGCCGTTGAGGACCAGGCCGGAAGTCCCGATCGCTCCGGTCGTCGTGCCGAGCACGGCATCGGCGCTGATCATCAGGGTCGCGCCCTCATCCACGATCACATAAGGCAGAACCTGACCGGCGGCGGCCAGTTCCAGAATCGCCCCTTTGTTCACCTGGAAATCAGTCGCATTATCCCCGTTCTCGGCATCAATTTTGGAGGACACGGTCACTTTACCGCCCTGAACCGTAATATTGCCGCCATTGCCGGTAATCTTGCTGTTGACCCCGTCAATTGCAAAAACGTCACCGCTCTGAAGCGCGAACAGCAGCTGCGCACCGGCATTCTGGACGAAATCCCCCAATTGGACGCCGGAATCCTTTACCGTAAAGGTGCCGTTATTTTCCACTTCAGTGAACGTAACGTAAGAAGCGGTGACTCCGGTACGGCGGACTTCGGACTCGTTCACCAGCACATTATTGATCAATTTGCCGCCGACAATGATCTGGGCCTTTTCCGCACCGTTGAAATTCACGCCGAACGCATCTGCTGCGATTTCAATATTTCCGCCAATGGTATAATCCTTGCCCGACTGATTATTGAAATCAATGGAAGACTCGGTTCCAACCAGATAGTCACCGGCACCGGAAGCCGTCAGATTCACCACCAGCGTACCGCCGTTCAAAGCCACGCCGGATTCATTGACGATCGAACCGGTCGTCACCTCGCTGTCGATTACCTTGCTGCTTCCCCGCAGCTCCAGCTCTCCATAACCGCTGGAACGGAAAACCTTCTGGCTCACCGAAGTATCCGCGGAGTTGTCATAGGCAACCATCGCATTGGCGGCCCGGACCTCGCCTTCCCCCGCAGTGGTGCTCAGGAAAGTCACCGCCTTATTGGCAGCGACCTCGATGATGCCGTCATTAAAGACATCGCCATTTACAGTAGCCATCGTGCGGTTGGTCGCAGAATCGACGGTCGTCACATTAAACGTGACCCGGCCGGTGCTGGAAATATCCAGCGAAGAAGCCGCATCATCCGCATAAGTACCGTTGAATGTGATGCTTCCCGGCACCTGAATCCGTATGCCGTTGTTGACAAACGCTCCGGAAACCACGGTGTTGCTGACAACAGTGACACCCTTCACCAATCCGTCCGTCGTTTCCAGAGTGGCATCACCGGCGATGGTCAGATTCACGACGGTTCCGCCGTAAACGTTCTGGGATACATTGCCGGAAATACCGGTATCCTTTCCGTCGAACCACCAGGAGGAGACATTCGGATCGGTGGCGGACTGCACCAAGGTCGGAGTCAAACCGTTCGACACGGCGTCAACACCCGTATCCACTCCGCCGATGACCCAGTGCCCGTTCTGCACCGTGACATCAACGTATTGATTGAAGTCCGAAATCTTCCCGGTCGAGTCACCGATCACCCAACCATACCGCGGATCATAGTGCGGACGATTCGAGTAGGCGTCCCCCTTGACCTGATCGGCGCCGACGCCGACCATGATGATTTCCCCGCCGATCCGCCAATAGCCGTCGCTGTCGATATAAGCGACCTTGCCGTCGGCGATATCCTGATAGTAGTGGTAGGTGACCGTACTTTCACCAGTCATGGCAAACGAACCGGTTCCAGCCGCACTGTAATAAATGTCCACATCACCGGCACCGGCAATCGTGCCGTTGTTGGTCAGGGCGCCGTAGAACTGCAGGTTACCCAGATTGCTCACGGTAATCGAACTGGTGTTCACCACCCGCCCGAAGCTGACGTCAGCCGCAATATTGACCGTGCCGCTGTTCTGCAGGTCCATATATTCACCGGCGCCGGAAGCCGCATTGATATTCAGCGTCCCGGAGTTCACGAAAATGATCTTGCCGTCCGCATCGATCATATTCTTGAACCGGGTGCCGGTGGAACCGGTGCTGATCGTCAGAGTGCCGGAGTTATTCAGGCCATCCGTGAAAAGAATCGACTTCACCGTCACGTCGATCGTGCCCTTGTTCACCAGATTGACGAATGTCGTGCCTTCCGCTCCCGGCACCGTGCCGCCGGCGGAAACCGACTCACCGGTAAAGGTAATTTTTCCGGAAACTTCATTCGTCAATTGAGTAAAGGTCACGATCTTCGAGATGGACAATTCACCGGAGTTCACAAAGACCGAGCTCAGCACCATATCGGGGGCATCAATCAAGAACTTGCCCTTGTTCTCCACCGAGCCGGTCACTTCCATATATTCATTGATATTGAAGCTGCCCGAAGCCTCGTTCACCAGATTGCCCTTCAGGACGCTGCCGGCTCCGTTCATGTTGATCTGGCCGCTGTTGGTGATATCGCCGGTAATCGTATTCTGGGCCTGAATATGGAGAGAGGCGCCCTGAGACAAATTGATATCCGTGGTAATTCCCAAGGCCCCCAGTTCAGCGGAAATGGTTACGGAACCACCCTTGATATCCAGCTTCTCAAATACGAAACCGTCGCTGTCGCCGCTGAGTTTGGTTTCGCCTCCCATATTGGTCAGGCTGATCGAAGTTTTCTGGGCTCCGGTCAAATCCAATTCCGCATAGTTGGTGAAATCTCCGAGATTCTGGGTACCGGTAACCAGTACTTTCGTCCGAAGTTCCGCGGAACTTCCGCCGGTCTCGTGCAGACCGTTGATGATCTTATTGAACTGGTTTCCGGTTCCGCCGGAAATGCTCAACAGCGCATTGTTCTCATTGTTGAACGTGCCGAGGAATTTATTCTCGGAACCGATCACATTGAAACCGGCTTCCGGAACATGTGTTGTCGTCCCGCTGTATTGATAACGGGCGGCGCTGCCGCCGGTATTCAATACATCGTTCTTGACAGTGACTTTGTCCGCAATCAGATTGAACGTAGCTCCGTTGATCGGATCGCCGGCGCTCTCAGGATGAACTCCCTCCGCCGTGACCGGAGAAGAAGAATAACCATACAGCGACAGCAAGTCGGAATCCCAGCTGATGGTAGTTTTCCAGCGATTACCGGGACTCCAGGGAGTCCAGGCATTGAACGCCGCGTTCTGGATATTGTAGAAACTGGCCATTGCGCCGGCTTCCACATTGACGGTGGCAATGCCGAATGTTCCATAATTATAAAGAGTCGTGTTATCGGCGAAAATGATATTGCTGCCGGATTTGAAGTTCACCGTGGAGCGCACTTCGGTATCCGTCGTATACAGGTCGGCCCAATAATCCTTACCATCAAAATAAATTTTCAGATCGCCATAAGCTCTCTTGTCGGCACCGGAACCGGTCCAGTATCCGCGCCAGGTACGCACCCAGTTCCACAAATCACCGCTGAATGTGACATTGCCGCCTTCCACGGTGAAATTGGTATCGCGGTTGGAGTTATAGGTCGCGGACACATACACATCGCTGCCGAACGTAACCTTTGAACCGCTCTTGATCGTGAAATTACCGGCGGCTACAGCGACAAACGCCTCGGAGGTGTTGCCGAAAATAACTTCGCCGCCGTGAATCGTAAATTCTCCGGTGGAAACTACCGCGCCGTTGAAGTTGATCTTACCGGTGGAAGTGACATTGATTTTACCGTCATACCAGCCATTATTCAAATCCGTGGCAGTCTGCGTTCCCGTTGAATTCGTATACTGCGAATTATCGGAAGTAATGTAACCATTCATGACGTACCAGCCCAAAGCATTGGTCACATCACGATAGAAAGTCAGATTATCACCGACAATATTGATTGTGCCGCCATTCGCATCGCTGCCGACATACCCATTGTAGGAAGTACCGGTCGTATTTCCAGTGGAAGTAATATTCAGCGTTCCGCCGCTCACTTGAATATTACCGAAATATTGCGTATCGACCAGATTCAGATTTGCATTGCCGTAAATGCGCATATTCGCATTGACTACCCCGGCGGAACTGCCATGCAGATTGAACGTCAAACTGCCACCGGAATTGATTTGATAAGAGGCGGAAGCACGGTCAGAAATCTGACCATTCAATGTAAAATCACCGCCGCTCTTGATCCACAAGCCGCTATCGGCATTCATCACCAGACGGCCATTGACCGTAATCGTGCTCTTGACATCCACAATCCCGGTAATCTCAAGCACATCATACGCCAATGTATTTCCATCGGCGTTCTTCAGCACCAGAACCGATGCTCCAGCTGTCGTACTGGTGCCATTCGAACCGTCATAACGAATCGTCAAATCAGTCTGCCCCGACCCCGGCGAAGATTCCTTCACAACCAGATAACAATTCGGATTCGTGGTGGAAAGGCCGCTCAGGGACAAACTGCCGGTTACCCGGGAAGCATCGAGGAATGCACCGTGAATCACCGCGGTAGTTCCAAAAACCAAATCGGCAAAACTGTCGGAACCGGTACCCAGCTGAAGGCTGCCGATATTACCGGTAAATCCCTGAGGCCGTGATTCCAGAAACGCCTTGGAATAGACAACCAGCGAAGAATCCGAATAATTATAGCTTCCCCAGCCGCCTTCGTACAGATTCAGATCAGAGAAGCCGACCGCCCCGTCGAAGGTGAGAGTAGCGCCGGAATCAATCTTCAACGACCAGCCGTGAGAGACCGAATAAGCGCCATCACTCGGAGCAATATTACTCCAGACCAAATTCTGTCCGCTCAAACCGACGCTGAGATCATAGTAAGTTCCACGATAAATATTGATTCCATTCAAAGTGGCAAAATCACTGTCCCGATACTCGAAAGAACCACCAGTCATGGACACGGAACCGTCACCAGTCCAAGTTCCGTTAATTATAACGGATCCCTCACCGCTGATAGAACCACTGTGGTCAAGCGTTTCAGCGGTAATCCTGCCCGCAGAGGTCAAATATACCTGCCAAGTATTGGTAAAGCTACTCGCAGTGATGCTTCCGGCATTATACAAAACACCCGAATTGGTGAATGTACTTACAGAAATAGTACCGGAATTATACAAATACCCGTTATTTTCAATGGAATTCGCATTGAAATTCACACCGGCACCGATATCGACATTGTCACCGAAACCAATCACCACATCGCCAAATCGGTAAGAGGCGCTGACGTTATCTCCGTCAGCTTTCGCAAGCGAAGCATAACTTCCCCAGGTGACGGTTGCCTGACTGGCGTCAAAAGAACCATTCAGTTCCACGTTGCCGTCAATCGTCAAAGCGCCTTTGAATACAAAATTACCACCGTTCCTGCCGGAACCGGTAAAGGTTACATAATGCTCCACATTGCCATTATCGGTACACTCAATGGTAATATCAGCTTCAACCGTCACGGTATAACCGCCGGAGACGCTGAAAGTATAATTCGTATCCGAGGTGAACGTATAGGAAGCTCCATTACCATCAATAGTATAATTAGTAGTAAAGAGGAATTCCGCACCGGCATCGCCGGCGGTCAAAGCAGCATTAAACTGGGTATTGAAATCCTTACCACCATTCCCGCCGACCTGATAGGAAGCCAGGCTGTACCGATAATCATTGACATTCAGGAACTGATTGTCGATCACGCCGATGCTGTACTCAAGATCCCAGTTGCCGTTGACGCCGGTGCTGTCCACCGAAGCCGCCACGTCGGCGCCGGTCAGGCTGGCAATCTGCGAAACCAGCATCTGGCCGTCGAGGTTGCCCGCGACATTACAGCCGTAAATCATGATATCGCCGTTGTCGCTCAGGTGCTTGCCGATATTCGCCCAGCTGGCCGGATCGTTCGCCACCGACTGCGCGTCGATGATCTCGCCATTCAGCACAAAGTAGCCGGCGTTGCCGTGCGACACGATGTGAATTGCATCGTACTTGATGCCGTTCGCATCCAGATATTCATTGATCGCATCCAGCGCATCGGTTCCATTCTCCAGAAACAGCACGTCGGTGTTGTCGCCCAGCGCATCGATGATCGCCTGCGCGTCCTTCACGCTGGAATTGATGATCACCAGCTCGCGGCCGGGAGCGTCGGCGTTGGCCGCCGCCGGAACGGCATCAAGCGCCGGTGCGGGTTTGTCCGCATCGGCGCTGTCCTGTTCAGCATTGTGTTCCGCATCACCGTCGTGATCCGCATCGGAATCGTGACCGCCATTGATGAAGTCGTCGATGTCGCCGAGCGGCACATCGTTGATATCACCGGCATCCCCCGCGTCCCCGGAGTCACCGGCGTCGCCGCCCTGACTTTCGGCGGCCGCGTGATCAGCATCGGGCGCCTCCCCATCCGTATCGGCAGCGGAAGCATCCACATCCGCTCCGTCAGCCGGAGCATCGGCCTGTTCCGGTGCCTGACCGGGAACGATTTCACCTTCCACGATCTTATTCGCGGCGGCGTCCAGATCCGCCGCCTCTCCCGGATTGGAGTGATTCTGCTGCGCCTGCGCATTCGCCGCCGCATCCGCCGGATTCTCCGGCGGCGCGTTCTTCAACGCCTCTTTGGAATCCTGAGCCTGCTCCTGAGCCGCGGAGGCTTCCGCGCTCGCCGCCTGATTGGCCGCGTCAACCGCATCCGCCACACCGGCGGCATCGAACAGCACCCGGTCTTCCAGTTTGAATATATTAACTTTTTTCATTTAAAACCTCCCTTTGATCCAGTATTCAGCGCTTTTCGTTCAGCATCGAATTCGCTTTTTCCGGAGTGGCATCATAGATTGCAATAAAGTCGACATCATTGAACTTGGTCAGCGGCTGATTCACGATCGTCGTTTCCAGTTCAGTCAGGTTCTGAAGATTGGTGTTGGCGGCCACCCGCTTGGCGCGATCCTCGTCATACGTGCGCCGGGCCTTTTCCAGCTCTTCAGCGGCGCGGACTTTGGCCTGCGCCAGTTCATTGCGAAGCTCGCCCAGACTCTTGGCATCGATATGACGGACGCCGATCGAATTCAGAATCCGATAGTAGGCGACATAGTAATTGCCGAGCGTCATCAGGCGGTCGATTTCAGTTTCCGCGGTTTCCAAACGCATGTGATCCAGCTCAAGCCGGGAGAGTTCACCGGTGATCTTCTGGTTGGCGACCGCCCACTTCAGGTTGTCGTTATAGGTCTTGTAGACCTTGTCGTTGATGTCGAAGCGCTCCTTGGTCGCGATCAGGTTCGCGTGGGAGATGCGCACCTGCGCCATCACGCCGATCGCCTGCGCGAAGGTACGGGCCTCTTCCGCGTCAACCTGCGAGCTGTAGGCCTGATACCGGGCGATCTGCTGCGGCAGCTTCAGCAGGTTGTAGGCCGCGCGGATACCCAGCTCATACCAGCTCATGTGATAGAGGAAGGAGTTGGTGCTGTTGGTGAAGTCGGTATAGATGCGGACGTTCGGCAGCATCATCAGAATCGTCTTGCGACACTCGATCACGTTGATGTGCTTCTGCATGTCGATTTCATAGAGTTCCGGACGCTGCAGCAGCGCGATCTGCTCCATCAGCTCGATATCCGGCAGCGAATTGAATTCCGGCACCTTGTTCAGCATGGAATCATCCACCAGAATCTTGCCGGCGGGACGCATACCCAGCAGCGAACGCAGTTCGACACAGCTGTTTTCATAGGTGCGGATATAGTTGGTCAGGCGCTTTTCCATATCGACGAACCGGCGGGTTTCTTCGAACGCGCGGAACGGCGTGATGTCGCGGGACTTGCTCAGTTTGGAGATGACTTCGTAACGGGAACGGCAATCTTCCAGCAAGCTGGTGGTGATTTTGATCGCCTTCTGCGCGGCCGCGACCTGGAAATAGGCCTTCGCCACATCAAGCGACAGATTCTGGCCGGCGCGGATTTCGCGCTGTTCGCGCATCAGGACCCGGTCTTCTCCCTGCTGGGTGTTGAAGAAAGCCAGACCGAAGTCCAGCACACTCAACGCCAGGTCCACGTTCAGGTAGTTCAGATGGCGGTCCTGACTGGTGCTGTAACCGTAAGTCAAACCGCTTTCACCGACCTTCTTACTGCTCGAAGCGGGCGTATTGTCACGGCCGGTATAGGTATTGGTCACATTCAATTCCGGCAGCATGCCGAGCATGTCGGCGGTACGCATCTCACGGGCAACCTCTTTCTCCAGATTCAGCACCTTCATATCGAGGTTATGCTCAAGCGCCAACTTGATGCACTGGGAGAGATTCACCCGCTCTCCCTCCATCATGTCCCGGTATTTGGCCAGTTCGAAGTGCTTGACCGCGTATTCCGCACGTTCTTCGCGATACTCTTCCGCGCTCTTGCAGCCGCTCGTCACCACCATACCGGCAACGATACCCGCACTTCCCAGCCCGAACAACACCCGATTCACTTTTTTCATTTGCATTTTCCTTAAACTTGTATGGCGCAATTTAATTTTATTTTATTTACTTTAATTATTCAGAAAAATCAAGACAACTCCGGCTCCGGTTTTCCGAAACTGTGTTGAGCCCTCTGTCTTCCATCCCATTGAGCGAATCAAGACCGGAGGAACCTCTGATGACGCCCTCCGGCCCGCTTTCTCCATATTTATCCGGCCGCCTCATTCTTCTGGAGAACTCCGGCTTCCAGCAACTTGTCGATCAACTGCTGCATCGAATTGAATGCACCCAGAAATCCCTGCGGCGGCATGATGACGCGCTCTTTGACCACCGGAACCGGGGCTTTGCCTTCCACTTCCGGCTGAAGCGTCACGAAATCAAATCGGACCATTCCGCCGGCAAAGTGAATCCGGCCGATGCCGTCCACAAAAATTTCCTTTTTATCCTGCATACAACTCTCCTGTTCCCTATCTCACTCTTCCATGCTGATGGCGCGTTCCAAAGCCTTCACCTTGTCACCGGCGAACACCATATCCTGTTCGGCAGCCTTCTCATACCAGCGCAAAGCGGCGCGCAGATCGCGGTCCGTGCCGATTCCCTTTTCATAACAGCGGGCCAGCATGAACATCGCATACTTGTATCCCTGCTGCGCGGACTTTTTGTAATAGTACAGCGCCTTCACCGGCTCTTCCTCAACTCCCCGGCCGGCTTCATAGGCACAGGCCAGCGCATACTGGCCGTACGCATTATCCTGCGCGGCGGCCTTCTGGTAGAGGCGGGCGGCTTCGGCATGATCCACTTTCACGCCGATCCCATTGTCATAGAAAAGGCCGAGATTGTACATCGCCTCGGCGCTGCCGAGATCAGCGGCACGCTTCAGACAGCGGGCAGCGGCGACCGGATCCTCCTTGCCTACCCGGCCGTTCTTATAGTACAAGCCGAGATAGAACAACGCACTGCTGTTGTCCTGCGCCGCCGCCTTTTTGAAGAGTTCGAACGCCTTTGTATCGTTCTGGGCGACCCCGAGTCCTTTCTGGTAACAGACTCCGAGCCAGAATTCCGCCTCCGCATTGCCGAGATCGGCGGCACGCTGCAGATATTTGACGGCGGTATTCACGTCACGCGCCACCGCGATTCCATTCAAATAGCAAAGACCGACCCAGCAGATCGCATCCGGATTGTTCAGACTTTCCGCACGCTTGAAGAACTGAAACATCTTCTCCGGGTCTTTCGGCATTCCGGCCAGACCATCCTTATAGAAGACGCCGAGCAGATGGAGCGCACGCGGATTGTTCGCTTCCGCAGCCTTATTCAGCCAGCCCAAGGCATCCTGATAATTCTGCGGCACCAGCAACCCTTCGGAATAGATCTTCCCCAACAGGAACTGGGCGTTGGAATCATTTTCCTGCGCGGCTTTTTTCAGCCACGAGATTCCCTGATCCGCATCGGCTTTTACTCCGACGCCATTCAGATAATAATCACCGAGCTGTGCCATCGCCGCCAGATTCCCCTGCTTGGCGGCGTTCATCATCCACGAAAACGCCGCTTCCGGATTCTTTTCCGTGCCGATTCCCTCCTGACAGAAGATGCCGTAGAGGTACTGGCCGAAGCTGTTGCCGCTCTCCGCCGACTTGAGCGCATATTCGGCCGCCATCGCCGGATTGGCGGCAACTCCGGCCCCCTTGCTCAGGCAGACCGCCATGAAATACAGGGCTTCGGAATTACCCGCATCCGCAGCCTTGCGGAACAGCTCAACAGCTCGTTTCTCATCCTTCTGCACACCGTCGCCGCCAGTCAGATAAAGACGGCCGAGGCGCACCTGAGCCAATGGAAATCCGGCATCCGCAGAGCGGCGCAGATGAGTGATGGCTTTTCCCCTGGAACCGGCGGCGTTCAGCTCTTCCGCCCCCAGCCAGTACTCCGCCTCCGCATTCCCCTGAGATGCCGCCTTGGTGAAGTATTCGATCGCCTTGGCGCGATCCGCGCTGCCTGCCGGCGACTGCGAATAATAACGGCCGAGCGCCATCAGCGCCTCCGGGTTCTCCTTCGCGGCGGCCTTGCCGAACCATTCCAGCGCCAGCTGCCGATTCTGCGCCACGCCGACTCCGTCGAGGTAACAGGTTCCCAGCTTGATCATGCCAAGCACATTGCCTTTGTCCGCGGCGCGGCGGTAATAGTTGACCGCGTCCTCATTGCTCTGCATCACCCCATGCCCGCGCTGCAGGCAGTCGCCCATCGCGACGTCGCCGTAGGAGTTTCCCGCATCGGCGCTGCGCCGGAACCAGCGGGCCGCTTCGTCGAAATTACGGCTCACGCCCAGACCTTCCGAGTAAACCTTGCCGATATAGTACTGTGCGTCGGAGCTGCCGTTCGCCGCGGCGCGGCGCAGGAAAATCAGGCCCCCTTCCGGGTCTTTGGAAACTCCGGCGCCGTCGCAGTACATCCGGCCGAGGTAATATTGGGCTTCGGCCAGATTGTTGTCCGCCGCAAACGTGAGATATTTCAGGGCTTCGGCATCGTTCTGCTTGACGCCGAGTCCCTTCTGGTAACAGATGCCGAGCCACATCTGGGCCGCGGGAAGCTTCTGCTCTGCAGCTTTGGCGAACCAGCGGGCAGCCTCCTGCGGATTGCGCGCCGTGCCGGTTCCGTTCAGAAAGCAGCTGCCGAGATAATACTGAGCCTCGGCGTTTCCCTGTTCGGCCGCTTTCCGGAAATTCTCGAAAGCGGACGCGTAATCAACCTTGCCGTTTTCTCCGTTATAATAACGCAACGCATTTTTCACCTGCTCGGCCGCGGTCTCTCCGCCGCTCAAGCTGTTCACCAAAATTCCCGAAGCCACTATCTGCAACAATAACTTCGCATTCACATTGCGCATCGCGTCACCCTTTTATTGTTATCTAGAAAACTGCCAGAAATCCACAGACACTTCATCGCGCATTCCCGCGAAAATCCGCTCAAAACCTCACCGCCGCCGACACGGGAAACCGCCTGTACACCATCATTTCCACCCGGAATCCGGGAAAAAACGCCGGCATTCAAACAATTTGCCTTCAGCCCGGATGGCACATGCAAAACCTGCGCCATCCACCATTCAGTTGGGGCTTTTTTCGAGCTTTTTGACCTCAAAAACAAGCAAAATAAACGTATTTTTCTACATTACTATATTTCGATAATTACGTTATTCAAGTAAAAAAATGCTTTTTATTGGAAAAAACCAACAAGAAAAAACGGAACTTCATGATTTCCATGGCAAAATCCCCTCTTTTCCTCCCGAAACGGTCGCTTTCCTGCGCGGAATTCCGCCTTTCCCCTCCGGCTCCCGCGCCTTATATTATAAGGAATAGAAGAAGCCGCCCCAAAAGCGCAAACCGGCGGCGATTTTTGCACATTTGCTTGCCTCCGGCGCAATCCGGGTGTAGCTTAAAAGCGGAACAGGAAAGTGCGGCCATGAAAACTTTTCCATTGGATACCATTCTGCATGAATACAACTTCGTCCCGCTCGGCGGCCCGGCATACTGGGACTGGAACCAGCACCGGGTACGCGGCGAATACTGGCGGCTCTACTGGAATGACGCCCCCGGCGCCTTCATCCGCCCGGAAGGAGGCGCGGAGACGGAATTGCTCCCGGACCGGCTGATCCTGCTTCCCCCCGGCCTGGTTTACGCCTCGCGGTGCACCGCAGAAGTGCATCATTTTTTCCTGCACTTCACCATGCCGGAACCGTACCGCGAAGCGGAACAGCGCCCCTTTCCGGCCACTGCCCCGGAAACCGTCGCCGCCGCCGCCCGGCTGGCCCACTCGTTTCCCGGAACGGACAACCTGCGCCGGTACGCAGCCCGGCTGAACCTGCTGATCTGGTCGGCCCTGCTGGAGGTGCCGGATCAGGCGCTCCCGCCGCTGCGGCAGTACGACCCGCGCATCGTGCGGGCCATGGAACGGCTCCGGACCGATCCGGATGCCGACAATTCCCGCCTTGCCCGCGACGCCGGGCTGAGCCGCAACAGTTTCCTGCGCCTCTTCCGCGCCGAAGTCGGTACGCCGCCGCAACAGTTCGCCCGGCGGGAACGTCTGCTGCAGGCCGCCCGGCAGCTTCATTTCAGTGAAAGCTCCATCGAAGAAATTGCACAGCAGGCCGGTTTCTGCGACCGGTATCACTTCTCCCGCGCCTTCCACAAGGAATTCAACTGCGGGCCGGCGACCTACCGGAAACTGGCGATCCGCCGCCACGACGGCTCCCGACGTTGATCAATAGCAGTGTACCCGGCCGTGAAGCTCACGGCCGGCGGCGAGCGCAGGCTCCACGCCGCACTCCACCGACAGCGCCAGCAGCGGAATCCCCCGGTCGACGGTGTGTTGAAAGACCTTTTCCATATCGTTGTATTCCGGCTGGGAGAGCTGGATTCCGGTCAGTTGCGGCACCTCGGCCAGCAGATCGATATAGTGGTCGCCGCGGCCGCAGAAATGGACCACGCCGCGGCCGCAGAAATGGACCACGCCGCCGCCGAACTCCTCCAGCAGCTGCCGGTCGAACGGCAGCGCGAACTCCCGGTACATCTCCGGAGAGAGGTTCATCGCGGAATCGTCCCGCAGCACAATCTTTCCCCGGTGCCCCCATCCCCAGTGGGCGGGGAAGCGGCCGTTCAGCGGCGGCGCCAGCTCATTCCAGCGGCGCATGAACCGCCGGCAGGTTTCCGTCAGCAGCGCCAGGAACGATTTGACCAATTCCGGATTGTCGTAGAACTCCATGAAAATACCGCTGCCCCAGATCATTTCTGCAAGGTCCAGCGGCCCCTGCAGGTCGGGATGGTAGAGCCGGATGTATTCGCTCAGTTTCGGGTAGGGCTTCAGCTTCTCCCGGTAATAAGCCGCCGTTTCGAACACCCGCGGCCCCCAGCCGCGATTGAAATCCGGCACGCCCGCCTCCACCAGAGCCCGGATGCCGTCGGCGCCGCCCGGCAATGCGTGCGAAGCGGGAAGCGTATCGTGTTCGTCATCCATGTAGAAAATCCCGACGTCGAACAGCGACGGCAGGATCGTAGTGCCGTAGTTGCAACGGATGTTCAGAATCTGCCCGTTCCCCTCCGCAACGTTGGCGGAAACCGCCGCAAGCTCGCGCAGCAGCATCAACTCCAAATCCTTCAGGGCCGGATTGATTCGGATTTTCGGCCATTCGATCCGGGCCGGAGCCGGTTGCCGCCGCCACGGACGAAAATAAGGCCCCGGACAGCATCCGTCCAGAAAGAAACGCCATTCCGCTTCGAGTTCCTCCTCCACTGCCGCATCGAGACGATTCTCCAGGTCTTCCAGATATTGCTCCAGCATAAATTCTCCTCCCCTTTTTACATCAACTCGCAAACCGAAAAATCCGAACAGCGCATCACCGAACGGGCCATCTGCCGGAATCCAGAAGAGCCGTCCCGCCGCGGCTCCGACAGCCTGAAATCCACTTCAACCAGCATCCGTTCCGCCTGCGGGGCCAATCCCGCCATCAGTGTTCCCAAAAATAAAAACAGCTTTGCCATCCGTAAATTCAACTCCACGACCTGCAACGGTCAATCAATTATTTTCGCCCGGTCACAGCCGTGCCGCATTCGCGCCCCCATGATTACTCCCCGGTCGGCAACGCCACCTTGCCAGCGAGGGACGGGAAGAAGCCATGCCGCATTCGCGGCAGGCGGTTCTGCCCGCCCTGACGGGCAGCAGACCTTGTGCGCTGCTGAGCGCTTTAGCGCACAGATGTCTCCGACGACAAGGGCGCTTCGCCCCTTGACCCAGACCGGCAACGTGCCGGAGCGGTAAAACGCCGATAGAGTAAATAAACTCATAGCTCCGCCCCGGCCGCCGGAGGCATCACGCGAGGCGGATGATTTCGTTCCAGTCGCCGACCTGACGGATCGAGCGGCCCGGCGGCACGATCAGGAATTCGCTTTCGTCCCAGTTGCCCGCCAGCAGCCCGCGAATCAGGCGCAGGCTTCCCGTTTCCACCTGAAACGCGCGGCCCTCTTCGTCGGCTCTGGCCCGGCAGCGCGCCATCGCTTCCTCACAGGGAATTTCCGGAATCGCGATGAAAGTGATCGGTTGAAGCCGCCCGTCGAGCTTCGGGTGCATCGCGTCCCAGATATAGCGGGCGTCGTCCTCGCCGTACTGTTCGACCAGCGCGGCATAGCCGTCGCCGAACAGCATTTCGCCGTCGGAAAAATAGTAGTCGCCATGCTCCACAAAACCGACCGAACCGAACGGCGAACTGGGCATGTCGGCGAACAGCTCTTCGAACCGCTTCCGGCTGCCCAGCAGGATTCCGCAGCAGTCATGGCTGCGCGGCAGGACCAGCGGCACTTTTCCGGCGGCCAGCCCGTCGGTGGCAGTCCCGCAAAGGCCGTAGCCGAGCAGCACCGCGTCGAAGCCGTCGATCGCATCGATCCGCTCCTGAAGTTTGCGGCGCAGTTCACGGGGCCGGGCGTGTTCGCCGAGTTCCAGAAACTCGATTTCAAGCGTATGCGGCGAACGGGCGGCGGCATATTCGATTTCACGCTTGAACACGTTGCAGGAGATGACCTTGTACTTCATGGCAGCAGCAATCCGTCGATGTAGTTGTCCTCAAATTCGTCCAGGAGATTCAGCGGAATATCTTTCGGCAGGTCGATCAGCCGCTCCAGCTCCGCCGCCAGTCCGGGCTGAACCGCCAGCCGCGCGGCGCCGCCGAGGCTGGTGTTGCCGACCGCCTCCAGTTCGCAATCGGGGAGCATCCCGCACGCGACCGCGTTGCCGAAGTCAAGATACCGGGCGAAACCGCCGGCGAGGAAGAGCTTCTTCACCGGAGTTCTGCAGTAAGCGGCCAGCGTCGCGATCCCGGCCCATACGGCGGCCTTGGCCTTCAGCAGCTGCTCGATCTCCCACTCGTAAATCGTAACGCCGGGAGCGGCTTCAAAACAATCGGCGGGCGGCTGGATGCGTCCGAATTCATTCAGGTGCCCCAACCGGCGTTCGACCGCCAGAAAATCGATCATCGCCGAACCGCACAACCCGGCCGGAGCTGCGCCGCCGATCACCGAACAGGAGTTCCGTCCGAAATAGTGGTCGATCGCGCCGGGAACCGCCCGGCTGCCGCAGTGGATTCCGGCCCCTTCGAACGCGGGACCGGCGGCGGCGGCGGTACAGAACATCCCCTGCTCCGTCTGCAGGATGATTTCGCAGTTGGTCCCGATATCCACCAGCAGTTCGCCGGGACGCAGCGGCGTCTCCAGCAGCCCCGCCGTCAGGTCGCCGCCGACATATCCGGCGATCGCCGGAACCGTCAGCACCGGGATATCCCCGGCCCGCAATCCCAGCTCCGCCGCGCCGCGCACCGGAAAAATCCGACAGGGAGGCGTGAACGGCATCACGCCGATCGGCGACGGATCGATCCCGTGGAACAGGCAGCTCATCACGGTATTCCCGGCCAGCGCGATCCGGGCCGCCCCATCCGGTTCCAGCCGGTCGAGCAGCTCGTTCACGGATTCCACCGCCGCCATGCGCAGCTCCTCAAGCGCACCAGGAGAAGTTCCGACATGGTTGATCCGGGTAATCACATTGTCGCCGAACCGGCTCTGCCGGTTGAAACAGGTCGCTTCCCGCACGATTTCGCCGTTGCAGAGCTTCACGGCGGCCACGGTGGTGGTGCCGAGGTCGACCGCGATCACGCTCTCCCGGCTCTCCGGCAGCGGGCGGCTGCGCCATGCGGCGGCCACCTTGCCCTGCCGGACCGCCAGCGAACGCTCCGGGATTTCCACTTCCCCCTCCGGCCCGGTCAGGCGGGTCCGGCAGGCGTTGACTTCGGCGGGGACGGACACGGGTTTGCCGTCCGTCTCCCACTCTCCCGAACGGAGGCGCACCCGGCAGCGGCCGCAGGTGCCGTTGCCGCCGCAGCGCAGATCCAGCGGATAACCCGCCGCGGCGAGCTGCTCCGCCAGATTCTTCCTGCCGTCCGCCTTGAGGGTCAGCTGCATCAATACCTCCCCAGTTCCAGCCCGGTTTCGAGGAAATACCGGTAGCTTTCGTACTCGGCGGATTCCGGGATCGAGTGGTCTGAGTGCAGGATGAAGCCGTTGCGCCCTTTCACGACCGGAATCCTGGTCTCCAGCTCGCGCCGGATGCCGGGCAGGTCGTTGTTCGCAACCGGACGCACGTCCAGCCCGCCCATCAGCGCGATCTTCTCCCCGAAATCCCGGTAGATGCGCAACAGGTCCATCCCGGCCTTCACCTCCATCGCCTGCAGACAGTCGATCCCCGCCTCGACCATATAGGGAAGCAGCGGCTCGACGAAGCCGCACGAATGCATCACCACCGGCAATCCGAGCGAATGCGCGAAATCGATGGTCTTTCTGTGCGCGGGCATGATCAGTTCCCGATACATCTCCGGGGACATGAAAGGCCGTCCTTTGAATCCCATGTCCTCGTAGAACCAGATTCCGTCCGGCTTGCCCTCGGCGGCGAACAGCGTCTCCCACAGATGGATGATCAGGTCGGAATAGACCTCCGCCATTTCGGAAACCCACTCCGGGTCGAGCGCCATGCCCATCAGCAGATTTTCATGGCCGCAGATCGGGTGCATCGACTCAAATACATTCACCCCGCTCCACAGGAAAAAACGGCCCGCGTCGGCACAGGCGCGCCGCACGGCGCGGTAGCCTTCAAAGTCGATCCGGTTTGCGGTCGGAGTCAGGAACGGCTTCGCCTTCTCCTCCCAGTCGTTCCGGTCCACAACCGAAAAGTTGATATGTTCCGGGGTGGAGGCGTGCGACCGGTAGCGGCGCAGCGTCGCCCCGTTGCCGTCGACGAAAGTCTGAGTCTCCTCATCCTCGGCGACCAGCCGGTCCGCCATCTCCGGGTCGATCCGGAGGTTGAACGCCCAGCATTTGTCGAGGTCCAGCTTGAAATGCTCCACCGCATCCGTGCCGGGCGGCAGCTTGCCCTGCTCCTCCCAGTGGCGGATCGTGTAGCTCCAGAACTCCTCGCTGACCGCGATGCGGTCGACCGGCAGGTGTTTCAGCTGCCGACCGACCCGTTCTCTCCCGCACAGGGGTTCCATTAGGAAAGCCTCACGCCGTTTTCAGCAGCGAATCGATCAGCTTCACCGCACCGTTGGCGTCTTCGCTGTAGCCGTCCGCGCCGATCTCATCCGCATAGGCCTGCGTGACCGGCGCGCCGCCGATCACCACCTTGACCCCCTTGTCCTTGAAGTAGGCGACCACCTCCTTCATATACGGCATCGTGGTGGTCAGCAGCGAACTGCACCCGATGATGGTCGCCCCCTGCTTCACGCCTTCCTCGTATTTGGTGATGTCGCAGTTCACGCCGAGGTCGATCACATCGTATCCGGCCCCCTTGAGCATGATCGCGACCAGATTCTTGCCGATGTCGTGCAGGTCGCCCTTCACGGTGCCGATCGCGACCTTGCCCATCGACTTGCGGCCGGAAGCGGCGATCAGCGGCTCCAGCAGCGCCAGTCCGGCCTGCATCGCGCGCGCGGCGATCAGCAGTTCCGGCACATAAGCCTCGTTGCGGGAGAACTTGTCGCCGATCTCCCGCATCGCCGGAATCATTCCCCGGTCCAGAATCAGGTTGATGTCCTCGCCCCCGTCGATCGCGGCCTGCACGATCGCGGCGACGTCGTTGCGTTTGCCCTTGATCACGGCGGCGCGCAAGGCTTCGAAGTCAGTCATAGTCCGGTACTCCCTGTTATTTTACGGTTTGGTTGTAATCGTCCAACGCGCGGAAAAACGCGCGGATATTCTCCAGACTCACGCCCGGCGGCACGTCGCAGCCGGAGGAAAGCACATAGTTCGGCCACGCCGCGGTTTCGCGCAGCAATCCGGCGGTTTTCGCGTAAACCTCCTCCGGCGTGCCGTTCCTCAGCACGCCGACCGGGTCGATGTTGCCCATCAGCAGCACCTCCGGCGGCATCTGCGGCAGCAGTTCCGGCAGCGAAACCGCATTGCCGAGGTGGAGCGCGGCGGCCCCGGTCGAAACCAGCGCCGGAATCTGCCGGTTCGCGGCGTTGCCGCAGTTGTGCAGCACCACCATGAAATCGTCGTCCTGTACCGCCGCGATGATCTTTTTCAGATAGTCGGCGGCGAACTCCCGACACATATCGGGCGAAAGCAGCCCGGCGGCGGGTTCGGCGATCACCAGCCCGTTCACGCCGGTCGAACGGATCGCCTTCGCGTATCCGGTCAGAAACGCGGTGGTCTTGCCGAGCAGCCGCGCCGCCGCCTCCGGCTCCATCGCGGCGAGGATCATGATCTCGGTCATGTCGGCCAGCCGCCCGGCCAGCGAAAACGGCCCGATCATGCCGCCCAGCACGGGACGGTCGAAGTTGGCCGCGCACAGCTCGGCGCAGCGCAGCACTTCGGCGGTCCGTTTCGCTCCGACTTCGGGGACGGCCAGCGCGTCGATCGCCTCCGGCGTCGAAGCGATGCTGCCGGAGACGGTCGGATTCTCGTGTTCCGAATACCGCACCGGCGAACCGAACGCCTCCGCCTCCACCGACAAATCCATGAACGTGACCAGCGCATCCGCATGCACCGCCCCGGCCAACGCCTGAATGCAGCGGAACTGCAGCGCGCCGTCGCGGAACACCTCGACCGGCTTCGCGCCGATCAGGTCGATCCCCGGACTGGTCATGATCGGGATCGCACGGCGGCGCGGAGACTTCAGAATCTCCCGGACAAAACGCTTCATATCGTGGTGCATCGGCAAATCTCCTACTCGTTTGTAGTACTTTTCTTATATTTTACCCGATTTTTTCCGGATATCTTCTTTTCTTTTGCAATGTTTTGCTCTATATTAATCTACATGGGAACAATCACACTGGAATTGGACAATTTCATCAATCCCGCGGTCGGCGCGGAGGTGTCGTTTCACGCAATCAGCTGGAACGCAGGGCGTAAGCAGTCCTCCATCCCCAGCGGCGGCAATCTGCACTACCATTCGCTGCCCTCCGGCGGGACCGTTGAACACTCCCACGAGTTCGGGGAGCTGATCTTCCTGCTCTCCGGCTCGATCATCCACCGCGTCAACGGGGAAAAACAGCTGCTGGAGCCGAACAGCGTGGTCTTCGTGCGCCCCGACGACCGCCACGGTTTCCTGCCCGCACCCGGAGCGCCCGACTGCGAACTGCTGTTGCTCTCCTTTCACCTGGAACTCTTCGTGACGATCAGCCGCTACCTTGAGGACGACGCCTTCCTGCACCGCTATACCGAAAGCGTGCTCCCCGCCGTATTCCGGGTGCCGGAAAGCCGGATGAACGAGCTTTCCCTGGAGCTGCTGAGCCTGAATGCGCAGGGAATCACTCCGGCGATCCGCAAAATCCGTTTCAAGGTACTGCTGGCGGAGCTTTTCACCCGGTTCTTCCTGCCGCAGGAGGCCGCGCCGGGCTCCTCCGACGCGCCGGAGTGGCTGGAAAGTTTGTGCGAAAAGATGAAAACCCCGGAGAATTTCATTCCCGGCCTCAAACGGATGCAGCAGCTCTCCGGCTACACCCCGGAATATTTGTGCAAAGTGTTCCGCAAGCACCTCGACCGCTCCCCGACCGAATTCATCAACGAACTGCGGATCAACCACGCCGCCCGGCTGCTGGCCGACTCCGGCGAATCGATCGCCGAACTGGCCTACCGGCTGAACTTCCAGAGCCTGAGCCGCTTTTACCACCTGTTCCGGAAACAATACAGCTGCACCCCGGCGGAATACCGCAAACGCGCCCTCGCCGCCCGCCGTCTGCTCTGATTTTACCGCAAAGCATTTGCATATTGGCGTACCCGGAGTTATTCTAAAAAGGATTCAACAACCCTGAAAGGAGCATTTACGGATGAAATACAATTGGCTCTCCCTTCTGGCAGCCGGAACGATGCTGCCGCTGGCGGCGGTGGAACTGCCGTCGATCTTCACCGACAACATGGTTCTGCAGCGTGACCGCGCGGTGCCGGTCTGGGGAACCGGACGCGCCGGAGAAGCGGTTTCGGTGCAGTTCGCCGGGCAGACCGTTTCCACCACCGCCGGCAAGGACGGCAGGTGGCAGGTGAAGCTCGCACCGCTCGCGGCCTCCTCCGACGGAGCGACGCTGACCGTCAAGGGCGACAACACCCTGACCCGCAGCAACGTGCTGGTCGGCGACGTCTGGCTCTGCGCGGGGCAGTCCAATATGCAGTACGGGTTGCAGAGCATCACCGGCAGCCGCAAGCTGATCGAGGCGTTTCCGAATCCCGACATCCGGCTCTTCCAGGTGCCGAACGTGTGGAGCCGGACACCGCAGGCCGACGTGAAAGCCCAGTGGAACCTCTGTTCGCCGCAGACGCTTCCGCGCTTCTCCGCTGTCGGCTATCTGGTCGGACGGGACCTCCAGAGCAAGCTGAACGTTCCGATCGGCCTGATCAATATCTCGTGGGGCGGCTGCCGGATCGAATCGATGACCGCGCCGGAATCCTTCGCCGCCGTCTCCGTGACCCAGGGGGTCGCCGATGAGGTTGCAAAACAGATCGCCGACCTGAAAAGCAAAAAGGACGCCGATTTGCGCAAGGACAAGCAGCGGCTGCCCAACGTGCTGTTCAACGCGATGGTTCATCCGCTGACCCCCTTTGCGGTACGCGGCATGCTCTGGTATCAGGGCGAGGACAACCACTCCGAAGGGATGCGCTACGCCGAAAAGCTCCGTGCTCTCGCCCATACCTGGCGCACCTACTTCGCCAACCCGGATATGCCGATCTTCATCGTGCAGCTGCCGCCGTGGCAGTACGGGCGGGAAAAGTCGACCCTGATCCCGAACTTCTGGGCCGCCCAGCAGCACTTCGCCGAACACGATTCCAACGCCGGCTTCATCACCACCACCGACTGCGGCGATCCGAAGGATATCCATCCGCGCGACAAGATGCCGCTCGCCCGCCGTCTCGCAAATCTGGTGCTCTACAAGGCCTACGGCATCGGCAGTGACGCCGCGCTGGCGCCGACCTTCCGCAGCGCCAGAGCGGAGGGTTCGACCTTCGTCGTCGAATTCAACCAGCCCAATGACCTGCGCACCCGCGACAGCGAACCGGTTTCGCACCTGATGCTGGCCGGAGAAGACGGGCTTTTCCATCCCGCCACCGGCGTGGTCCGCGACAACAAACTCTTCGTGACCTCTCCCGAAGTGAGCGCCCCCGTGCGGCTCCGCTTCGGCTGGGACAAGCTGGCCAATCCCAATCTGGTCAACCGCGCCGGCGTCCCGGTCGCTCCTTTCGACACCGGCTTCGGCACCGGTAAATAAATCGTCTCGGTGCAAATCCCCTCATATCAGGGGATTTGCACCAGGGCAGTCACTGTGCAATAAGCCGGTATTCTTTATTTTCATCGGCATCCGTGACAAAGTGGACGCTGCCGTCCTTGAAGGTGCCGATACCCTCGACAGCATATGGTCTTTCCGCATCGGTCGACCAGAAAGCGAGAACCTTTTTCCCATCTTCCTTGCGCTCGAAAAGCATCATCAGGAATCCTGCCGGCGCCGGAAGACGTTTCAGGAATTTCGGATAAGCGCCAAGCGCATCGGTCATCTCCTGATAGGCGCGGTAGAGAGGCTTGGGGTGAAGATCGCGGGTCACCATTCCAAAATTGTCCTCATATTCGCCCAGGCTGCGCCCGGTGTCGCGGAATACATAGAAGTAAAAGCGCGGCACTCCACGCGAGAGGCTGTAAAGGCTGAACGTCTGCGCCAGATCCGCCTGTTCCTGCGGCGTCACGAAATTGTTGAACTTGATCAACGTGCAGCCGATGATCGCCCCTTTCCAATCTTTGAACGTGTATAACGAAAGCGTATCGCCCACTGCCCTGCCATCGGCCACCGCCTGAATAATCGGCGTATAATTCACATTTTCCCGGTTCATATCGCCGTTGAGGTAGCGGTTCGCATGACCACGGGAAGCCTTGAAACCCAGCTTATCCATCCCCGGAGCAGGCCTGACCTCAACTGTTTCAACAGGAACTCCGGCGCGGTTCCACCACGCATGCCATCCCATTCGGAACGTCCGGTACAGCTCATCGGCAGCTCCACGCGCCGCACGGCTGCCGAGCCGATTGACATAATTGAGCGTGTAGAATGGAACCCGGCCGAATGCCAGAATAATTCCGCCCCGCCGCACGTAGTTTTGCAGCGGCTGTATGAACTCTTCCGCAATACTCTCATTTTCACAGGCCAGAATGACCGGAATCTCCGCTGGATCAAGCGTTTTCAGCTTCCGGACCGGAACCGGTACGAATTTCACGCCGGGCAGCCACGGCCGGGTCCGGTTGAAGTCATCCGGCCCGGCGTCGGACAGAACCGGAACTCCCACCCTGTACTTTTTTTCCCTATCCAGCGGACGTCCGATTTTTTCTCCGGCCAGCTGCAATGCCTTGAAGATCGCCTCCGGCTGCAGTTCGACAAACTCGTTGCGCGCACAGGAGGAGCCGCATTCGGTAAACCAGACCGGCTTGCTTCCATCGCCGTGACGGCGGAGTATATCGCGCAACTCGTCCAATGTCTGGTCAAATCCCCGGCGCCGGTCGCCTCCCCAGCCGTAGGGATGGGTCGAAATCAGGTCGAAATATCCGCTGCCGCCGAGCTTATAAACATCCTTCAGGAAATTCGCGCCGATGCCGCCGAGCATCACCTGATTTTCCGGGTCAGCCTTCTTCAGCTCCTCGTGAGTGATCTTCAATAATTTCACATACTGGGCCGGATCCGGCTTGGGGTGCCAGAAACCGCCGTCCGGCTCGTTCCAGAAAGACCACACCCTGATCTTTCCTTTGAAATGTTCAGCCAGGGCGCGCACATAACCGCGCCACGCTTCAGGGTGATCGTGCATCGGATCGACATCAGGGCGACTCAGCTTCAGCTCCCACGAGTACGCACTGAGGATCGGCATCAGGGAAATACCGTTCCGGTCCAGTTTTTCCCAGACTTTATCCATATGGGAGAAGTCGTACTGATCCGGCTTGCGGGAGATCAGCCCGAAGCCGATATCCATCCGTACCGATTTGATTCCGGCTTCCTTCATCAGCCGGAGCTGTTCGTCAGTGCGGTAATTGAATTCGGAATCCGCCCGGTTCAGATGAGCGCAAACACCCCACGGCGAAAGCGCTTCTTCCGCCCGAACACCGCTGAAAAATCCGGCGCACACCAATGCGGCCGCCAACAGTCCGTATTTCATTTTTGCTTTCCTTTTCCTTATTTTCAGGGAGTTACCGCTCCGGTGAACGCGTTGGTGCCGTTGTAGTCCAGTACGGTCGGGTCGGCAACGGACTGCCTCAACGCGAACTTGAACGGCCAATACTGGCGATCGACCCGCGCCACCTGAACCCGGCCATCCGTAAACAGGACATTCAGCTCTCCGGGAATATTGAATGAGTTTTTAAAGGACAGATGCGGCCAGTAGTATCCCAGATCACTCTGCCAGCACCGGCCGTCCGACATCAGGCCGGTCACGTATTTCTCGCCGACGCGGCGCGGTCTCCCGAATCCCCGCACCGGACTCAGCACACCGAAATAAGCATAACTGCATTTCCTGTTCATGGAAGTATCGAAAACCGCCTGAGTCGCCAGTTTCGCCCAATTCGACTCACTGATCAGAGGCGTCGCGGAATCGGAAGGGCAACGGAACATCTTGCGGTCGCCGATGTACGGACGCGCCCGGTAGGCCAGACGTCCCACCATGTTGGTCGGGTGGGTATACTCGTTGTTCCCATCCCCGTCGCCGCTGTTGTCATATCTGACACCGCTGCCGTAGATAAAGAAGTCGTTGTTGTCCACCGCATAGGTGTGATGAACCACTCCCCACTGCTTCAACTGGTTGGTGCAGGCGATCAGCTTGGCGCGCTGCCGGGCCTTGTTCAAAGCCGGCAGCAGTATCGCCGCCAGAATCGCAATGATCGCTATAACTACAAGAAGTTCAATAAGAGTGAATTTCATCTGCTTCTTTTTCATCCGATCCCTCGTTTTGTTCAGCATGGCTTATTCCTCCGATCTATTGATAAGGGTTGAGAGTTAAAAGCAAATTACACAACTTGAAAAACCGGCAGCGTGCGCACCGAGCGGCGTTCGACCATCACCGGCAGCACATTCACCTGCGTCTTGAAATTCCGGCGGTGGTTCAGCAGGTTTCCGGCCATCGCCATCACCTCCTCCGCGATGCGGTCGCGCGGGGTGTTCACCGTAGTCAGCCGCTCGTTGCCCGGCATCGCCACATTGCCGTACCCGAGTATGCTCAACGTGTCCGGAACCGCGATCCCCGACGCCTCGAACTCCCGGATCGCCAGCAATGCGCCGTTGTCCGAAATCGCGAACATCGCGCTGAAATCGTATTCCCCCGCCGCATACCGCTTCGCAAATTCCCGGATCGGGAGTTCCGGCCGGTCTCCCGGCTGCATTCCGCAGTCCAGCAGCGTCACTTCGCAGCCGCAGGTCGCCGCCACGAAGTCAAAGCTGTTCGCCACCGCTTCGGAGGTCAACACATGCGGTTCGCAGTACAGCAGGCCGATTTTGCTGTGTCCGTGCTGCGCCAGATAGCGCGCGGCCAGCGCGCCGCCGGAACCGTTGTCGCCGCACACATACCGGATTCCCTCGATCTGCACCGCATAGCTGCACAGGATCACCGGAACCGCCGACTGCGTCAGCGCCGTGACCTGCCGCGAAGTGAGCTGGTCGTTGGTCAGAGAATCCAGAATGATCAGGTCGGCGGTATAGTCGTTCAGCCGTTCGCAGATATCGCTGTGATAGTCGAACCGGACCGTTTCAAGTTCGAATCCGTGCCGGACGGCGGCCTGTTCGAGCTCATACCGCACATGCGTGATGTTCCAGCTCTCCCAGTTCTGCTGCAGCAGCAGAAGGTGGGGTTTCGCCTTGCTCTCCTTGCGCACGAATGAGCCGCGCCCGACAAACGCCTCGATCAGCCCTTTTTCCTTCAGCCGCTTTACTGCCGCCGTCACCGTCGCCTGACTCAGGTCGTACTCCGCGATCAGCTCCCGGACCGTCGGAAACGCCTCCCCGTCACGCATCAACGCGATCCGGCGGCGCAATTCCCGGTAAAGCCAGTCAGTCTTATTTCCGTTTTCCATAATCGTTTCAGTTCCGAATTTATGTGTCTATCATAAACACATTACATTCAAATAAAAAAGAACGCTTTCCCAAATATCAACGCACAAATCCGACAAAAGCCGAAGATCAGGTAAAATATTGTGTCTATTGTCGACACATTTTAATTATACCACAAACCGATTTCAAAAGCAAGAGGGAATTTCAGAAATTTTCATTTTTATTCCCGTTCCACAGTACAACCATCTATGGTTTTCGGGAATTTCGCCTCCAGCGACCGAAGGCGAAACCTCCGAAGCTGAATGGGAGAAAGGACTTTACTCGCCGGATTCCGCCGCTGGTCTGCCGACCTGACGGCGGCAGAGAATAATTGCCAACCCGATGAACAGCAATGTGCCCAGCGACAGGAACGCCATATAGCCGACCGAATGCCGGATTCCCTGCGACCGAATACTCTCCGGCGGCACGAAACCGGCCAGCAATGCCAACAGTGCTGTTGCGAATCCCAGTCCCGCAGCCACACACATACCCGCCTTTCCGCCGGGAATCCGGTAGGGACGCGGCACGTCGGGTTTCGAGAAGCGCAGCCGGATCGCGGCGGCGAACATGAACAGATACATCATCATGTAAAGCTGTGCCGACAACGCCATCATCACCCAGAACGCCCCGCCGATCGTCGGCATGAAAAAGATCACCAGCGAAATAAGCGACGGCACGATCGCCTGCACTACCAGAATCCGCACCGGAATCCCGTAACGGTTGCGCTGCTGCCAGTAAGCGGGCAGAAACCCCTCCTTCGCCACTTCCAGCAGTCCCTTCGACGGGCCGAGCGTCCAGGTCAGCACCGTGGTCAGCGCGCCGCAGATCAGCAGGATGCACATCACCGGAGTCAGCCAGCGCAGCCCCAGCGCGGTCAGCATTTTGTCGAATGCCTCCGGAGCCCCGGAAGCCATGCTCAGCTGGTCGGGCGGTACGATCATGGAAATGGACAGCGAGCCGAAGATACTCAGCAGAATGATCAGGATCGAGGAGAGGAGAATTGCGCGCGGAAAGTTTTTCTGCGGATTCTCCACATCCGTCACATGAACCGCCGGCATATCGATTCCGGCGATTGCGACCATCATACCCGCCAGCAGCATCCACTGCTTCAGGCTGTCGAGTTCAGGCACCATTGCGCGAAGCGAAAACGGGATTGCCGGGGCGTTTCCCATCCCCAGGTAGACCGCCGCGAATACCACGATCGCGGCGGCGGGAATCACCGTTCCGATCAGGGCGCCCACACTGCTCAGCAGCGCATAGAGCCGGATGCCCCGGAAGTTCAGCACCGTGCAGAACCACATCGTGCCGACCACCACGCAATAGACGAACCAGCGGTTTTTCGCCAGCTCCGGTTCCCAGACATACGCCAGCGCGGTCGCCACGAAGGTCAGCACGGTTGCGAACCACGGCAGGCTGTTCAGCCACTGCATGAACACGGTCACGAATCCCCACCGCGGGCCGAATGCCTCACGTACCCACAGATAGACGCCGCCGTCCTTCGGCCATGCCGAAGCCAGTTCCGCCGACACCAGCGCGGTCGGCATGAAGAAACACAGCGCGGAGGCGGTGATGTAAAAAACGATACGGTAGCCGTATTCGGCCTGTTCCGGGAAATTCACGATCGACAGTACGGCGGCGATATTCAGCATCGACAGCGTGAAAATCCCCATCGCCGCTTTTTTTCCAGATCCGGCGGGCATAATAATCCTCCTGTTGTGACAATGACTCTCCTCTGGTTGGAATAGTGTAACGCAAAATCGGGAAAATTCAAACACCGGAATTCGAAGGCCTTCTTTCAACTACTTGAAATATTCTGTCCTCGATTTTCTGCTGAAAAAGTTCTGAAAATGCATAAAATCATATTTTTGTGCTTACCGTTAACCATACAACGCATAAAAATATTTTTCAATAAAATAATTTCAAGTACTTGACAAACGCATTCTTTTTTGGTATAATTAAAAGCGACAGGATATCACAGGAGAAACCGAAAAATGATTTCGATGAAAGAAATAGGCCGGATCTGCGGAGTGGCGGAATCCACCGTCTCCAAGGCGCTTCGCGGCCATGCCGGAATCAAACTCGCCACCCGCGAACGGATTCAGGAAGTCGCGCGTCAGTACGGCTACCAGCCCAACGCGATGGTCGAGTGCATGCAGACCGGCAAAAGCCGCAGCATCGGGATCGCCTGCAACAATTTCCAGTGCCAGTTCTCCGGCGCGATCATGGACGGCATCCATCAGGCACTGCACGAGTACGGCTACGATTCCTACGTGATCAGCTGGGACCGGCTGGTGAAGGACGGCGTCGACCTGCTGAGCCGTTTCAGCCGGCGCCGGGTCGACGGGCTGCTGCTGCTGCCGATGGGCGAACCGCCGACGCCGTCGCATATCGCCCAGCTGCACAGCTTCCACAATCCGGTGGTGCTGATCGACCAGGTGTGGGGAAGCTGCGATTTCGATTACGTCGGCACCGACAATCGCGCGGCGATGGCAGCGCTGGTCGGGGAGCTTTTTGAGCGCGGTTACCGGAAGATCGGGGCCGTGCTGTTTTCGCGGGTCAGTTCCGGCGAAGAGCGGCGGGCCGGGTTTCTCGATGCGATGTTCAGCCGGAGTTTGCCGGTGGACGGCCGTTTTCTGTGCGAAGTCACCAACTCCCGTTACGGCAACTACGAGCAGATCCGCAATCTGCTGAAAATGCCTGACCGGCCCGAAGCTCTGGTCTGTTTTAACGATTATCTTGCGAATGACGCGTTGAATGTGGCTTACGACCTCGGCATCCGGGTGCCGGAGGAGCTGGCGATCACCGGTTTCGGCAATCTGCCGCTCTGCGAAAAGCTCCGGCCGCAGCTCACCACCGCCGACCAGCAGGCCGAAACCATCGGATGCACCGCAGCCCGGCTGCTGCTCGAACGGATCACCGGCGGCGAAACCGGCCCCCGCCGGGAGATCCGGCTTCCCGCACAGCCGGTTCTGCGCGGCTCCACCGGCAGCCGGACCGTTTCTTTGCTGCATAAGCCGGAGACGGCGGGCGAACGTAAAAACATACTTAGGGCAAGCTGTTGAACGGTTCCAATATAAATCATCACCACACAACGGAATATTGAATTTCAACCAGGGAAGGATCGGAAAAATGGAAAGCAAGCGCAGCAATTCACATGTCAGTCACTTACCCGGAACAGCCTATTTCACCCTGATTGAGCTGTTGATCGTGATTGCGATCATCGCCATTCTGGCGGCGATGCTGCTTCCGGCTCTCAACAAGGCGCGCGAAAAGAGCAAGATGACCAAATGCCTCAGCAACCTCAAGCAGATCTCCGCCGCCTGCATCATGTATGCCAACGATTACAAAGGGATTCTGATCAAACCCCAGCCGCGCGCCAACTACTACTGGTCCAACGCGCTGGCGGACGGCGCCTACCTGCCGGCAAGCAATGTCTTCGTCTGCCCGAACCAGACCTACAATCCCAAATTCGTGAACAACTCCAGCACCCGTTACAACACCTACGGGCTGAACCGGGATATGGAACGCGGCACTTCAAAAGGCTCCCTTGAAGATGCCGGCGGTTTCTACAATAATTTATTCAAGATCCGCCGTTATGCTCCCTCGCAGACCTGGATGGTCGGCGACAGTGTGCGCCTCAAGGACATCATCGTCAATTATACGCCTGTCAGGGGATGCGCGATCCTCAGTTGGAACAACGGAGCGGAGGGCGTACCTTCGCTGTGCCACTCCGGCAACCGCGGCGGCTTCGGTTTTGTCGACGGCAGCGCCCGCGCGCTCGGAGGCAATCAGATGCACGATGTCTACCCGGCGTTTCAGGAGTGGGTTCTGCCCGGCAATGTCCGGGTTGTAAGTCTCAATTGAACATCATCACTTTAATCAGACTGTATAAAAATCGGGAAGAAATATGACCTACAGAAATCTCATCATCGCCCTGCTCGGCATGGGCGCATACGCAGTGGGAGCCGCCGAAACCGGCTTCCAGAACGGCTCATTTGAACAGGGAACCGGCGGCTACTGGATCAACCGCCAGGCCGCGGTCCGGGTCGACACCACCGATTCGACCGACGGCAAGCAGTGCATATCGGTCGATACTTCGGCGGGCGGCACGGTCAGTGTCGTGCAGGGAGTCAAGCTGATCCCGGATCAGGTGTACGTGATCACCTACGACGCCCGCGCCAGCGTTCCGTCCGACGGACCGAAGCTCACCATGCGGGCGATGCTGCAGGGCCCCAAGGGACCGATCATGTTCTTCGACGGCGTCGGCGAACAGCGCAAGGCGCTCAAGACTCCGGCGGCAGTGACCGACAAGTGGCAGACCTTCACCCAGAAGATCGGCCCGATTCCGGCGCAGGCGCTGGGCAAGGAGGTCACCAAAGCGATGCTGTACTGGAATGTGAAGCCCGGCGCGGAAGGCGCGAAGCTCTACCTCGACAATATCAGAATCACCACCGAAGACGCTCCGGCGCAGGCGGCGGCCCCGAAAGCGGCGGCAACCTCCGGCAACAGCGGGCTGCTCGGCAACGGTTCTTTCGAGCGCGGCACCGCCGGATTCTGGATCAACCGCACCGCCGCCGTCAAAGTCGATTCCGGCGAAGCGAGCGACGGCAGCCGCTGCCTTGCGGTCGACGCGCCCGCCGGAGCTTCGGTCGATATCGCGCAGGGCACCGGATTCCAGCCCGACAAGGTATATGTGATCACCTTTGACGCCAAGGCCTCCGTCGCGGAGGGCGGCCCGCAGCTGACGATGAAGGCGATGCTGCAGGGCAGCCGCCCGATCGGCTTCTTTCCGGGAGTCGGCGAACAGAAGAGCGAACTGAAAACTCCGGTCGCGGTCACCGGCGAGTGGCAGACCTTCACCCGCAAGATCGGTCCGGTTCCGGCCCAGTTCATGGGAAAGGAGGTCAGGAACATCCTGTTCTACTGGAATGTGAAGCAGGGCACCACTCCGGCCAGGCTCTACCTCGACAACATCAAGGTCACCGTCGAAGCCGCTCCGGCCGGCACGGAGAACATCTCCGAATCCAACACCGGAGCGTTCCGGTTCAATCTGCCCGACCCGGTGCGGGTTTTTGAATCCGTGCCGGAGTTTTCGGTGGAAGCCGAAGTCGGCAAAGGTCTCCTGCGGGTCGTCGGCACCGACGCCTTCGACCGGCAGGTTTTTACGGCGGAGGGCAAGCCCGGGGTTCCGAAACTCGCGGTCACGCTCCCCGGCCCCGACTACTACCGCATCCGGGCCGAGGTGGTCGACGGCGGCAAGGCGGTGAAATCCGCCGAAACCTCGCTGCTGGTCACCACGCCGCTGCCGCAGGACTATTACTCCACGCCCCAGCCGGCCTTCGGAGTCTGGGGCGGGCTGACGCCGGAGCTCCGACGGGTTGCCGGTGCCAAATGGGACCGGCAACTTTTTTTTACCTTTTTTCAGAAGCCGGACGCCTCCGCCGAGCCGCCGACTGCTGAAAAAATCGCCGCGCGCGAGCCGATCAAAATCATCCGCTGCATGAACATCCTGCACCCCTTCAAAAAGATGGTTCCCTACTCCGCCGCCGAGCTTGAGGTCCAGCGTGAAAAGCTCTCAAAGGAGGTCGCCTCCAAACGCGGCCTCGTGGACGTGTGGGAGACCCAGAACGAGCCGATGGTCGGCGAAAACTTCCACGGCACCATGAACGACGTGATGGACATCATCCGCATGGAGAGCGAAGTCGTCCGCAAGCACGATCCCGGCCGCACCATCGCGGGCATCTGCATCAACCCGATGAACGCCAACCAGTACAACCAGTATGTCGGTTACTACCGCAACCACGGCATCGCGTCGCATATCGACGCGCTGATGCTGCATCCGTACATCCCGGGCGCGCAAAGCCCCGACGGTTCCGGCTACGTGGACATCCTGAACCGGCTTGACCGGGAGATCACCGCCCTTGCGGGGCAGCGGGTTCCGATGTACATCAGTGAAATCGGCTACTCCACCAAGCCCGGCGGCGAAGTCACCGAGCTGCAGCAGGCCGCCTACCTCGCGCGGGTCGTGCTGCTGAACCGCCAGATCCCCGGCCTCGCCGCCTGTGTCTGGCACAACGGCCTCTGGAACGAGGCGACCAGCCGCCGCGAGCTGGATTTCGGCCTGCTGCGCGGCCATCCGAAAGGCTCCAAACTGCGCGAACCCAAACCCGCTTTTGCCGCCTGGGCGACCGTTTCGCGCCAGACCTACGACGCCGAATATAAACACGAGCTGGAGTTGAGCCGCCAGGTGCGGGTGCTGCTTTTCGAGAAACGAGGCGAACCGCTGCTGGCCGTCTATTCGCTGACCCCGGAACCGGCCCGCATCCAGCTCCCGCTGAACGTCCCTGAAGTCACCGTGACCGAGGTGTGCGGCAAATCCTACCGCATGCCGCTCAAGAACGGCATCCTGTCGCTCGAAGTCACCGAGGCTCCCGTCTACATTCAGGGCGGTACCAAAGCGCTGTTTGAAGCAGGCAAATTCGCGGCGGACTTCCGGCCGGAAGCGCTGAAAACCTCCGCCGGCGCTCCGCTGACCGTCTCGGTCACGCTGCCCGAGGAGCTGGCCAAAGGCGCCGAACTGCGGGTCCCCTCCGGCGAATACGGCTCCGCGCAGGTCACCGGCTCCGGCAATACCCGGCAGGTGGTCATCACCCCGAAAGCCGGGCTTAAGCCGGGCCATTACGACCTCTTCTTCCGCCTCGAATCCGACGGTTCGAGCCGCTACATCTGGCAGAAGAGCCTTGAAATCCTGCAGCCGCTGGAACTGGCCGACATCCGGCCGGAATCCACGCCGGAAGGCCCGGCGGTCAGCTTCGACGTGCTCCGCCACGGCGACGTCACCGAAGCGGTCGTCGAAATCCTTGAAAACAAGGAGCGCGTGCTCGGCATCGCCAGAGCCCGCGCCGGCGAGCGGCAGACGCTGCCGCTCTACCTGACCCGCCACGGCCGCCACAGCAATTATCAGGCCCGCTTCACCGCCGCCGACGGCCAGAACTGGCTTCAGCCGCTTCCCGCCGGAATCGTGCCGGTCACGGTGCCGTTCCTCGCCGGCGCGATCGACCGCCCCGCCGCCGAATGGCCCGCCGCCGGAACCTATTCGATCGGCGACGGCACCGCCAGCCGCCACGCGGTGCGCGGCGACTTCGACCGCCCGTCCGGCACCATCCGCCTCGCCTATGACGACCGGAATCTCTACTTTTCGATCGACCAGCAGGACAAGACCTTCGTGACCCGTCCCGCCGCGTCGCTGTGGGACGGCGACTCGCTGCAGATCGGCGTCAGCGTCCCGCAGAAGTTCATGATCCGTCCCAACAACGACGGCATTCAGGAGACCGCCTACGCCGAATTCGGCGTCAAGGCCGACAGTGCGAAGCCGGATTCGTGGGTATGGGCCAGCATGAATCTCAACCTGATGCCGCTGAACCAGCCCATTCCGAACATCGTCACGAAAAACCGCCGCGACGGCGACCGCACCCTCTACCGGTTCGCGATTCCGTGGGAAACGCTGAACATCCGGCCTTCCGCCGGAATGCCGCTCGGCATCAGCATTCTCTTCAACGACCGCGACGCGGGCCGCGACCGCCACTGGGTCGAATGGTACGGCGGCATCGCCGACGGCAAGGACCCCTCCCGCTACGGCTCCGCCGTATTGTCGGGGAAATAATAGCCTCCGGCGGCCGGGGGCGCTTCGCCCCCCGTCCCCGCAGCCGACGGTCGGCCCAGACCGGCAAGGTGCCGGCGCCGGGTGCGGTTTTGAATTTTTACGCAGTAAAAATTCAAAACCGGGGTTAGTATCTATCAGTTTATTTGGTCTATCGGCGGAACTCGCCTCCGGGTGCTGCCCGGTCGTGATCCAACGGCGAAACCGTTGGCAGTCGGAGACACTTGTGCGCTACAGCGCCCAGCTACCGGTGCCTGATTGAAAATCAGGCACCGGTAGCGCACAAGGTCTGCTGCCCGCAGGGCAAGCAGACCCGCCTGCCTTCAAAACGGCAGGCTCCCCCTGCGACTGGCCTTCGGTAGCCGGGGGCGCTTCGCGTCAAAAAACACTGGACAAATGCTCCAATGCGCAGTATACTATGCCATCAACGCCAAAAGGAATTGACTCCATGAAAGAGAACTTCGATTCGCTGTTCGATCCCGCGATCATCCGGGATACCATCGCCTTTTACGAAACGCGGGACCGCTGGCAGGAAATTCTGAACTACCGCAAATTGACCGCTGAAACCGGACACGTCGACAACCTTTTCTACGGCGATTCGATCACCGACATCTGGCCGCTGCACGAGTTCTTCCCGAACCACAGTTTGCTGAACCGCGGCATCGGCGGCGACAATGTCCACGGCCTCTACTACCGGCTTCACGACGACGTCTATCCCTATACGCCCAAACGGGTTTTCATCCTGATCGGCATCAACGGCATCGAACAGGAGAAGCAGCTGATCATCGACCGCACCCGCGCGGTGGCGCAGCTGATCAAAGAGCGCGGCAGCGAGGTGTGGCTCGGCAGCATCCTGCCGCTGCGCCACCCGGATGCGTGGGACCGTTTCCAATACCAGTCCAAGATCGTCGAGATCAACGCCGAACAGGCCGAATGGAGCCGGGCCAACCTCGACGGCTATCTCGACTACCACTCGCTGCTGAAGGATGCGGAGGGCCAGCTCGCCGCCGAATACGCCCGGCCCGACGGCACCCACCTGACGTTTGAAGCCTACCGGAAGATGTCGGCGCTGGTCCGGCCGCTGCTGGCCTGACGGTTTTCAGGATAACACCGGCTGCGCCGCGCCGGAATGCCGCAGCGCGGCCGCCAGCTCTCCGGGCTGCTCCGCCGTGAGCCGCAGGACGCTCCGCGCGGAGCAGTCGAGCCGGTCGCCTTCACGGCGCGCCCCGCCCGCCAGCTCCGCAATCCGAACCCCGCCGGGAAGCCCGGCCCGGAACTCGCGGAAACACCACAGGATGCACTCCTTTCCCTGCCGGTACAGCACGCCCCGGTCGCCGCTCAACAGCTCCCGGCTGCCCCGCATGGCCGTCTCCGCTTCATTGAACGCCCGCAGCAGCTTTAAATGGTATTCCTGCGGCGGACGCGCCTGCGTTCCCCGGTTGCCGGAGATGCGGAAGCTCAGGCAGTCGAACTCCATATCCCAGTAGAGAATCCACATCATCCGGAAGGCCAGCCCCCGGAAGAAGATTTCGTCCGGGTCATAACCGGCGGCGGCGATGCCGTCCGCATCGAAGGAACAGAGACACTCCGACCACAGCGGCAATGAATCGATCCGGGCCGCCGCCGCCGGGCCGTGGCGGTGGATGCCGAATACGCCGAGATCCTCCGTGCAGTAGTCATATCCGAGCCGCTGCATCTCGCGCATCAGCGTCAGGTGGGCGAAGTACTCCGACTGAATCCGCCCTTCCGGCTCCCGCTCCGGCCGGAACCGTCCCAGCAGCCCGGTTTCATCCGCGGTCGCTCCGGCGCGCCCCGCCTCCGGATTCTGGCACCAGTGGAATTTGTCGCTGGAGAGGTTGAAACTGCTGTCGAGGAAAATCCCGCGCAGCCCCAGCTCCTTCGCCGCGTATCCCCACCGCTTCAGCCAGTAGGCGCGCACCGCCGGGTCGCGCAGGTTCAGCACCGCGAACACCGGCGCGTAATGGTCCGCCTCCAATGCGTTCGACGGAGTCCGCACGAAAGGCTCCTTCGCCTGTTCCAGCGCCGCCATGATCGAATCCTCCTCCGGCAGAAAGCGGATGCCCCCCTCGCGGCCGCTGCGCTGACGGAAAAGCCAGGTCAGCGTGGAGAGGGCGGTATTGCCCCACATCTCCACTTTCACGCCCCGGCGCCGCGCTTCGGAACAGAGCAGTTTGAATTTATCCTCCCCGACGCTTTCGGCGATCCGGTAGTCGACCGTGCAGCACATGTTCGAGACGCCCCACACGTTCATATTGTTCTGGAAATGGTTGGCCAGCCCGATCTTCTTCACTCCCGCCGCCGCCAGCTTCGGCACGCCGGCGCGGGCGTAGCGTTCCATATCGGGATTGCCCCACTCCTCGATCATGCCGTAGGCGGAAACGCGCTCCCGCCGGAAATCCAGTTCGGCATGCAGCGTTTCGTGGACGACCTCCTTCACCGCCTCATAGCGATTGCAGACCTCGTACGGCTCCAGCGCGTCCGGGAAGTGGAGAACCTCAAGTTCCGGAGTGTCGAAACAGCGCGACAGGTCGCCGCACAGTTCATGGCGGTGGCGGATCGCTTCGGAATGCCGCTCCTTTTCAAACAGCGAGCGGATATGTCCCACCCGGTTCGCCCAGGTCACGACCGTTCCCGCCGGACCGGTCGTGAAAGTGAAGCCCTGCAACTCCGTCTGCAAAGGCAGGAACTGGAAGGCGCGGGTGTTTTCGCATTCAGGCAGATACCACTCCGAGGAGTAGAAATCCGACGGCTCCCGGAAACGGGTGATCGACGGCACAAAGCAGCTGCGCATCAGGAACATGTTCCCGGAAGCCCGGCCGCCCGGCTCCCAGCTGGAACAGTCGGTCAATTTGTAGATCGCGTCGGAATCGCTTCGGAACCGGTAGCGGTAACTGAAACCGGCGGCGCGGCAGCCGCCGAATTCGCGCTCCACCGGCTTCAGTTCCAGAATCAGGCGCGTATCCGCCGCCGGTGCGGGGCGGGCGCGGTCCGGATTCAGGTTGCGGCGGGGACGCACCGCGTGGGTCATCCACTCCATCAGGTCGGTTTCGCGCCGCTCCATTCCGAACCCCAGCCGGAAGCCGCCGTCCTCCGGCCGTACTTCCTCCAATCGGAAGTTGGTGAATTCCACGCCGGAGGGAGTGCGGATCACGAAATACATCGGTTCATCCGGGTTCCGCAATTCGACGCCGCAGCTGCACACCCGTCCGATTCCGGCGAAAACGCCGCCGGCTTCGCGCAGTTCGAGCGTGACGCCGTTGGCAAGGGTCAGCACCCGGCGCTTTTCCAATACTGTTTCGTCCATAGTGTTCAACCGCTTATTTCAGGATCGCATTGGTCTCATAATAGAAACCGGGCTTGATCGTCTCTTCGTTGATAAAGGCCGCCTCGTTGGAACTGAACACCGAGAAATCCGGCCGCAGCGCGTTCCGGGAGTTGTCGGGATGGCCCATGTACGCACCGGAGTTCATCAGCCCCCAGTAGTCGCAGGCGCTCGCGTCATAGGTGCCGACCGCGCCCTCGGTATTCGTACGCTTCATCCCGTCCACGATGATGCCGGGAGCGCCGGAGCCGTTGGAGTCCTTGCGGTCCAGCTTCGTCAGATCCACATAGATGCACTGGTTGCCGTCGGATGAAGCAAGCCCTTTTCCCTGGTTGAAAACATAGCTCCGGCGCGCCGAAATTTCCCCGAAACCGCCGAAGCCGACCGCCAGTTCCGGGATCGGGTCCAGCGGGCAGTGGTACAGCTTGCCGCTCTTCGGCGAAACCACCCCGTCCTCCCGTTTCGGCACCACATACGGCAGCAGCGCCCCGCCCCAGCCCCGCATCCAGTAGTCGGTCGGACTGCTGTACACCGGGAAGAACGGACCGTAATCGGTGATGTACAGTCCCAGTCCGGTGCCGAGCTGTTTCAGGTTGTTGGTGCAGGAAATCTTCTGCGCCCGCGCCCGCGCCTGGTTCAGAGCGGGCAGCAGCATACTCGCCAGAATTGCGATGATCGCTATCACTACGAGCAGCTCAATAAGGGTGAATCTTACGGTGGTCGGCCTTACGGGGCGGGATGCGGGGGGCGTGTCCGCCGCCCCCCGCGCCCCCTGCGTCCGGCAAGGTGCCGGTGCCGGGTACGGGACGGTCGACTGGCGGGAGCGCGGTCGGCCGGCGGGGAAGGAAGATCCGCAATAACGTGAAGTTGTCTTCCCGCTTTTTTGCGGAAAGGCAACTTCACGTTTTTGCTCCGACTTGCCGCTTGCAGAGCATTGGCAGAGGCGTGAGAACTTGCCGGGAGTATGTGAAAGGTTAGGGATATTCGGTACGGGAAGAGACGCGGCGCAAGTCGCCGCTTTCTCTCCCCCGAGCCCCTCTCTTTCACGCAGAGCGGCATAAAGGGCCAACTGTAATCTTGTTTGTCTCCGCCAGCCGCGCGCCCCCCGAAGGGGCATTGGCGCGCGCCCCCGGCAGCGGCACCTTGCCGCCCGGTCGGGGTGCAAGGGCGAAGCGCCTTGGTCGCCAAAGGCGAAATCCCGGATATCCCACAGAGAACGATCGTGTGACTTTTTCATCTTTCCATCCCCCTATTTGTTTTCACTCAGCGTGACGGTTTTCAACAATGCTTCCATGACTTTGCGGTCGCTCTTTTCGGGAATTTCCACGATCCAGCTGCCGTTGCTGCCCGGCAGGATCAGGTAACTGAATGCGTGATTTTTCCGGTCGGGGTGCATGGTCGGATCCAGATCGTACACCACCAGCCAGGCCGGAATGCCGCCGAATTCGACCATCGCGGCATTCCGACGGTCGGAACGGGCGATCACCGGCAGCAGCGCGGCGGTCTCCTCCGCTCCCCCGGGCACCCGGTACAGCCGGGCGCCGCCGCGCCGGAATCCCTCCCCGTCCCGCTCCCACGAGCCGTCCGGCTTTACCGCGGCGATCCGGCGGGCCTCCGGGGCGAAGTCGGGCAGGAACGCGGTCCGTTCCGGTTTGGCGATATTGCCGCCGGTCTGGCGGAACTCCAATACTCCGGCCACATCGTGGTCCCACTGCGGCCAGACGGCGGCCAGCTTCCCGGCGCGGAGCGCAATCCGCACGCCGTATTCCGGCCGGAATCCGTTCAGCTCCACCGTCCGCCGCCGCCCTGCCTCGGCCGATACCGTCACGGAACCGCCGCCGCGGCGTTCCGGGAATGCCCCCCAGCTGATCTCGGCCTGCCCGGAGACGTTCGGCGTAAAGGCGAATTCCGCGGAGTCGGGACCGGTGCGCTTCAGTTCCGGCGCCCCCACCAGCGGCCCGGCCTCCTTTTCGCGCACGATCAGGAAGCGCGGATAGTCCACGGTCGGCAGCGGCACGGTCAGCGCGTCGCCGGAGGCGGCCAGCGGTCGGACCGGGAAAGTGCGGTCGAGGATCGGGTCGTAAATTTCCAGCTTCGCGCCAGTGCCGTTCAGGTTGCCGAGCGTCAGGTCGAACCGCTGTTCCGGCATTTCGTAGCGGCGCGGATCGAGCAGGTCGAGCTGCGGATTCCAGCCGTGCAGCAGGTCGCGGGTCACCACGTAAAATCCTACCGCATAACTCGATGCGTCGAGCTGGAACGGCAGGCAGGCGAAATCGTCGCGGTGGAAGCGGTCCGGCGCGGCGGCGGTGCCGTCTCCCCGGAACACCAGGCGGGGGCGGTGTTCGACCAGTTTCCGCACGGTCAGGCGGCGGGTGCTCACCAGCGGTTCCGCGCCGCCCAGCAGACGGTTCAGGTTGGAGGCGGCCGCGATCTGCGGCCCGGCGCACCTCGTCGTTCAACTGATAGCGGTTGCGGGCCAGCGCACGGAAATAGGCCTCCGGCAAAATGCTGAACTCATCCTCGCCGTTGCGCACCGCAAAGACGAACAAGGTGTCGATCCCCTTGTGGCAGTAGAACACGAAGCTGCGAACCAGCGCCTTGGCCGCCACCGCCTGCAAGACGGGCTGGAGCCGGGGATCGCCCCGCTTCACGCCGTAGGCTTTTTCCAGAAATTCAGCGAAGGGACGCCGATAGGTGTTGAACTCCGTCTCCCACAACAGCGCCGGCTTGCCGGTGCCGGGATGACTGAAACGGTGGTGGTGCGCCCACGGTCCGGGGAAGGGCTGCATATCGCGGATCATGAATTCGGTCTTGATCCCGAAACACGGGGATTCGGGCAGGGAAAAACGCAGCTCCGGCACGAATCCCTTGCCCGTTTTGCCCTGCGCATCGAGCGGCGGCCGGCGCAACCGGTCGGAATTTTCGGTGGCGGCGCTCAGATAACCGGTGCTGTCGTGCCAGGTGCCGGAGCAGTCGAGATTGGTGTAGTAATGGCGGCTGAAACCGGCCTGCCCCGGCCACATCTCCGAGCCGTTGTCCCACGGCCGCTGGTTCGAGAAGCCGCTGACCACCCGCACACCCGGCAGCCGCATGGCGGGATCGTTCACCAGCTCGATCGTCAGCGGCAGCACGATCTCCGCCTGCACCTCGGCATCGGCGGTGGTCTTGCCGGCGATCGCGTAAGCCGGGTAGCTGCGGAATTTCCGGGCGGGCCGGTAGTAGTTGCGTTCCCACACGAACTGGCTGCCGAAGGAGTATTCGTTCCACACCTCCACATCGAATCCCGCGTCCTCCGGGTCGCCGGAGTCGAGGATATCCCGCACCGCGCAAGTCACATGCTTCACATAGCGGCACCAGCCGTCCACCGTTTCGCGCGCTTCGGGATTCGGCGTGCCGTCCTCCAGCACGTCGCCGGAAAACGGCGCATATTTAAGCTCGGTCAGCTCCGCCTTGCCCGCCGGAACCGCCCTGTTCAGCGGAGCGGAGAGCTGCGCGAGCACCGTGCCGTCCGGCTGCGGAACCAGTCCGGTGATCAGCGGGAACGCCACCCACTGCTCCTGATTGTTCAGGCCGGTGCGCCCGGTGCGGAACGGTGCAAAACCGCCCTTCAGCCGCAGTTCGCGCGCTCCCGCCGGGGCGGCGGCGGCCAGTTCGACCGGCACGGTCCGGCGCGGACACGGCCCGCCGGAGTGCGCATTCAGCAGGATCATCGGGCGCAGCTTGTACTTCTTCGCCAGCGGCAGCACCAGCTTCAGCCGCTCGACCTCGCGCGCCGAAAGCTGCGATTCGTCGTCGAAGTCGAAATGCCCCCAGCCGATCTCCAGCCGGAAGCTGCGGAATCCCGCCTCGGCGAGCAGCCGCATCGTCGCCTCGCTCTCCGGTGCGGAGAGGTCGCTCCAGTTCACCGCCTGAATCCTGCCGAAACGCGACGCCGGGTGCGTGTCCATGTAGGCCCGCCACGGCGTCAGGTAATAGGAGGTGCAGCCGAACGGTATCTGCTGCTGGAGGCGGTCCTCATAGGGGCCTTTCAGCTCCGCCTGCAGCGTCCTGCCGTCCCACTCCCCGATGCCGGGAGGTGTTTTCGGGCCGGCGGTCACCTTCGGCAGCGCCGCTTTTCCGCCTTTCGCCGCGTCGCGGACCGCGACCTTGCCCACCCGGACCGTCGCCGCTCCGTCGCGCCCGCCGACCGCCCAGCCGGAGCCGATGCGGAACTGCCGGAACGGCAATGCCCCCGCTCCCGCGCTCCGCACCGTTTTTCCGCCCTGCCGCGTGACTTCGGCGGCTCCGGAAGCCGGATCGTAATTGATTTGAAATGAATAGGTTTCCCCGACCCGATAGGCACCGAAGCGCTCCGGAGCGCCGGAGGCGGGATTCCACTGGATGATCCCCTTTTCCGGCCCTTCGCTGACGAAGGTCAACATGCCGATATTCCGCCCCTGATCGCCGAGCAACTGGGCGGAAAGCACCGTTTCCGGGCGGCCGTCGGACGGCGCGCGGTAAGCCGCCACCGTCAGGTCGAAAGAGATCCCGACCCTGCCGGAACTCTCCAGGTTCCACGCACCGAACCACGCGGACACCGCATCCGACGAACTGGCCGGAAACGCCAGCTCCAGAGCGCCCGAAACGATCCGCGCCCCCTGCTCCGGCAATCCGGTCGGCAGATCGATCACTTCACCCGGCACATAACCGGTGCTGCGCGGCGGCTGCGCCGCATCCTCACGGCTGAAATCCACCCGGACCAGTTCAGCCGCCGGCAGCGCCAGCGCGCCCGCCAGAACGGCCCCGGAGAGCACTTGTCTGTACTTCATCATCGTTCCTCCTTCGGCTCGAATGCAAATTCGATCTCATTGGCATAACAGGGTTTCCAGTCGGGGTGGAAGCTCATTCCGCCCCGGTACGACGCCGAACGGCCCCGGGCGAACTCCACCGGCGCGCCTCCGGCCCGGTTGGCGCGGAATGAAAATTTCACCGGTTTGCCCGCATCCATCAGCGCCTTGACCTCCGGCATCTCCGTCCACGGGATCGCCGCCTCGACGATGCGCACACCGTTTTCACTGCGGATCGCCAGTCTGCCGTCTTTGACCGCCCCCTCCCACGCCGCCTTCGGCTGGCGCGGATAGAAGTGCTTGCGCGGCGCATCCGGCACCTCTAGCCGCCAGATTTCGGTGCCGCCGCCGAAGCGGTCCGCCACCTTGTTCAACGCGAACTCCCGGTCGGAGGTGCGGCGGTTGATGAATCCGGCGGGGACGCCGGGACGCCGGTCCAGCATCACCGGATCGCGGTCCGCCGGAATCGAATTGAAGGCGATCTGGATATTGGAAAAGCCGCCGTCGCTGCCGTCCGGCAGCACCGCCCATTTGCGGTAGCTGAAACGGCGCACCCCCTCCGGCCAGCGGTGAGTCAGGCGCACCCGGTCGTGCCGCTGCACCGCCCCGATGCCGTCGGAGAGCCGCCGCCGGTTTTCGCCGGGCAGAATCCAGCCGGAACTGCCGTAGCGGCCGCGCCACAACCCGGGGCGCTCCTCATCCACGCCGAGAAAACGCGCGGAGTTGCCGGAGGCCGCCTCCGCCGCGGGGTCGAAAAAGATGCCCGCCAGCCGTCCCGACCCCGGCTCCCAGCGGTGGAAGTTCTGCACCTCCAGCGACACCTTGCCGGAGGCGAGGAAGCGGAAGAAACCGCCCTCCCGGAGCCGCCGCACCGGATGCGCCGCCATCACCCGGCCGGTCGCGCTGTCCAGCATGCGCACCTCCGCATTCCGGTCCGCCCGGAAGTCGCCGTAGGGGAAGTAGGCAGTCACGAACGTGCCGCGGTCCGCCGGGAGCGTGAAGTCGAAGCGCATCCGGTCCGACTCCGGCCGGATCGCCGAGGAGAGCCGCCGTCCCCCTTCCGGGGCCTCCACGCCTGCCGCCGCCGTCACCGCGCCATTCTCCTGTTCGACGGTCACGGTGTAAGTACGGTCGCGGTCGAGCGAATAGCTGACTTCCGGGTAGAAAAACTGATCGGGGTCGAGGGTCTCGAAGCGGAAGGTGCCGGCATCGGGCTGCGGATCGTTCACCCGGCAGCAGAAATAGAAGTACCGGTCATCCGCCGCCAGCTTCGCCTCCGCCTGCCCGTCGGCGTTCTGACTGGAAAGTTTTTCAAACGGAAGCCACGCCGCCTCCATTTCGGAACGTTCCGGGCCTTCCGCTCCGCTCACCTTCTGCGGCAGCACGCCCGCCCAGTCGGAGAGGTCGCCGTCCACCGCAATGGTTTTACGCGCGATCCGGTTCACCCGCATCGTGTCGCGAAGCTCCGCCGCACCGTCTTTACCCGCATCGAAAACGAAACAGCCCGGATACAGGTTGTCCGGGTCGGCGGCTCCCGCCGTGACCTTCACCGCCACCTCGCGGGTTTCAAAGGGCTTCAGCGTCAGTTGCTCCGGGCAGTCGAGCTTCAGCCGGCCGACCGAAGCCTTCAGCGTTCCCGTCAGCTCGCGGTTCAGCAGATTGTGTATCTGCAGCCGCAGCACCGCGCCGGGCGTCACCGGGTCGAGGAAGTCATACGCTTTGAGTTCCACCGGAGTCATTCCCTCCAACTGTCCCTGCCGGAGCGCGTTGTCCATCTCGGCGGCTCCTCCGGCGCGCAGCGGCCGCACGAAGTGGCTGACATTGCCGAGGTCGAGCACATATCCGCCGCCCTGCGGCGCGATCTCGTTGCCGTACCGGTCGTACACGGCGTAAGCGCCGGGCGAAGCCGGAAAGCGGAAGGTCACGCCTTCAAAGCCCCACGGCTGTTTCAGCAGCCCTTTCCACTCCGCGATCAGGTTGTCGTCACCGATCCGGAAAAACGGCAGCCGCCGGACGGCCTCCCGCTTCGCCTCCTCCCACTGCGGCGTGCCGGGTTTGAGCGCGTCAAGCTCTGCGGCGCGGCACGCCTTGCCCCGGACCTCACTCAGGGGCCGGACCGCCGCATACCGGCTGTAGTCCGCAAACGAGGAGCCGAGGTCTCCCGCGATCACCACCGTCGCGTCGTCGGCGTTGCCGTCCAGGCCGTGGAACCGGAACGCATAGGGCAGCCCCTCCGGGTACACCAGCCGGTCGAACTCCCGTTCACCGATGAACTTCTGCGCCGCGCCCAGCGCCGCCGCCATCGGGAAGGAGTAGAGCGGCAGCTCGGCCTGCCGCGGACCGGCGGCGGTCATGATTTCGGCCTGCGCCTTGTGGTTCGGCGCGTGGTGTTCGTAGTTGCCGAACGCATAGCCGCAGTAGAACCCCATCGACCGGTCGTAGCCCGCCGCCCGGTTCGCGGCGATCACCATCGCGAGGGTGTCATCGGCGTTGGCGGTCCAGCTCTCGGTATCCCAGATCAGCACCCGGTCGCGGCCGGGGCGGTCGATCCACTGCCGGTACAGCGACGGAGCGGTCAGCCCCTGGTAGTGGATGCTGCAAAAATCGAAGTACGGGGTGAATTCCCCGCTTCCATCCGGAAACAGCTTGTCGAAGGTGTTGCTCGACGAATCGCAGCCGCCGACCAGCACCCGGTTGCCGGAAGCCTGTTCGGCGGCGCGGGTCGCTTCGCCCATGATCCGGTACAGCTCCCGGTAGCGCACCATATCCGCGCCCCATCCGGCGATCGACAGTCCTTCCCACGGCTCGTTCCACAGCTTGATCCCGTTCACCGGACCGCGCGGCCAGCCGTACTCCCGCACGATCGCTCCGACGAACCGGCGGAAATCTTCGTCATATTCCGGATGCCACGCATAATCCGCCTTGCCCTCCGGCACCATCTCATCGTTCTCCAACAGGTGGGGCCGGACCACTCCCATCGGAAAACCGGTCGTGCCCGCGCCGATCTCCAGCACGCCGCCGATATGGTGTTTTTTCATCTTCGCGCACAGCTCGCGCAGTTCCCGCTCCTGCTGTTCGCGCTGCGGCGTGCCTTCGGGGTTGTACGGCACGCCGAAGCGGACCGCGCTCAAGCCGAGCCGCTCCATCACCTCGGGGTCGAACAGTTCCACCGCCTGCCGCGGGAACCGTCCCGGCCTTGCTTCGTTGCGTACCGAGCGGGCGAAGGAGCACACCAGACGCCGCCCGTGCTCCTTCCCGAGATCGAGCAGCAGCGCATAGCCGCCGAACCTCTCCGGCAGCGGCAGCGCCGGCTTCAGGTCCGCAAAGCCGCCGGCGGGCAGTTCCAGCCTGACCGGAATCCGCCGTTCCTCCCCGAGCCGCTCCGCCGTGGAGTGCCAGCAATTTCCCGGATACTGCCGGTTCCCCCACGGAACCAGCACCCACTCCCCGGTGAGATTCAGCGCTTTCGCGCCGGTATTGCGCACCTGCACCGTAATCTCCGGCTGTTCTCCCGGAAAAAACAGATTGCCGGGCCGGTTGGTCGCCAGCAGGGTCGCGCTGAAATCGAAGTCGCGGCGCTCCCGGTCCAGCCCCAGCACCTGATAGTATCCGGCGGCGGAGGCTTCGACCGTCAGCGGGCCGCCGGGCAGCTCGCCGGCGCCAAGGCATCGCACAGGCCGCGACAACTCCCGCCGCCGCCGGAATCTTCCCTTTTCGCTTCATGAAACACCCTTTCCTTTTGGAGTCGGCATTTTGATTCCCTGCTATAATTATACTCCATACCGGAATCCGAACCAATATCCGAATGTATATTTTTCATATCCGATCGTAATATGACAGTATCTATATGGAGCCGATCTTTCCCGAAATATCCGAAATTTGTCGTTTTTGGTATCTTTTTATATGGATTGTATGATTGTGGTATTGAAATTCCGAAAAAAGACGGTATCTTCCGTTACAGGACAATCATTCTGGAGAGATCATGAAAACCGGAGAACAGACCATTTCCCTCCCGCCCCGGGCCCGGGTGATCCACTATCTGCGGCAGGCGCTGGCGGCGGGCGTTTTCGCGCCGGGCGACCAGCTTCCCTCCGAGCAGGAGCTGTGCCGTCAGGTGAGGGTTTCGCGCACCACGGTGCGGGCCGCGCTGCAGACGCTCGAAGCGGAACATTTCCTGAACAGCGAGGGTCGGCGGCGCTTCATCAGCGCCGCCCATGCCGGCTCTCCCCGGAAATCGACGCTCTTCACTGAAACCGTAGCGGTCCTCGACGACGAGATCTACCCGGAGGACGAGGCGAGCTGCTGGGGCGAGTGGGAGGTGTTCTACCACCTGAACCGCGAGGCGGTCCGCCGGAACTGCCACACTTTCAGCTTCAAAACCGGCGACTTCACCCCTGCCAAAGCGGAGCATCTGGTGCGCGAGCATCCGCTCGGGTTGATCCTGCTCCACCAGAACCGGACTCCCTCCGAAGCGATCCGGCGGCTGCTCGACGGCTGCCGTTCCGCCGGGATTCCGCTGGTCCGGTATGAGTCCGATACGCCGGAGTGTCCGGGAGCGGACGTGATCGCCTCCGACCACCGGCAGGGATGTGCGGAACTGACCCGCTGGCTGATCGGGCAGGGCAAAAAGCGCATCCTGCGTTACTGGCGGCTGAACTCCCTTGATCCGGCCCGTCCCAACTGGCTGGTCCAGCGCGATCTGGGATATGAGGACGCGATGCGCGAGGCCGGGCTGGAGCCGCTGCCCGCAGTGGAATACACCTACTACGACCAGGACCGGACGCCGACCCGGCGGGACTTCGACTGCCGGGTTTACGAGGCGACGGGGCGGCTTTATGAGTATCAGGCGCTTCACGGCAGGGTCGACGCGGTCGTCTGCGCTTCCGACGGCGTCACCTTTTCCGTCGCCGCCGCCTGCCGGAAGCTCGGGCTGAAGCCCAACCGCGACCTCTGGATCGCCGGCTACGACAACAACTATTACAACTGCCCCGACCGCATGTTCGAGGAAACGCTGCCGCTTGTGACGGCGGACAAAAACAACCGCCGGCTCGGCCTCGCCCTCTTCGAGCAGCTGCTGCGCCGTCGCGAGCGCGGCGGCGACGGCAGGGCGGAGCGGCTGCTGCTGCCCCAGGAACTGGTCTTTCCCCGCTCCCTTCAACAGGAAGTTTAGCCGATGGAAGTTCTCTTTGCCCAGACCGTCGCGATTCCGGAATTCACGGCTATCGCGGTGCGCCGGCTGCGGCAGCCCGGCACTCCGCAGCGCATCGTCGCCCAGCCGGGCACATTCCGTTTCTTCCTGACCGGCGGCGAAATCGAATTCTTCCTGCCGGAAAGCCGCGATCCGGTGCCGCTCACCCGCCGGATGATCCTGATGCTCCGCCCGGAAGAGGAGGCGCTCTATTCTTCATCCTCCCCCCGCCCCGTGCCGTATTTGCGGCTCGAACTGACCGTGAAGCAGCCGGACCGGACGGAACCTCCGCCGCGTCTGGCGGTGTTCCGGTACGCCCATCCCGTTTTCGGCGTCGCGGACCGGCTCGACGAGGCCCTGGCCAATCCGGGCCCCTGTTCCGCCGCGCTCGCCCGGCTGCTGGCGCAGGAGTTCTGGCTCTATCTGCACGAGCAGCGCACCGGAACCGGCGGCGCCGATCCCCGGCTCGACCGCATGCTCCGCTATCTGGAGGAACGGCTGCTCGAACACCCGACCCGGCAGCAGCTGGCCCGGGAATTCAACCTCTCGCCCCAGCAGGTGAATTTACTCTTCCGCCGGAATCTCGGCATCTCGCCCGGCGAATACGTTCAGCGGCAATTGATCCGCTCCGCCCGCCAGTTGTTGCGCACCGGGAAGCTCAGCGTCAAGGAGACCTCCGCCCGTCTCGGCTTCGCGAATCCCTTCTATTTCTCCCGCATCTTCAAAAAGATCACCGGCCACGCCCCCTCCGAAAACTGATCCATGCGCAACCGGGATTTCGCCTTCGGCGGGCAAGGGGTGGAATCCCAGCTGCCTATGGCGACCGCTCAGGCCTGTTCGAGACGGGAAGCGCGGCACCACTCGCGCACCGGCTGCAACCGATGGATAAAGAAGCGGACGATGGAGCCGACGATCAATGCGGCGATGATCGTCCCCTCCCGGAAGCCGACTACAGCCTGACAACAGGCCAGCGACAAAATCACCGCCATCGTGACCATGCCGGAGTCGAATACGGTTTTGATGATGCCGAACTCCTTTTTGAGCTTCGCCGCGATGGCGCGCACCAGGCCTTCGCCGGGGATGTAGATCGCCTCCGCCACCACCTGCAGCGCGATGCCGAAGCCGAGCGTGACACATCCGGCCAGCAGCAGCGCGATCCGGGCGGGATACGCTTCGACCGTAAGCCCGGAGAGCAGGAACATCACCAGGTCGATCACGCAGCTGAACAGCAGCGTGACCGGAATCTGGAGGTACTGCGCCGGTGTGAACTCTTTTTTCAGCAGCAGCAGCTGGCCGAAGATCAGCGCCAGGTTGAATACGAAAGTGAAAGTGCCGAAGGAAAACGAAAAGATTTCGCACAACACATAGGGCAGACTGGAAATCGGCGGCGTGCCGAGTCCCGCCTTGGTGATCAGGCTGATGCTGAAGCCGGTCGTGGCCACCCCGCACAGAAATACCGCATAACGCCGTACAATCGAATTGCTGAACATGAGAAATACCGTTGGTTACCGTGACAAATCCTGTTAATATACCATGAATCGGCCCGGTTATCAAGGAATACGCCGCTTGAAACCGGCGGGAAACGGGGATAAAGTATCCGCAGGGAGGATTTTTCACATGCCGCGCAGAAAAGACCGGCCCGTCCGGCACAGCTATCACTACGAGGGAAATTATCCGGAAGCCTCGATCCGGCGCACCGACTGCCGGAACCTGCTGGAAGCCGGGCCGCTCCCCTTCTATCCGTTCACGGTGGAGGAGACGAGGCGGAGCAACCGGTTTCTGTTCCGGGAAGAGTTCTGCCGCTATATGATCATTTCGCTGGTGCTGGACGGGAAATTGCTCTATAAGCACGATGGCCGCAATTTCCTGCTGGCTCCGGGAATGGTGCTGGTGATTCCGGCCGGAACCAGCTATTCATTCGATACGTTCACCACCGGCGGTTACCGGAAGCTGGTGGTGGAACTGGCCGGACCGCACCTGGATTCGATCTGCACCACACTGGGGTTCGACCGCATGATGATGTTCTGCCCGGAGGACACCGCGCCGCTGCTTGCGACGATCCGGCAATTGGAAGAACTGCTCGGACAGCAGGCCAGAGCGACCATGCCGGACCTGCTGGCGGCGGGCTACAAACTGCTGCTTCAACTGGCCGGGGAACTGCGCGGCAGCCGGAAAAACTCCCCGCTGCTTGCCCAGGCGCAGCAGAAGCTGGAGAGCGCGCTGGACCGGCCGCTGGCGATGGAACAGGTCGCGGCGGAGCTGGGGATGAGCCTGACCAATCTCAACCGGATTTTCCGGCAGGAACTCCACACCTCCCCGCTGAAATACCGCAACACCTGCCGCATCGAGCTGGCCCGCGAACTGCTCCAGCACAGCACGCTCTCGATCAAGGAAATCGCCGCGAAAGCAGGTTACTGCAACCAGTTTTATTTCACGCAGGAGTTCCGGCGCTGCACCGCCCAGACTCCGACCGAATTCCGGCGCGAATACCGGGCCGCCGTCCCGCAATCCATTCACCAATAACGAGTTAATCCGTGCAGGAGCTTGCCGGAGCGTTTATCTGTATGATTTATGGTCGATTTCCATATATCTTTTTTCATGGAACTGTTGTATTTTCGTCGCTTTTCCATCATAATAAAAGAGAAAGCGAAGTGGTCCGCGGCGTTGATGCTGAAGCGCGGCCAGCCGCATGGTACAAGCGTTTTCCATATACGGGAAGAAAGGAAGGTTATTGTGAAGCAATGGAGCATCGTTGCGGCCGTACTGGCTGCGGCCGAACTGTTCGGGGCGGGCGGCGTCCTGTCCATGAACGGAACCGGCAACCTGCTGCGCCGGGAAGGGCTAGGAAAATTTGAATGGGTCTTTGTGCGCAAAGGCTGGAGCGGCACTTTCCGGATGAATGTGAAAAATTTCATCGCCCGGACCGCTTCCGCAACGGAGGTCGCCGGAGAATGGCGGGTCGCCGGCGGAGTGCTCGACAGCCGGCTCACCCTGAAGCCGGAGGGGGAGGGCAAATTCCGTTTCAGCAGCTCTTTCACGGCGGCGAAACCGGTGGAGGCCGCGATGCTGGCGCTGACGCTGGCGCTGCCCGCCTCGGCCGGAGGCGGAGAAGTGGAGGTGGACGGCAGACAAGTGGCGCTTCCGCCGGAATTCAAGTCGCTGGTGGTATTTGAGAGCCGTGCGGTCACACCGCGCACCTTCCGTTTTCAGGATGGCGACAGCCAGATCACGGTGAGCGGGGAGTTCGGCATCCGTATTCAGGATGACCGCAAATACAAGCAGAATTCCTATTCCATCCGCTTCTATCCGGCCGTCTCCGAGGGGGCGATCACCCGTTCGGAACTGACGCTGGATTTCGAGGTGCGCAAGCCGGTATCCGAACCGGTCGATCTCCGGGCGGCGGCCAATATGGGATTCCGGGACGGACAGGCCGACGACGGCAAAGGCGGATGGACCGACCAGGGACCGCGGAACGATCTCGCCGCCATGACGACCGGGATGCAGACGCTGGCGGGCATCCGGTATGACGTGATCGATCCGGCGGAGAACTCGGGACGCAGCTGCATTGTGCTGGCCGATCCGAAATTCCGCCGCTATCCGGCCTCCGCGCCGGTGCAACTGAGGGGAAAGGCGCCGGGAGAGTGGCTCTATTTGCTGCACGCATCGGCGTGGACGCCGAAATTTTCCGAACCGGTCGGCGAGATTGCGGTGGAGTACGCCAACGGGACGGTCCAGAGGATTCCGGTGCTTTCGGGGCGGGACTGCGGCAACTGGTGGCGTCCCGCCGCGTTGGAGAACGGAGCGGTCGCATTCAGCGCCGACAGCAACGGCGAACGGGTGGGACTGTATTCGTCCGGTTTCCGGCTGGCCGGCCGCGAACCGCGCCGGATCACCTTCACGCCCGCTCCCCATACCGTCTGGATGATCGCCGGAGTATCGTTCGCCGACCGGCGTGTGCTGCAGACCCAGCCGGCGCCCTGCATCATCCGGCCCGGAGAGCGCTGGACGGAGCTGAAAACCGGCAGCACCATCCGCAAGGGATCGCCGCTGGACCTCTCCGGCCGGCTCGACGCTCCGGCGGGCAAATACGGGCGGGTGGTGAACCGGAACGGGAAGTTCGCTTTTGAACGCAAGCCCGGCGAGCGCGTCCGCTTTCTCGGCGTGAACATCTGCCACCAGCACTGTTTCGTGCCGCATGAGACGGCGGACGCGATCGTGGAACGGATCACCCGGCTCGGCTATAATTCGGTGCGTTTCCACCATATCGACCGGCGCATTCTGGACACGAAGGCGAACGACACCTTCACCTTTGATCCGGAAAGACTCGATCAGTTTTTCTACCTCTACGCCAAATGCAGAGCGGCGGGCCTTTACATCTGCATCGACCTCTATTCGATGCGGCCGGTCAAGCCGGGCGACGGCATCGCGGAACTTCCGGCCAGCCACGGCGGCTCCGAAATCAAGACATTGATTCCGCTGAGCGCCGGAGCGATGGATTCGTGGAAACGCTACGCGCAAAAGCTGATGACGCTGCGCAATCCCTACACCGGCCTGACCATGACCGAGGACCCGGCGCTCTATTCGCTGAATCTGGTGAACGAGGCCGCACTGCCGGCAAGCTGGAACCGCTATCCGGCGCTGATCCCCGTCGTGGAGTCGTGCTATGCGGAGCATCTCCGGGAAAACGGCGCTTACACGCCGGAGCGGGCGGCGGAGCGCGGGCCGGAGTTCTTCCGGTTCCTGGTGGAAAAGGAGGCGGCGGCACTGGAGGAAATGCTTCGGTTCGTGAAAAAAGAGATCGGTTACCGCGGGCTGGTCACCAATTACAATTTCAACGAGTGGAGCTATCTGCTGCCGCTGCGCGACAAGCTGGATTTCGTGGACAACCACTCCTATCAGGACCACCCGACCTATCCGCAGAACCAGTGGCGGCTGCCCGCCGTATTCCGGCAGGTATCTTCGCTGGAGGAGTGGGGACGCACTCCCGGCTTTCTCGCGCCGAGCCGTGAATTCGGGAAACCCTACACGATCACCGAGATGCAGTTCTGCAACCCGAACATCTACCGCGCCGAAGCCGGAACCGTGTTCGCCGCCGTCGCCGGGCTGCAGGATTACGACGGTTATTACCGGTTCAGCTACGCCGACTCCTTCGACTGGCGGCCGCCGCAATACTTCGCGCTGGACAACGAACCGGTGTCGCAACTGACCGAGAAGATGCTCTACTTCCTGTTCAGCCGGGGAGATGTCGCTCCGGCGCGAGAGGCGGTCGCGCTGGGCTGGGATGATTCGGTACTCAGCGGCCTGCGCAATCTCTCCTCCGGTTTTCCCGCCGATGTGTACAAACTCGCTCTGTACGGCCGGATCGGCAACCTCAAAACCGGGAAAGCCGTCCCGGACGTGACCATCCTTCCCGGCGGGACGGACTGGGAGCGGGGATTGCCCGCCGGGTTCCGGAAAGCGTTGGCGACCATCCGTTCCGGCGGCAGGCTGGTCAGCTCCACCGGCGAGGTCGAAGTCGAACCGGCGAAACGACGCATCCGGATCGTGACTCCGAAATCCGAGGCTTTCACGCTCGAACAGGGGGATATCGCCGGAAATGCGGCGGCGGTCAACGGTGCGGACCGTTTCCAGACCATTTCACTGCACGCGCTGGACGACCGGCCATTGACGGAAAGCTCCAGCATCCTGCTGCTGCACGTCACGAATACCGCCGCGACCGGCATGCGTTTCCACGATGAATCGCGCCGGATGCTCGAAGACTGGGGCAGACTGCCGCTGCTGGTCGAAACCGGCCGCGCCGGAATCACGCTGCGCCACCGCCACAGCGGCGACCTGAAAATCGAAATGCTCGCATGGGACGGCGCCGTGACCGGGGAACTTCCCGCGACCGCTGCGGACGGAACACTCCGTTTCACCGTGAATACCGCCGCCGGCGTGATGGCCTATCACATCAGCCTCAGGGAGGACGGGAAATGAAATTATTCGCAACAAGTTATCGAAATTCCGGGATTTCGTTTTCTGTCCCAAGCGCAAAATCCCGGTATTGTGGCTGTTTCACCCTTATTGAGCTGCTCATTGTGATTGCAATCATAGCGATCCTGGCGGCGATGCTGCTGCCGGCGCTGAACAAAGCGCGGGAAAAGGCGCAGGCGATCCGGTGCGTTTCCAACCTGAAGCAGTGCGGTTTCCTGATGAATCTCTATGCGGATTCAAACACCGATTACCTGCCCAGCCCGGGGCGGGCTACCGTCGACGGCAGCAGTTCTGGAACTCCGGCGGTCGCTTACAATAACTGGGCGAACGCGCTGGAAGCACCGGGGGAAGCCCTGAACGAAAAGGAGAACACGCGCTTTTACGCCGTGCTGCGCTGTCCGTCGCTGCCGTACACCGGGCGGCTGCACGGCATCTACCAGTTCAGTCAGGTCTACGCGATGAATCCGAATCTGACCGGCACATGGAGCACCCGGCTGGCCCCCAGACGCGGGGGGGTCTGGAAAAACACGTATCAGGGAATTCCGTCCAGCCGCGCCGTGTCGGATTACCTGGTCCTCGGCGACAGTCTGAAAATGGACAAGGATTCCAAAAAGGCGCTGGAACCGTGGATTCAATATTACTACTTCAGCAGCGAAGGCATCCTGCAACTGCGCCATGCGGAGCGGGCCAACGGCCTGATGCTCGACGGCAGCGTCCGGTCGGAGAACCGCGGCGGCTGGCGGCTGCGCAGCAACTGGACTCCGGGGCTGGGCATGGCTTCCGGCAACGGCGTCTATCTGGATTAATGGAATCTTATCATGAAAATCACCACCAACCATCTGGAAGCGGCTTCGCGCCGTTATGCGCCCGCCGCCCTCGGCAACGGGGACCTCTCGATCCTGCTGGATTACGAAGGCATCCAGCGCCAGACTGAAAGCGGCTACGGCAAACTGCTCGCCGGCATCCGCCGGGCCGGCTTCCGCTACGACACCCAGCGCGGCGAACTGATCAGTTTCGGCTACCTGCTGCACGAGATGGCCGGACTCGGGGAACCGGTCGAATGGGAGCAGTCGCTCGACAATTCCGACGGCGTGGTCACTTCGAACTGCCGTTACAGCGACGGCACCGTGATCGAAAGTACCGCCTTCTGCCATCTGGAACGCAACATTCTGGCTGTCCGCCGCCGGATTGCCACTGCGCTGCCGGGGCCGTACCGGCTGCGTTACCGGTTTGCCCCTGCCCGCGCCCGCCTCGATGCGGACGGCTCCGGCCTGATCCGCTACGAGATCGACGGACTGCGCCGCTACCGGGGCACGGTTTCGCTGACCGCCGACGCGCCCTCCCGCTTCCATGCCGAGGACGGCGGTTTCGTGCTGGAAATTCCGGCCCGGGAATTTACCTTCTGCCTGAAGTTCGACGACGAGGCAACGGCGGAGTTCGACGAACTGCTCGGCTCAAATCGCCGGGCATGGGAATCCTATCGGCAGGAGTCGTACATCCGGATTCCATCCGCTCCGATCCGGCGGATGTATGAAACCAGCCAGTACCATCTGCGCATTTCGTCGACCCGCTGGTCGATTCCGACCGGTATCTACGATTCGCACTGGCACGGGCGTTATCACGCATTCGACGAATATTTCACCTTCATGGGACTGGTGACCAGCGGGCACTTCGCCGCCGCCGCGAAGATTCCGCATTTCCGGCACTCGCTGCTGCCGCAGGCGCGCCGCCGGATCGAAGGGGACCGGCCGCGCAATCCGGTCGGCGTCGCGGTCTACCCGTGGGAGACCAACGAGCTTTGCGAGGAAAATTCCCCGCGCGGCTTCTGGTACGACCATATCTTCCACGCCTCCCACGTGGCGTTGACGGCATGGGAATGCTACCGGTATTCAGGGGACCGCGAACTGCTTCGGTCCGAGCTTTTCCCGCTGATCGGCGCGAGCTGCGAGTGGCTGCGGCTTTTCCATGTACAGTACGACCGGGAAGGGCGGACCGTGATCGGCTGCTGCACCGACCTCGAACGGCTCGGCCCGCTCCGGCCGAATCCCTTTATGACCTCCTGTTCGGTGATCGCCGCCTTTGAAGCGGCGGCGACGGCCGCCGGTCTGCTCGGCCTCCACCCGGAATCCGCCGCCGAATGGCGCCGCCTCGCCGCCGGACTGCGCGCGTCGCTGCCGCACGGCGACGGCCGCTACCTGCCCTATCCGGGCTGTACCGAACACAGCATCGGCCAGCTCGCCGGAATCTATCCGTACGGCGTGCTGGCCGCGGATGACCCGTTGCAGCATGAAGCCTTCCGGGACTATGTGGATTTCAAGAGCGCCTGCGGCAATATGTATCAGCTCGGCAGCGGCGTCTGTTCGTGGTATCTGTGCTGGGAGGCGGTCGCCCAGGCGCGGCGCGGCGACGGCGAAGCCGCCGTCCGGCTGCTGGAGGAGGTAGCGGCCCAGTCCGGCTGTTTCGGTGAAATGTTTGAAATCTACGAATGCGGCATCCGGCCGTGGTTCACCACCGCCGAAGGGATCTTCATTCAGGCGGTCAACGAGCTGCTGCTGCAGTTCGATTCGGACGGCACACCGAAGTTTGCCCCGGCGGTCCCGGCCGCGTGGCGGGAATTCTCCTTCCGCCTCGGGAAACCGGGCGGCGGAAGACTCGAAGCTGATTTTCGGGAAGGGCGTCCCGCTATGATTTCTGAAAAAATTCCCGGGCCGGCTTGCTTTTTCCGGCTGCACCGGCTAAACTGAATGTGTGCATTCCCGAATGAAACTCCATAATCAGAAGGTGCATCATGTCATACGAACACGGCTGGGCGGCCATCTGCAATCAGGCATCGGACCGGATTCCACGCACCGAATACGGCGTGGAAGGCAACCTCGAACTGCTCACCGCCGTCACCGGCGTCGAGATCACCGGCGGGGAGAGCCGGGAGGAGGCGGTCCGCCGCTTCGTGCAACAGTGGGATTACAGCCTGAACTGGCATGTCACAGTCTCCCGGGAGACCATCCTCGCCGCCGGCGGACGCGTCACTGATATGGGACACGCGGTGTTCGCCTCCGACGGCAGCGATTTCACCGCCGAAACCAACGTCGCCTATCCCGACATCGAGGAGGCGATCCGGCTCCGTCCCAGCGAAGAATACACGTTCTTTCCGCGCCGGGAGCTGGTGGAGCGTTTCGAGCGTGACTATGCGGAGGTTCAGCGGCGCTATCCCGGCGTCCTGAGTACCGCCGGAATCTACACCACCCTCTTTTCCGGGCTGATCGAAATCTACGGGATCGAACAGCTGCTGTTGCTGATGGGGCTGTACGAACAGGAGTTCAAGGAGGTGGTGGAGAGCTATTTCCACTGGGTGAAGCAGTTCTTCGACGCATTCGCCGAAACCTCCGTCCCGGTGATGATGGTGCACGACGATCTCTGCTGGACCGAAGGCCCCGTCACCCATCCGCGCTGGTATCGCGAAACCATCTTCCCCTACCTGAAGCGGCTGATCGAACCGGTCAAATCCGCCGGGAAAAAGGTGCTCTTCACTTCCGACGGCACCATCGACGAATTTTTCGGCGATTTCGTGGAACTCGGCATCGACATGCTGGTCATGGAGCCGACTTCGGATCTGCGCCGCTTCGGCGAGCTTTACGGCGACCGCTGCGGCATGGCCGGAGGCATCGACTGCCGCTTCCTGACTTCCGCCGGCCATGTCGAAATCGAACAGTACATGGCCGACCTGCTCGCCTGGGGCAAAAAGCGCAACAACTTCATTCTGGCCAGCGGCAACCACCTGCCCGCCAGCGTTCCAGTCGAAAAAGCACTCTTCTATCAGCAGATGTACCGGAAATACTCCCGCCGCTGATTCCTCTCGAACCATCCCCGACAGCGGGTTTTACTGCCCCGGAAGATTGGCCTCGGAGGTGTTGACGCCGACTGCGTGACGGGTCTTTTGCCACTCTTCCGGAGTAACCGGAGTCCACTCCGGCAACCTGTCGCAGTAGACGATCAACGGCTGTACGCCGATTTCAAAAACGGGAGCCGCCGGGGTGAAAGCGGGTTCATCCAGCTTCCAGTCCACCGCTTTGACAATGGTTCCGGCGGGGAAGGCGACTTGAACCGGCGCGGGGGCGGCGGTGCGGGTGAAGCGGCTGCCGTGGGCTTCATCGCCGCCGTTTTTCCACAGGACCACCGCACAGTCGGCAGGATTTTCCGGGTTGCGGAGCAGATAGGCTTCGACGCCGGGAGCCGGTTCGGCCATCGCGGCAAGTTCGCGGGTTTTCATCGCATCCACTGCCGCGGCGAAGCTGAGCAGCCGCAGCTTGGGCCGCCAGTCGATATCGAACAAACCGGAATAGATCGGATTCCCCGCCTCGATCCAGTCCCGCGACACATAATAGTAGACGCTTTCCATGCCGTAGAGGTAGAAGTCGCGGGCGAAGAGCTTGATCACATCCGACGGGTGGGTGTAACCGGCCTCCTCGCTGTTGACCAGCAGGCGGCTTGCGCCGCCGGGCGTCAGGTCGCGGAAAAATTCGACGAAAGGCTGCTGCTTCAGCGGCCAGGTGTAGTGCAGCGAATAGCCGTCGAGCACGTCGGCCATTCCCGCGGCCGCGGCGGTGCGGGTGAAGGCGCGGCCCTCCCCTTTCGGGTCGTGCCTGTCGGTGCGCGAATAAGTCGCGGAAACGCCGAGCAGCGGAGTTCTGATGCCGAGCTTTTTCATCTCGTCCCGGACGATCCGGCAGTCACGGGCGTATTCCCGTGCCGTCGCCTTGCGCCACCATACCTGCGGCGCATCGACTTCGTTGCAGTACTCCCAGTACTGCGCATAGCGGTCGTATTTCGGCAGGATGATCCGCAGATACTCCCGGAAGAGCTTTTCATGTTCGGGGCGGAAGGTGGAGAGGTGGTGGCCGCCGAAGTTGAATTTTCCCGGCGGATAGCCGATGGTGAACATGAAGTTCATGCCGTACTTCTGCGCGAACCTGACCTGATAGTCGATTTCAGTGAAGTCGAACTTCGGCGGCGCGTCGTTGCCGAGCCGGTGCCAGCAGAGCTCGGCGGTGCGCAGCGTATCCACTCCGGCGCGGGCGAGCAGCTCGAAGGCGCGTTCGGTCTCTTTCGGCATCACGCCCGCCAGCACGAACGGCTTCTCCATGCCGTGCACCCCGAAGCGGTGCGTCCGCTTCCGTCCGGCCGGATCGGGCAGCGGACGGGCCATCAGCCGCTTTTCGGCCAGTTCGGCGTTGGCGTCGCTGATCTGTTCCGTCGGCGCAAGCGTATCGACCACCGCCTTGAACTGCTGTTTTTCAAGCTCGTAGAGATGCAGCCGGAATGAACCGGCCCGTTCCAGCACCTCCTTCCACTCCGGCTGGAGGTTCGGAGCGATCCGGTAGTTGTCCGGCAGGGTCGGGAACTCCCCGGTACAGAGATAGAATCCGTCGAAAAAGCAGATATACTGTTTGCTCATCCTGCGCATATCGGTGACGCGGACCGTCACCTGATGTTCCCCCTTGGTCAGCTTTACTTTGCCCGGCGTGACCCAGCCGAGCTGGCCGTTGCCGTAAGGACGGCTCTTCCAGCGCATTCCGGCGGTATCCAGCTCCGGCTGACCGTCGAACCGGATTCTGACCGGCGAAGCCCACGCGGAGCCGGGATCGGAGATGGAGAGCCACACATGGTACTCGCCGTCCTCCGGTACTGTGATACGGTATTCCGCGAAATAGCCGTCCGTTCCCTCCGGCGCCTTACCGGTGTAGACGCGCAGGATCTGCGAACCGGAAGCGCCCTTGCCGTCCTCGCGGGCGAGCAGGACCTTGCCGCCCCAGTTGGTGCGCACATAGTCCTCCGCCTCCCGCCAGACCTCGGAACCGTATTTGAGGCTGTCGGCCAGCTGTTTATAGGAACCGGCCCGTTTCACCACGTCCCGCCAGGCAGGCTGAAGATTCGGGGCGATGCGGTAACTCGCGGGAGGCCGGACGCCGGCGGCAGTGGTCAGGTAGAAGCCGTCGAAATAGCTGATGAATTTCCGGTCCGACCTGCGCGGTTCGGAAACCCGGAAAACCACTTTATGCCTGCCTTTGGTCAGCTTGACCGAACCGGGATTGATCCAGCCCAGCACCCGGTTGGGATGCGGCAGCCCGTAAGCGCCGGATTTCCAGCGGCAGCCCGACGTATCGATCTGCGGCAGGCTGTCGAACTGGATTTTGACCGGCGAAGCCCAGTTGGAAGCCGGGTCAGAGAGCGAAGCCCACACGTGGTATTCGCCATCCTCCGGCACTTCGATCTCATATTCGGCGAAATAGCCGTCGGAATCCGCCGGCGCCTTGCCGTTGTATAGCTTCAATACGCGGTGGTTCGAAGCTCCTTTGCCGTCCGGCTGCAGGAACAGCGCGACGCCGTCCCAGTTGGTGCGGGCATAGTGTTCCGCCTCCTGCCAGAGTTCGGCTCCGGGAAGCAATCCGGCCAATCCCAGCAGAGCGCCGGCCAGCAGTGTTTTCGCAGAAAGTGTCATGGCGATCCTCAGAAGTTATCGGTGGTTTTCCAGTTGATGCCGAAGTTCTTGATCCGGTTGTCGGAACTCAGGACCGCGACATCGATCTGGTTTCTGGTGATTTTTCCGACGTGTCCGTCCAGCAGCATCAGATTGACGCCGCCGCCGTGGCCGTAATCCTGTCCGTAGAAGTGGGAGGCATTGGTCAAGGAGTAGTAACCGGCGCAGCTTTCAAACGGACACTTGTTCATATAGGCGTCGAAGCCGATTCCGGTGATGCTCGGCTTTTTGAATTCGCCGCGCTTGTGGTATTTCAGCTGCTGAACACCCGCGTTGTTGGCAAGCTGGGAGATATCCACGCTCTGCGCATAACTGATCTGACACTCCTCCGAAAATTTCGGGGTGATGCCGACATACCACTTCATCGATTTGCTGCTCGCAGGAGTCGAACCGGGACAGCGGAAAATCTTCTCCGCCCCCGAACGGCCGATATAAGGAGTCAGAAAGACCGGCCACGCGATCTTGGTCGTTGCCTGAAACCCCGCCGCGATATAGTCGCGGCTGTCGTCGGAGTAAAGGCCGTGCGCGAGATTGATCTGTTTTAAATTATTGACGCAGCCGATGCTTTTCGCACTCTCGCGCGCCTTATTCAGTGCAGGCAGCAGCATCGCCGCCAGAATCGCGATGATCGCTATCACAATCAGCAGCTCAATAAGGGTAAAACGGCGCTTTTTCCGGGGGGCCGGGGGGGCGAAGCCCACCAGCGGCATAAGTAGGAACGAAGTGACGCACATGCCGTTATACGGCTTTTCTTTGCCTACTTTCTTTTCACCGGGAAAAGAAAGTATGGCGATGATCACTATCACAATCAGCACTTCGATCAATGTAAATATCTTTTGCACTTTCATCTCCACTCTCCTGCTGGTTTGATTGTCGCTTTATTCATCTGGGCCATTTTTAATCGTTAAACCATATTTTCCTGTCAGCAAAGCAGGTCGCGTCCATACCGCTTACGAACAACGGGCGGTGCTGTCGCGGAGCGTCAGCACGGGTTCCACTTCGATCACCTTTTCCGCCGGAATGCGCCCTTCCATCAGGCTGCGGAGCAGGTGGTACGCCTTGTAAATCGCTTCGTGAGCATTCCAGCGGATCGACGACAGCGCCGGATAGACCTGCTCCGTTTCATATTCATTGCCGCAGGTGAAGATGCTCAGGTCGCGGGGAACATCGATGCCGTGCTTCAGGGCGGTATAGAGGGCGGCTTTGGCGAGGCGCGCATCCGAAATCACCAGCGCGGTCGGCCGGACTGTCCGCGCGAACAGCTTTTCACAATATTCCACGCCTTCGCGCATGGTGTCGGCGTCATTTTCGAGGCGGAAGGCGTATTCCCGATCCCAGCAGGCGACGTCGAGCCGGAAATCCGCAACCGCGCGGGAAAAGCCTTCGCGCATCCCCTGCTGCAGTTCATAGCGGGGCAGACCGGCCAGCAGGGCGACACGGCGATGGCCGAGGGCGGCGAGGTGCTGCACCATGCGGTAGGCGGCCAGATCGTAACGGGAGTGAATCGTGTACTCGAAGTCGCGATCCTCGAAGGTTACGATCGGAAACGAGGGATTCTCCTTGATCCACCGGCGCGTGGCGGTGCCGACCGCGCCTCCGTACAGCACGCCGCCGGTGAAGCCGCCGGTCATCAGCGCGGGAACCTGTCCATCCTTCACATCCGGATCGTGATACTCAATCTGGCAGCGGATGCCCTGTTCATCGCAGAGCTGGATAAAGTGGTAGATCATCGGCTGGAAGAAGCCGGAACCGGCGATGCGGCGCGGCGGATCGCTGATCACCAGGCCGATGTCGTTACAATGCTTCTGCTTGAGCAGCCTGGCGGCGAGATTGGGTTCATAGTTCATCTGCCGGGCCACTTCCATGATCCGGGAACGGAGCTCGTCGCCGATCCGGCCGGTCCCGTTGAGCGCGGCGGAAACCGTCGCCACCGAAACCTCCGCCTGAATCGCGATATCCTTGAGTTTGACGCTCTTTTTCTTCATCATCGGTTTATTTGCCTGATCGTTTGCTGAATCGTTCTTTCATATTTAATTATACTCGATTTCACTGTCGATGTCAAGAGGGGAAGTAAAAAAAGTACGAAGAATTTCCGAAAATCCGGAAATGGAAAAGGCCGGGATGCGTTCTTGCGTCCCGGCCTCACAGGCTGCCGTCAGTGAAAGAAAAAAACTAATTCCAATCCTTACGTTTTATAGTTTCGGGGAAAGAAAAAACCTTGTTTCAATCCTTACGTTATAGTTGTTAAGAATAGAGAAAAAATCTGATTTCAATCCTGTGTTATGGTTAATGGTTTCAGCGGAACTCCAGCCTGTGACTTTCATTATAAAATGTTTTTCCAAAAAATCAAGGGGTTCCGAATAATTTTTTATCCGGGCCCGGACAGAACCGGAAACGGAAACCGGTTCAGGGCAGCAAAGACAACCGGCCGGATTCCTCAAGATACCTGCGGAAATCCGCGCCATGCATCAATTCCACGAAAGCGGCAACAGCCCGGGACGGCGCCGCCGGAACCAACAGGATATACCGCTCACAGAACGGATAGCTGCCGTCTTTGACGGTCTTGAGCAGCGGAGCGACTCCATTGATCTTCAATGTTTTCACCGTATCCGGCATCACCGCGGAAAAGATTCCCGCACCGAGCGCCTCGGCACTGCCGGCGGTCAGCAGCTGCAATTCCGCATTGGAACCGACCCGGAACATATCCTTGTCAAACTCCCCGGGCTTCACCTTCAGCATCCGTTCCGGCAGGCCGTAGCCGGCAGCGTTGCGGCGCAGCCCCAGCCGATAGAGCCGGGTTTTCTCGCCCGTTACCCTGGCCCAGTCGGGAGCGGGACCGCTCAACAGCTGGATCAGGTGCTCCGGAGTCACATCATCCAGCGGATTGGCCGGATTCACATAGAATACCGCCGCCCCCACGGCATAAGGATGCAGGATGCCGTTCCTCTGCCCCTCCGGCAGCTTGACTTCCCGAATCAGGACCAGATCGGCCCGGCCGGAATTGAATTTCGCCAACGCCTTCTCCGCGGAGAGCCGCTCAATGGAAATATCGTATTTTCCCGGCTTCTCCAGCGAGAGCTGCAGCGCAAGACTGCTGACCGCCGAATCTCCGGCCGGCGTCGCATCGGCAATGCGCACCGGTTCCACCGCGCTCAACAGCAGCGAAACGGTCATGAAAAGGAGAAAAAATCCGACAGCTTTCCGCATTCCGCTCATTTCCCGTAAATGGCCCGGGTCACATCAAGCAGATGATCCATCTCCTCCGGGGTGCCAATGGTGATCCGGACATACCTGCCGGTGACTTCCCCCGGGAAATAACGCACAATGATCGCCTGCTCGCGCAATCTGCGGAAATAGTTCCCGCCATCTTCGTCCGGCGGAGCCGCGAACAGGAAATTGGTCTGCGACGGCACCACCCGGAAACCGATCTTCTTCAGCTCCGCGTCGAGATAGGCGCGGGTCGCCTTCACCTGTTCGCAGCACTCCCGGAGATAATCGCGATCCGCAAACGCGGCGCGTCCGATCTCCTGCGTCAGCATGTCGAGATTATAGGAATCCTTGAGCTTGAAAAGTCCCTCGATCACCTTCGGATTGCCGACCGCATACCCGAGCCGCAGCCCGGCCAGCGAATAGCTTTTGGAGAACGTGCGGGATACGATCACATTGTCGAATTCCGTCGCGAACTCCATGCAGTTGTCTTCCGCAAAATCCGCATAAGCCTCATCGAAAAACACGATGCCGTCGAATTTCCGGCAGATATCGCGCATCCGCTCACGGTCGAAAGAGTTTCCTGTCGGCGCATTGGGCCGGGTAATGATCAGCAGATTGGCGTCAGCCGCCTGTTCAAGCAGATTTTCCGGCATCGAAAAATCTTCGGGATCAAGTCCGATCCGAATCACCGGAGCCCCCTGCATCTTCGCCAATTCAAAATAAAGCGAATAGGTCGGATCGAGGCAAGCCAACGGCCGGTCCGGCGCAGTAAATGCCCGGAACGTCATAGTCAGAATATCATCCGAACCGTTGCCTGCAATAATATTCTCCCGTTTCACTCCGAGTACGCCGGCAATTTCATCGCGCAGCGTATCGGCCATCGGTTCAGGATAACGCCGGAGCTTCGCATGGTCGAAACCGGCGATCACCTCCCGCACACGCGGCGAAGCCGGATAGGGGTTTTCATTGGTGTTCAGCTTGACGAGATTGGCCATCTTCGGCTGTTCGCCGGGCACGTATCCCGCCATTGCATCGATTTCCGGTCTGAAATAAGACTTCATTACAACGCTCCAGTATGATATCGATCTTGTCGGAACTATAATATACCGCCGCACTCCAGAAAATACAATTTCTTTGCCGCTCCGTGCCCTTCCGTGGAAGTCGGAGTGTCAGTGCCCATGCCTCAA
>ERZ1034984.151-NODE-151-length-74685-cov-11.998459_pt1 | contig 74685 bp, 53 predicted proteins | sample MGYA00520589_ERZ1034984 | MGnify/ENA primary metagenome ERZ1034984 (study PRJEB33766, sample SAMN09781790) | gut metagenome | biome: gut microbiome | host: Homo sapiens | place: Madagascar | study: EMG produced TPA metagenomics assembly of the PRJNA485056 data...
TATCTTCGATGTTAACGATCTGCTCTGCTGCATCTGCAGATGTGATCAGTTCTGCACTGTATGTGCCATCATCATTTACTTCTTCAATTTTTTCTTTTGCAAATGTTGCTACGGAGCCGGTCCAGCCATGGTCTTCCGGAGCTGTCAGCACATAAATGTGTGTAGCATCTCCATCTCCGTCTGCAAATACAGGAGTAACCATACTACCCATTGTCATAGCAGCGATCAGCATGCAAACTACTGTTTTCTTCATAATTCATTTCCTCCTTTTGGAATGTTTTTGTTTTTAATAAGCGGCTTCCCCGCATTATTTCATTATTTAATGTTTCAATTATTTTTCAGATCACAAACTGTCTCATGTATCTGAGCGAAAGCTTCAGGCTGTCCAGCACTCTTTCTTCGGATCCTTCAAAAGATTTGTCTTCGATTTCTATGCATGTATATCCTTCAAATCCAATGTCCGTTAATGCGGACACGTATTTGCCCCAGTCTACATCTCCCAGTCCCGGAAGTTTCGGTTTCATATACTGAAGCGGATATGCCATCGTACCGCACTCTTTCAGTTTGTCTTTGAAAAGCTTGATATCTTTGTAATGCACATGGAAAATTTTGTCCTTAAACTCATAAAGCGGCTGGATATAATCAATCATCTGCCATACAAAATGAGACGGATCATAATTGATTCCGATGTAATCACTGTCCAGAATCTCAAAAACTTTTCTCCAGATCACCGGTGTTGTCATCAGATTCTGTCCACCCGGCCACTGATCTCCGTCAAAAAGCATCGGACAGTTTTCAATCGCAATACGTACTTGCTTTTCTTCTGCATAACGTACAATCGGAATCCAGATTTCTTTTACCAGCTCCAGATTTTCTTCTACTGTTTTTGTCTGGTCTCTTCCGATAAAAGTTGTAACAAGGTTAATTCCGAGTTTTTTGCTTGCATCGATCACTTTATATAAGTGTTCGATGTTGGCAGCTCTTTTTTTCAGATTTCCGTCCATGGTGTTCGGATAAAATGCCAGCGCGGAAATCTCCACATTCTTTTCTTTGCAATAAGAAAGGATTTCTTCTGCTTCTTTGTCTCCCAGATTTGCTACATCAATGTGGCTGACACCCGCGTATCTGCGCTCTGCTTTTGCTTTCGGCCAGCATGCAACTTCCACACATTCGTAACCGATCTCAGAAACCGTATCGATCATCTTTTTGAAATCGTAATCTTCCAGTATTGCACTGACTAATCCTATCTTCACTCTAATTCCTCCTCATCCACGCGAACAGTTCTTCCAAGCTCGCTTGATTTCAGACTGCCGAAAATAGCTTTCATTGCACTCAGGACACTCTTTCCCGAAACAGCAGGTTCTGTATCATTTTCTACAGACTCTACAAACGCATCAATGATTCCTGATTTTGTCTGATTATCATTTGTCTGAATCTGGTCGATATCGTAGAAAACTTTTCCACCGTCTTTACGGATCAGTTCGATGCAATATTTCGGATTATGATAAATCTTGAGCATTCCCTCTGTTCCATAGATAATCGTGGAATTATCTTCCTCACCATAATAAGTCCAGCTGGCGGTCATCGTTCCGATGATTCCGCTCTTCATTCTGTAAATGCAGATTGCATTGTCATCTACACCGATCAGATTTCCATTACTGTCTTTCTTATCCAGTGTCGTCACTTTCGCAGTTGTTTCTTCTACTGTATCATCAAGCAGGTACTGGATAAGGTCTGTCTTATGTACACCAAGATCTGCCATAGCTCCCATAGCAGCTCTCTTTTTATCGAAGAACCAGTTCTGTGGTCCGGCATCTACGCTCCAGGTTTCCGGGCCACCATGTCCGAATGTTGTTTTGAAAGTAAGAACCTTACCGATATCCCCATGCTCGATGAGTTTTCTTGCTTCTGCATGAGCTTTGGCAAATCTCTGATTCTGACCGATCATGAGTTTCTTACCCATCTGCTCTGCTGTATCCACCATCATCTGACAGTCTTTTAATTTTGTTGCCATCGGTTTTTCACAAAGTACATGTTTTCCTGCTTTTAATGCAGCAATCGTAATCTCGGCATGTACATGATTTGCCACACATACACTGACTGCATCAATTTCCGGATCTGCCAGCATTTCCTCAATGCTTTCATAAGACTTGCAATTATATTTTTCAGCAAGGTCTTTTGCACGCTGCAGATTCAGATCATAAAGGCCAGTCAGTTTTGCATTCGGATTATCCAGATATTCCGGAATATGACGAACCTGTGCAATCTTTCCACAGCCTATAATTCCGACTTTCACCATCTTATCTCCCCCTTTATGATTTCATTTTTTCTTTCATTTTTCGTTTCATTTTTCATATAAAACATATCATTTTTCATAAATACGGTCAATGTTTTTATGCTATACGTATATTTTTTCTATGTTTTGCATCTTTTTATTATTTATTTTTGATATTTATTACCATATTTTATGTTTTATTTCTGAAAAGTTTTCATTTCTTTCATGTATCCTCGCGGAGCGTTTTTGTGTACCAGGAACATTACGGAGTAATTTCCTGTTACATAAAAAAAAGACACACATCTCTGTATGTCTCTCTGTCATGTCTTATCGAATATTTTCCGGATATTCCACACCTTCCGGCAACGGCTGCCATTCGTTCAGCCCAAGGCTCTGCTTGAACTTAGCCTGTTCAAGTGTCAGCTTCGGAAGATCATCTTTCAGATATTCCATCAGCTCATCAATTCCCTCACGTGTTACGTTGTTGACTTCAAAAATCCGCTCACATCCCATGTTCTCCATCCACTGTCGTACCATCGGAAGATTGGCGTGAGGAGAATCCACCTTTGTGATGATTCCGATCAGCGGTCTCAGAAGAAAGTTTCTGCTGCCATCGCTGAACAGGTTAAAAGGCTCGTTTGCTGCCTGCACGATTGCAATGACATCGGCCTCAAAAGAAAAGCACGCAAGTCCCACACTGAAATGCTTGGACTCCGCGTATTCACCCGGAGAATCGATCGTATCTTCTTTTGTATTTGTATACTGAGTCTTGTGGTAGTGCAGTTCTTCTCCCTTCAGTGCCTGTGTCAGAGAAGTCTTGCCCGCCTCACTTCGTCCCATTAAAAAGATTTTTTTCATTCTGTCATCCTGTCCTGTTTCAGCTTCTGTGGATCTCACAGACATCAAAATGTAGTTCGTCGCGGAAAAATCTCACAACTTCTTCGACTGCTGTCATTACCTGAGAAAACCCGCCTGTTATGATCAATGCTCCGCTGAAACGATCCATAAATCCAACTTCAACATGTGCAGCCTTTACCGCCACATCCGTCGCAACCACAATGGCCTCCCACGGTGTCACACGCATGATCCCGATAGTTTCTCCTCTGTGGTCTTCGCCTTCATGTACTCCGATATGAAGCGCCAGATTCTCATAAACAGAACCATCCGATGGAGTGAATACATGTGCAAAGTCAAGGGATTTACCCGGAACCCGTACCCGTGTCAGTCGAAGTTTCTTTCCTTTAAGATTTTCGTAGTCGTCATGAAACAGTCTCTCGAGAAGTTCCTCGCTCGTTATACGTTCTTCCATGCTGTACTTCCTATCTCTTCGTGATGTCACAGACTACATATCCCAGCGTATCACGGAAATACTCCACAACTTCTGTCATCGCAGACATGACATCGGAAATCTCTCCCGTAATAATCATGGTTCCTGTAAAACGGTCTGCAAATCCAAGATAAACGTTACCGCTCTTTACTGCAATATCTGACGCGATAACCGCTGATTCTGACGGTGTCATATTCATGATCCCGATTGCAGATGAACCATAATCCACCTGCGGATTCAGTCCGAGTTTCTGATATATGATCGGAGCCGGGCCGCCCATTACATGCGCAAAGGTAATTTCCTTACCTGCTACCGTCTCCTGTACGATTCTGATCTTATCGCTATGTTCACTTGCCATTGACAGCTCCTCACTTTCGCTATAATGCCTTATATTAAATTGTACTATTTTGTTAATATAAAGTCAAGGTAATTTTCCTTAAAATCAGCACAAAACAACATTTCCCCAAAATAAAATCCACACAAAACAACACTTTTTATGTTTCTACAAAGCCAAAAAAGCAACTGTTTCAGATGTTTGTCCAAAACAGTTGCTTAATATTGTATCTATTATATTTCATTCATGTAATGATATGGAATTTTATTTCTGGTACATGTCAGACTGGTCACTGTCAAAGTAGTTGATACGCATAGATGCCTTAACATCATTCAGTGTCTCAGCTGCTTTTGCTTGTGCAACCTTGCTTCCCTCTTTCAGGATATCGAGTACATCCGGGATACGCTGTTCCCATTCTTTACGTCTTGCACGAATCGGGCCAAGCTCTGCCTGCATAACATTATTCAGGAATTTCTTGACTTTTACATCGCCAAGACCGCCTCTGCGGTAATGATCCTCGAGTTCTTCAAGATTCTGATATTCCGGAAGGAATTCCGGGAAATATTCATCCCTGCAGAATGCTTCCAGATAAATAAATACCGGGTTGCCTTCCACACGTCCCGGATCCTGCACACGAAGATGGTTCGGATCGGTAAACATGGACATAATCTTTTTCTTAACATCGGCTTCTTCATCAGAAAGGTAGATACAGTTGCCGAGAGATTTACTCATTTTAGCTTTGCCGTCGATACCAGGCAGACGGAAGCATGCTTTATTGGACGGAAGCACGATCTTCGGATCGGTCAATGTCTCACCGTAAACAGTATTGAATTTGTGTACAATTTCTTTGCACTGCTCGATCATCGGCATCTGATCCTCGCCAACCGGTACATGTGTTGCACGGAAAGCGGTGATGTCTGCTGCCTGGCTGATCGGGTAACAGAAAAATCCAACAGGAATGCTGGCTTCAAAATTTCTCATCTGAATCTCGGATTTTACGGTAGGGTTACGCTGTACACGTGCCACTGTAACAAGATTCATATAATAAAATGTAAGCTCTGTCAGTTCCGGTACCATGGACTGGATAAAAATCGTAGATTTCGCCGGATCGATTCCGCATGCCAGATAATCCAGTGCAACCTGAATGATATTCTGACGTACTTTTTCCGGATGCTCTGCATTGTCTGTCAATGCCTGTGCATCTGCGATCATAATATAAACTTCATCGTAATCACCGGAATTCTGAAGTTTCACACGTTCCTTCAGTGATCCTACGTAATGTCCTACATGAAGTCTTCCTGTAGGACGATCCCCTGTTAAAATTACCTGTTTCATTTATTCCTTCTCCTCAGAGCGCTCTTTTGCAGCTTCAGGCGCCTCTTTCTCAGTATTTTCTCCCGTTTCTCCTGCTGCTTCTGTTGCTGCTCCTTTTTCCAGATCTCTTAAAACTTCCTCACAGCCTTCTTCCGGTGTTCTTTCTTCATACGGAACAAAGCCTGCATGATGTCCTACGTATTTGTATGCAGGACGGATGATCTTGCTTGCATTAAGGATTTCTTCAAGACGATGTGCACTCCATCCAGGAATACGCGCAATGGCGAAAATCGGAGTAAACAGCTCTTTCGGGATTCCAAGCATAGTATATACGAAACCGCTGTAAAAGTCTACGTTTGCACAGACATTTTTGAAAAGTCTGCGCTGCTCCATAACGAGACTTCCACCCAGACGTTCTACCAGTTCATACAATGCAAATTCTTTCATCATGCCCTTTTCCTGAGCAAGTTCTCTGGCGAATCTCTTAAGGATCACTTCACGTGGATCGGAAAGTGTATAAACTGCATGTCCCATACCATAGATCAGACCGGTGTGGTCAAATGCCTCTTTATCAAGGATCTTACGGAGATAATTTTCCACTTCTTTCTCATCGGACCAGTCTTTTACGTTTGCCTTGATGTCCTCGAACATATTCTGCACTTTCAGGTTTGCACCACCATGACGAGGTCCCTTCAGAGAACCGATGGATGCTGCAATAGAAGAATAAGTATCGGTGCCGGATGAAGTAACTACATGCGTAGTAAATGTAGAGTTGTTACCACCGCCATGCTCTGCATGAAGAATGAGTGCAATATCCAGAACCTTCGCTTCCAGTTCAGTGTATTTGCCATCCGGACGGAGCATCAGAAGGATGTTTTCCGCGAGGGACAGTCCCCTCTGAGGATTACGGATAAACAGCGTCTCATCTTTACGGAAATGTCTGTAGGAATGATAGGAATATACCGCAATGAGCGGAAGCTTCGCAATCATCTCAATACTCTGACGAAGAACATTCTCTGCGGAAATATCTTCTGCTTTTGAATCGTAGGTATACAATGTCAGAATACATCTCTGCATTGCATTCATGATATCACTGTTGGATGCTTTCATAACAACATCTCGAACAAAACGTCCTGAAAGTGTTTCGAAGTTTTCCATAACGTTTCTGAATATCTGCATATCTTTTTCAGAAGGAAGTCTTCCGAATAATAAAAGATATATTGTCTCTTCGAAGCCGAATTTGCGGTCTTTCAGTCCATCCACGATATCGTTTACATTATATCCCTGATAATAAAGTCTGCCGTGTGCCGGAATCTTACGCCCATTTACCAGATCATATCCTGTAACATCAGAAATCTCGGTAAGTCCTGTCAGGACACCTTTACCTGCTGAGTCACGGAGACCTCTTTTGACATCATATTCTACATACAGATTCGGGTTGATCCGGTGACCATTCATCAGCTCTTCCCCAAGCAGTTCCATGCTGTCCCGCAGGCTGCCCATCTCTTCAAGATTCATCATTTCATGATCTGCCATTTTCTCTCTTCCTCCCTCTCGCACTATTCGCCCGTGACACTTATATTTCTTCAGGTGTATCACGCGTTCATACTTTACAAAGCTAAATTATTTTCATTTTACACGAATATGCATAAAAATACAATAGATATACGCAGAAAACTTTCATATTAAAAAGTTTTACAGTGCAAAAATACCGGCGGATCTGCTCCCATAATAATCTTCACCTTGTTTTCCTTCTTGATATTTTAATTTTTAAAAATTAACCTTACGGACTGATTATTTATCTTAACGACTCTGGTTTTTTCCCATCGAATCTGCTACAATATGTTGCAGTATTTTAACTCCATGCTGTTTACGCTGTAAGCAGCAGCTCATCTTATAAAGGAGGTCCCGTTATGGGTTATGATAAACTTGAACGAAATCTGATTGATATCGTCAAAGAAGAACAGGCTAAGCTTGGCTTTTTTAAAGAAGATATCCGACTTTATTACCCGCTTTCTTCCCTGAATCATTTCTTTAATGCCAACGACAGTGCAGATGAAATGCAGATGCGTCTCGATACACTTCCGGAATCTGTCACTTCAAAACTCGGACAGATCGAAGTCAGTCATAAAGGCGACAGTTTCTGTTTCCATATTCCGCAGGAAGGCACCGTATATGTACATGACAACACCGCACCAAATGAATTTATCCACCAGCTTGTGGAATTAGTCGGAAAACATGGCTGTACTATGAATGAAATTCTGGATCTGTTCCATACTTATTCAGAGAACATTATCACCGAAGAAATGAACAATGGTGAATTTGACCGCCTGATCCGTTTTGCTGACAACAGCGAAGATCCTTATTACTATTGTTTTAAAGACGAAGGCTGTCATATCATCTATCACCGTTTTCTGCCGGAGGACTATGCAGATTTTGACTTTTAAGGAGGAAATGTTTTATGTGTACTGCCGCAACTTATCAGACAAAAGATTTTTATTTTGGAAGAACTCTGGACTATGAATTTTCCTATGGTGACCAGATTGCCATCACACCACGGAATTATCCGTTTTCCTTCCGTCATGCCGGCGAGATGAATACGCATTATGCAATCATCGGTATGGCCCACGTAGCAGGAAATTATCCTCTCTATTATGATGCCATCAACGAAAAAGGTGTCGGCATGGCAGGATTAAACTTCGTCGGAAATGCCGCTTATGCAGATGTTTCACCTGACAGAGATAATGTTGCCCAGTTTGAATTTATCCCATGGATTTTAAGCCAGTGTGCGACTCTTTCCGAAGTACAGACGCTTCTTGAGCGCATGGCTCTGGTTGGCACTCCGTTCAGTGAACAGTTTCCGCTTGCGCAGCTTCACTGGATCATTTCCGATCAGACCGGCTCTATCACGGTGGAATCCATGGCAGACGGACTCCACATTTATGAAAATCCGGTCGGTGTGCTCACCAACAACCCGCCTTTTCCACAGCAGATGTTCCAGTTGAACAATTTTATGCACTTGTCTCCGAAACAGCCTGTGAATGCTTTTTCCGATGATCTAGCGCTCACTGCATACAGCCGCGGAATGGGGGCGCTCGGTCTTCCGGGAGATCTTTCTTCCGCATCCCGTTTTGTCCGGGTTGCTTTCACAAAGATGAACGCCTTTTCAGGCGATTCCGAAAAAGAAAGCGTAAGCCAGTTCTTTCACATTCTCGGTTCCGTGGATCAGCAGCGCGGATGCTGCGAAGTAGCCGATGGAAAATACGAGATTACACTTTATACTTCCTGCTGTAATGTCACAAAGGGAATCTATTATTATACAACCTATGAAAACCATCAGATCAGTGCAGTCGATATGCATAGAGAAAATCTGGATGGTGATGCTCTTATCTGCTATCCGGTCATCGAGGGCGAACAGATCAATTATCAGAATTAACGGAGGTACTTACATGAATCTTGGAAATTTAATGCAGCTTAAAAATTCCTGGGCAACATTCACCCAGAATCATCCGAAATTCCCGAAGTTTCTTCAGGCAGCAGGTACTGCTGTCAAAGAAGACACACTGATTGAAATCAAGATCACAACCGCTGAAGGAAAAGTAATAGAAACAAATCTCAAAGTAAAAGCGTCAGATATCGAGCTTGTCAAAAACCTTGCCATGTGATATACTGAACGCAGATTTTAAATTATGTACAAAAGAACAGGACACGAAAGAGAAGTGATCGAAGCAATTCAGAACGGCAGTTTCTCTGCATTCGGGTTCTACATAATTTCCGGACATTCCAGTCCATTACAAATGATAAAATAAAATCCAAAGGGACACACAGTAACTTTCCCAGATCTGTGTGTCCCTTTTTTTGCATATCGAAGATGCGCCGATGGCACGTCCCCTTATTATTTACAACCTTACGCGTTCTTCTTTGTCATTCGCCACACGGAACGCACGTGGTGTCGTATGATATCGTTCTTTAAATACACGATGAAAATAGCTGCCATTTTCGTAACCGACCGCCGCAATGATATCACTGATCGGAAGATCCGTCTCACACATCAGCTCAACTGCCTTGTTCAATCTCTTACGCTGCAAAAGTTCTTTAAAATTGGAGCCTGTATTTTTCTTGATCATCTTACTCAGCATGTGCATCGGCAGATGCAGCTGCTCACAAAGCTCTGTAAGCGTTGCTGTTCTGTACTGCTGCTCAATATAGTCCAGAGTAGTCATGGCGATCATATTCTCGTACTGATTCGGGAGTCGCATCTCTGCATACTGCACAGACTCCAGAAGATACAGAAAAATAAGTCCCATCGTTGTCTGATTGATGCGGTTCTGATCGCCCTTGCCCGTTACCAGTGAGTAGATCATGTTTTCGAGAAGATTCTGGATCTGCAGAACCTCCGCCACTTTGAAATGAAGATATTCACCACGCTCCTCATCCTGACGCAGCACATTCACAAGAAAATCCGCAAGGACATTGTTATTTCCCGCCATCGTATATGCCACATCAAAAAACTCCGGAAGAATCATAAAATTGATTGCAATGTCTTCCTCTCCCGCCGGAAGGATCTCATGTCTTGTATACTGATTCAGGAAAAGAAGTTCCCCCTGCCTTATCACGACTTCCCTGCCGCCGATGATATTGGTCAGCTGTCCCTGACAGACATACAGAACCTCGATAAAATTATGCCTGTGTGCCGGAAAATGAACAAAACGAGTGTGTGTACGCACAGCGATCAGCTTACCTTCATTCAGCATCTTCGCACTGTCTACAATGAAATCCTTACCGGATGTATAAAGGTCTTTATCCACCTTCGCCACACCATCCAGTATCTGCTGTTCTTCATCTGTTATGATTCTCAAATGATCCAAAAGAGCCTGCTGCATGTTTCCTCCCGATATCGTTACGTTGCTGCTGGTCTTATTTTAACACGCACAGGTGGGATAAAGCAATATAAGCTCAGAGTTTCATCAGGCAGCAGTGTAGGTTTGTCAAGCAGATATTCGCACTTTATCATCTGATACGTATAGTTCTCTTGATTGTCGGTCCATATCCACCTGTGTCATCTTTTGCATAGCATGGAGTCATGAGCAGTTTAAAGGTCTTGCCGATTCTGTTTCCGGCTACTGTCTCATAAACTGTGAATTTATTTCCTTTACCTTTGATCTTTGCACCTGACATACTGATGTATTTCAATCCCGGAAGCCTCTTACTAAGACGAACGGTAACCGGAAACTTCGTATAGGTATATTTACGCCATGTCCATGTGCTTCCCCATTTTTCCCATCTGTAATTATTTTTCAGTGTAGCTTTGCCAACGGTGATGGACTGAATCGGAAGTTTTGTCTTTCTCGTGGTCTTGATGTTTACGTATGCCGGATCACCATCAACCCACTGACCACTTGCGTTCTTCGCCATCTGTACAAATTTGAACTGATATTTTTTGTTCGATTTCAGTTTTTTGAATGTAAACTTTCCGCCTTCTTTACGTGTTGTTTTAAGCTTCCAGCTTTTTCCGGATTTTATATAAACCTTTACCGGATTTTTTGCAGTCCATTCTGGTTTCCATTGTATGCCATATTGATTACAGTTCCAGAGAATTTTATTGTAGTACACACTGTAGCCAGAAGTATCCGGTTTTTGTGGTTTAATAAAGATATTAAGCGCATTTGAAACTACTCCGTTGCTTGCCTCAACGCTTACCCGATCGTAAGCACAATCATAATAACCACGATTAGCACTGACAGTTATAGTAAATGTAGCTGAATTACGGCCTTTGATATCACCTCTTGTAATGCATGATGAGTTGATACTGTCAAGCTTATCGTCACTGTTAGACGGAATTGTAGCCGCTGTAAATGTTATTTTTCTAGGCTGTTTTACGATTCTACTGTCGAAGTTAAGATTAGCCGGTGAGCTTGTAAGAGAAACTCCTGTAGCAGGAATATAATCTCTTCCGCTTAAGTTCATTTTATAAGTAGTGAAATCTTCGACCTGTGAAAACACATAAGCAACTTTAATGATATAAGTTCCCGGATCGAGCAATAATGTAAAATTTTTCTTTGATCCATGAATATCCTTGATCAGGCTTAATCTGAACTCAGGGTCATTATTCTTTGTCAGAAATAATGCAATTTGTTTGTTATTACTTTCACTCTGAAGATCAATCGCGAAAAAGCGACGGTTAGGTGTATAGATTGAAAAATATCTTGAATATAATTCCGGATGTTTAGAAGCATTTCCAAGTATTCCATCTACTGATCCGGAAAGCGGAATTGGCTGTGCCAGATTGAAATTCCTGCCGCCATTATCCTGAACTGTAACTGTTGTTGCTTCAATCTCAAAACTGGTTCCTCCATTATAATCACTTCGGAAATCAAATATCATAGATGCAGATTCACCAGGTGCAAATATAGCATAAGATGTTTTAGTATCTGTTAATCCTGTTGATGCCATGCTGCTGGAAAATGCTGTCAATTTAGTTCCGGAGTTTACAAAGATATTAGTACGTTTTGTAGTTACAGTGATATTCATTTTTAAATTCACGTTACTCGTGTTTGTTATTACAACATTCACTTTTGAACCTTTAACATCGTATGGATCAAAGCTGCGACTACTGCTGCCGTTTACTCCAATATTAATCGGAAATGTAATATCCGCCTTTACCCCTACGCTGCATGCCAGAAGCATGATCAGCAATGTTGCAGCAAGTACTGCAATTTTCCCTGTTTTCTTTAGTATTCTTTTCATGCAAATCCCTCCTTTATTGTGAGCAGAACACATACTTTTATGTAGCTACATTTTACAGTAAAGGCGAGATTTCAACATCACCCGAAAGTATTATTTAATAGCAAAAACAGCATCTTTTAATTTAACAATTATGTTCTTTCCATGCTCACAACGATTCCTCGGACGCGTGCCTCTATCGCAAGCTCAGTTCTGTTTTCAAAGCCTGTCTTGTCAAGCATGTGCTGAATATGTACTTTTACAGTATTTTCCGAAATACAGAGTTTTTTTGCGATTGCAGAATTAGACATTCCACGGGTCATCTCACGAAGAACCTCAAGTTCCCTGTCTGTAAACTCAAAATTATCCGATGTCCCAAGCTGGATTCGTGGCGGTCTGTCTGGATATACAGATTCCCCTGCAACCGTCCGATCCATCACCTCAAGGATTGTCTCCTTAGATGATTCCTTAAACCAGAAGCTGTCTATGCCTATTTCTTTCGCTCTTTTAAGCCATGAAGTCTCAGCCATGGAAGTCATGGCAATAATCTTTATAGCAGGTCTCTGTCTTTTTAATTCTTCTGAGGCATCCAGTCCATTGGATTCATCATTCATCAGAATATCCATAAGGATCAGATCAACCGCCTCATTCTTAAGAATCTCAGCCAGATGAGCTGCCGAATCCAGTGAATGCACAATTTCATATCGTTCACTATTTTTAAGATATAATTCAAAAAGTTCTCTTGCGACGAACTGGTCTTCGACCACTACTACTCTTTTTTTCAACTTTATTCTCCCTCCGGAAATTCTAGTCTTAACATAAACGATCCATTTCCGGATACCTTCATCTCTCCTCCAGCCGTCTCGGCAAGAATTCGAAGGTTTTTGAGCCCACCTTTTTCTCTGATCTCCCCAGCCGGCTGAATGCCATCATTGGTAAACTCCGCGTATATTTTATTATTTTTATTTACGATCCTTAAAAACAACTCAGTGCCTTCGGCATGTTTGGCTGTGTTGCTGATGCATTCTTTCAGTGCACGCAGAAGAATTCCCCTGGTTATAATATTCCCGGGAAGTTCACCCTCACAGATAACTCTTATATCGAGATCCTTCGCATCTCTTATGATTCGCTCAAGATTTATCTCCGGATTACTGAATGTACCGCTTCTTATCCCGACTACAATATATCTGCACCAGAAAAGGAGGTCTTTGCGGCTTCGTTCACCGACTGATCTGGAAAGATAAGTCTGAAAGACCAACAAAGCCCTTCCAATCTCATCATGAACTCTTATTCTGGTCTCAAGTATCTCTTTTTCTCTCGTGATCTCTTCTATTTCCTGACACAATTTCCGGAGACGCTGATTCATTTTCTTAAGCTGTTCATTTTGAGTTCTTAATTCGTGATTCAGTTCATACTGCTTTGTCACATCACAGGCTACTATCTCCCTGATGCGGTCTTTTCCTCTTGTAAGTTCTGTCTGCCTGAAATTCCATACAGTTCCGTCTTTAAGCTGCACAGTGACTAAGGGATCTGTTCTGATATATTTAACACTTGTCGATCCTTCTCCTGCTTTCAGGCTATGCCACATATCTCTTGCATTTACGATTCCACTTTCAAGAATCTCCCCAATAAGTCGGTTCATCTGAACATTTACAAGAACCGGTGTACCGCCCTCGGTCGAAAAACATATGCCATCCGGAAGATTGTCAAGGCTCTCTTTTACTGCTTCAACTGTGAGAAAGCTATATTTAAGCTTTTTTATTCTTATAAGAAGATTTATCTCCCAAATTGTCATTGCCACAATCATTAATATGACAATGATCCACGGAAGATTGCCTGTCAGTCTCGCCAGAAAGGACCATCCGCCTTCATTCTGATACTCGAGATCTGCCATGCTCTGAAGCAAAACTGCCGAACATATCACTGGTGGAAATGAATAACGACATATTTTGCTTCTTTCTCCGATAACAATATTTTTGACAAACACATAGAATGAAGCTATCACAAAAAGCAATTCATATATTCCAGTCAGTACCCGAATCAATACTGGTAATTCACTAAACAATATCATTTTTATCCTCAACCGGCAGATTGCCCGGCAATGTCAATGTTAAAAATATCGTATCCTGCTCATTTTCTATCTGAAGAACGCCAGAAAACTCTTCTATTCTGTCATACATAAAATTCATCGGAACAGTTATATCTTTAACCTGCGCCTCTATCCGTAAACAGATTTCTTCGGAACATTCAAAGCTGACAAGCAAATCAGTGCACTTACCAAGAATAAGCTCCGTAACATTCTCAAAAAATGTATACATGAAAAGAATCTGGCTGCCCGACAATTCCATATCACTCTCGATGTTTTCTATAGCTCGTACACCGTTTAATCGGATATAACGAAGCGATTCCTCGACTGCAATCTGGAACTCTCCCGTCGAAATTTTCTCTTTCTGATGCATCAGAAGGATCAGATTTGAGCATCTTTTAATAAACACAACAAGTACGGCACCGTATTTCATCTTTTCTTCAAACACATCCTCTTCATCCGGAACTGTCTCGAGAATATTTTCCAAATGCCTCAGCTGTGGTGCGATCTGACTGTATATGCTGTCATAAATTCTGTTCTTAAGCTGGATCTGAGTCTTATTTTCAGCAATTATCTTTTCTTCACAAAGGAGCGCGTTATCCTCTTCTAGTATTTTACCCAGCTCTGCAAGTTTATTGTTTATCTCATTGATCTCAGTCAGATCTTTGAGCCAGTAAACATATCCGCCCCCGATAGCATGACTTCCAAGTACCAGATTTCCGTTTTGAAGCAAAACAGCAAACGCTTCCGCTTCTCTGATCATATCTTTTGATACTGAAATGCTGCTATCTGATCCAAAAAGAACTCTTCCATCATTATCCATAATTCCGCCCTGAAGCCCGGAAATTTTCCATAGATTCTCATAACCGTCATTTGTCGGAAAAAGCCCTGCCTGAATAAGCGCTTCCATAAATGCCGGAAATATAAAACCGATCACTTCGGTCGTCTTGAACAGTCTGTGCAATAGCATATCATGATCCATCAAAAACATGACCATATAGATTATTCCGATTGCCAACGGGATGATCGGCATCCAGATATTATGCCTGTTTTCCATTGTTGCACACCTGCGCAGCGCTATCGTAATCATGATTATAAAAAGGAGCACCACCCAGATGATCGATACAAAATACAGCGGCCCATGCACATAAAGTTCATCCCACATTTCGATACCCTGAGGAAATGAAAAAGCCAGCTGATGAAGATCATTCGTAAGAATTCCACCCACAATTGCTGCTGCCGGTATATAGAGAAGTTTCCACCTCTGATCCATCTGTGTACCATAGGCAAGGCCTGTATGAAGCACGGCAAACAGCATCGAAACAACAATAAATGTCTGTGGAAAATAATAGAGATACCATATGTACCGGCTAAACCAGCTGCCGGAGGGTACAAAAACATATTTAACTGTTTTTATTATAATAAGAAATAAAAGCAGTACAGCTGTCAGTTCAAGATATTTTCTCTCTTCCGGGCGGATCACTCTTCTCCTTATCTGAACGAGCCAGATAAGACCTGACAGAATAAACAGAAAAAAAATCAGCGTATTACTGGAAACAGAGCGATAGGAAGCTCTGGTCAGACGTATCACACCTGTCGTCAAAACCAGTAATACACAGACTATATTTAGAATTTTTGTTTTACGGCTGCTGTACATAATCCCTCCGTCTGATCATAAATGCACCTGTTTTTTACTGCTATTTGCCGCCGATGATATTGGTCAGCTGTCCCTGACAGACATAAAGCACCTCGATAAAATTATGCCTGTGTGCCGGAAAATGGACAAAACGAGTGTGCGTACGCACGGCGATCAGTTTACCTTCATTCAGCATCTTCGCACTGTCCACAATAAAATCCTTACCGGATGTATAGAGGTCTTTATCCACCTCCGCCACGCCATCCAGTATCTGCTGTTCTTCTTCTGTTATGATTCTCAAATGATCCAAAAGAGCCTGCTGCATGTTTCCTCCTGATATCGTTATGTTACTGCTGGTCTTATTTTAACACGCGCAGGTGGGATAAAGCAATATAAGCGAAACAAAACAAGACGGAGCCTTACGGCTCCGCCCTGTTTTTAAGGATTTATCATATTCAGAAAAACTTTAGCTTCTCCAAACGTGCTGATTAGTACAGTTTAGCGTAGTCAGCAACGTTTTCTGGTGTGAACTGAAGTGGCTCACCAAGAACGATTTCTGTTCCTTCGTCATCAGCTGTTGTGATTTTGAATTCACCCATGTCGCCAGCTGTGAATGTTTCATCAACTGCACCAGTGATGTCACCTTTTACAAGTGCCATTGTTGCATATGCGGAAAGTTTTCCAAGGCCTTCCATATCCCACAGATAGAAGTATGGGCAGGAATGTGCATCGTCATCACCTGTGTACTCCTGCATTTCAGACGGAAGTCCAAGACCTGTCAGTTTGCAAGCAGATTCGTTGTCCTGAAGGTATTTAGCTGCTGCAGCGATACCAACTGTTGTAGGTGCGCAGATAACTTTCAGATCTGGGTAGTTCTGAAGAAGAGCTGCTGTCTGGTCTGTAGATTTCTGAGGTTCGTCATCACCATAAGCTACTTCTACAAGTTCCAGTTTGCTGTATTTCTCATCGCCTTCCATGATGGATTTCATAGCGTCGATCCATGCGTTCTGGTTTGCAGACTGAGATGTTGCAGAAAGGATAGCGAACTGTCCTTCTCCACCGGAGATATCAAGAACTGCATCCATAAGAGCCTGTCCAACTGCCTGTGTACCAGCCTGGTTTACGAATACCTGACGGCTGTCTTTATTCGGAGCGGAGTCGAAAGAAGATACTTTGATTCCAGCGTCCATAGCTTCTTCCAGTTTAGCCTGAAGAGCGTTAACGTCGTTTGCGGAGATGCAGATTGCATCTGGCTGCTGAGAGATCAGGTTGTCAAGAACTTTGATCTGAGCATCTGCTGTTGCAGCTTCCGGGTAAACAACATCTACAGTTGCACCTTCAGCTTCTGCTGTGTCTTTGAATGCTTTTGCAGCGATTTCGAAGAATGCGTTACCAGCTGATTTACCAACCAGTGCAATCTTCTGTCCGTCTCCAGCTTTGTCAGCAGCCATTACAGGTGCTGCACAGCCAAGTACCATTGCTCCACAAAGAAGTGCGCTAATAACTTTTTTGTTCATTTTGTTTTCCTCCCTTGGAAAAATATAGTTTTTTATTTGCAACTGCTCTTCTGCTACAAAAGAGCAGCTACTTACGTGATTATTGTAATACTTTATTTAGTTTTTCTTCATACTTAATGCTTTTTTTGCATTTCCGATAATGTTCGGAAGAGCTACTGCTGCGATCAGAAGAACACCGATGATCAGCAGGATAACCTGTGCGTTGACGTTTCTCTGACCAAGACCTACACGGAGGCAAACGATGATGAATGCGGAAATAAATCCACCTGCGATATTACCTTTACCACCTGTAGAAGAGATACCTCCAAATACTGCCATTGCGATGGCATCCATTTCAAATCCGTTACCGGTTGTTGTGTTTGCACCGTATGAAGAAGAAACCAGGAACAGTGCACACAGTCCGGAAACTGTACCCATGATGGTGTAGATGATGAAACGGATCTTCTGTACATGAACACCTGAATAATATGCTGTAAGACGGTTTGTACCGATTGCATATACACGACGTCCAAATGTGCTCTTGCCTAAGATTACGGCGAAGATTACAGAAAGAATAACAACGAGGAACAGGATGTATGGAACATCTCCGACTTTTCCGCTGATTGCACGGAAACCATCTGTGTTGCTTGCAGAAATACTACCGCCGCTTCCAAGTACGATCTCGGAAATACCACGGAAGATAATCTGTGTTGCAAGTGTAACGATCATTGGCGGCAGTTCCTGGAATTTAGTGAGGATAAAGCCGTTGATTGCACCGCAGATAGTACCAACACCAAGTGCTGTGATCACTACTACGATAAACGGAGCATTTGTATTGCAGACAATACAGCTCATTGTTGCAGAAAGGCAAACGATCGCACCTACAGAGATGTCGATCTCGCCAAGTACCAGGATGTATGCCATCGGCAACATCATGAATACTTCTGCCAGATAAACAGGCATCTGACGAAGCAGACTGCTCATGTTATAATATTCAGAAAACATTGCACAGAAAATATTGACTGCAATAAACAGCAGAACCAATATTCCCTCCCAGGAGAAGATCATTTTCTTCACTGGGCTTTCCGGCACATTATTAATACTTCTTCCAGATTTTCCAGCCATGATTACATCTCCCTTCCTTTCAGTGCATTCTTATCAGCGATACGCTGCAGGATTACGTTCATTACTACTACGACGAGGATGATAACACCCTTGATGGTATTCAGCCATAACTGGTTGAAGAATGGGATCAGCGGAAGTGCTTTTGCGATTGTTGCAAGGATCAGGGATCCGAGTAAAGCACCTACTACTGTACCACGTCCACCGTTCATGCTTACACCACCGATAACGCAGGCTGCGATAACGTCCATCTCACCGCCGTACTGCATATCAGGCATTGCGGATGCATATACAGAAACCTGAAGTGCACCGCCGAGACCTGCGAGAAGACCCATGATTGTATAAACAAGTAATTTGATATTTTTTACATTGATACCGGATACTTCTGCTGCACTCGGGTTACTTCCGACTGCATAGATCATACGGCCTGTTCTGGTCCATTTCATAAACCAGAAGAAGAAGACGTAGCATACAATAATTACCCAGATAACACAGTTTAATCCAAGGAATTTTGTAGTTGCGAAATTTTTGAATTCACCAAGTGCTGCTGCACTTGCCCATTCACCACCGTGAGATACCTGATAACCAAGTGCACGGTAGATGTACATGAAGCCCATGGTTGCAATGATCGGTGGTACATCTGCTCTGGAGATGATCAGACCAACGACTGCTCCGCAGACGATACCGATTGCAATTGCGATCACGAATGCGAGGAATGTGCTGGAGATATGTTCATATTTCAGAAGCATACCAATGCTCATACCGGAAAGTGCAAGTGTTGACATGATAGAAATATCAATACCGCCAACAAGCATTACACACAGCATACCAAGTGACATTACCATTGTTACTGCATTGTTTTTCAGCATATCCATCAGTGACTTAGGAGTCAGGAATGATGGGTTGATTGCTGTGATGATTACAAAAAGAACGATCAGGACAATCGCAAGCAGTGCTTCACGGGAGCCTGTGATCTTTTTCATAACTGATTTCTTTTCCATTATTCAGCACCCCCTGTATGTCCTTTTTCCATAGCAAGTTCGAGGATTCTTTCCTGTGTTGCTTCACCACGGTTCAGTTCACCGGTCTTACGTCCGTTACACATAACGACAATACGGTCTGCCATACCGAGGATCTCAGGCATTTCGGAAGAAATCAGGATGATTGCATATCCTTTCTTTGCAAGATCTCCCATGATTGCATAGATTTCAGCTTTTGCACCTACGTCTACACCTTTGGTAGGCTCATCCATGATAACAACTTTCATTTCCTGACTTAATGCCTTGGCAACAACAACTTTCTGCTGGTTACCACCGGAAAGAGAGCTTGCCGGCTGGAAGATATCAACTGCCTTTGTATCAACCTCTTCGAGAAGTTTCTTGGCAAGATCACGCTCTGTCTTTTCGTCATTGATTCCACTCTTCGCATATTTGCTGATGGTAGGAAGTGTTACGTTTCTTCCAAGTCCCCAGCTCATGATCAGACCTTCTTTCTGACGGTCTTCCGGAAGGAGAATGATACCTTTTTCCATTGCATCAGATGGTTTTTTGATATGAACTTCTTTACCTTCCAGATATACTTTACCGGAATCCGGCTGAGTGATACCACAGACAGCTTCTACTGTTTCTGTACGTCCTGCACCTACCAGACCGGTAAGTCCGAGGATCTCGCCGGCGCGAACGCTGAAGGATACATCTTTGAAGTAACCTGTTCTGGAAAGATTCTCAACTTTCAGCATCTCGTCTCCGAGTTTTACTTCCGGTTTCGGGAACAGATCTTTGATCTCACGACCAACCATTGCTTTGATCAGGTCTGCATTTGTAATTCCATCTACATCATAAGTTCCGATGTACTGGGAATCACGGAATACAGTAACTCTGGATGCCAGACGATACATATCTTCAAAACGGTGGGAAATGAAGATAATGGAAACACCGTCAGCTTTTAATTTGTCAACCAGTGTATAAAGCTTCTCGGATTCGGATCTTGTCAGTGCTGCAGTAGGCTCATCAAGAATGATGATTCTTGCGTTAGTGGACATCGCCTTTGCAATCTCAACCATCTGCTGCTGAGCAACACTTAAAGTACCCATCTCTGCTGTTGCATCAAAATCTGCATCCAGCTGTTTGAGAAGTTTGTTTGCTTCTGTGTTCATGGCTTTCCACTGGATCATTCTGTTTTTGATGATCTCATGTCCCATGAAAATATTTTCTGCAACAGTCAGATGCGGATAGGATGTCGGATGCTGATATACGGCTGCGATACCTGCTGCCTGTGCATCTTTTGGTCCTTTGAAGTCAACCTTCTGACCATTTAAGAACATTTCGCCTTCTTCTGCCTTATGTACACCGGTAATAACTTTAATAAATGTAGATTTACCAGCGCCGTTTTCGCCCATAAGTGCGTGAACTTCACCCGGTTTTAACTGAAACTGTACGTTGTTCAGTGCCTTAACGCCCGGGAAAATCTTTGTTATGCCTTTAAGTTCAAGAACATATTCAGACACGGCTCTTTCCTCCCTTTTCTTAAATCTGATGTTATTATAACAGTAAAATCTTTTACCCTAAACAGGAAAATATTTCGAATCAGGGTAATATATTTTCCTGTTTTAGGCAAAATTTTACTGCATATGTATAAAATTTCACTGTTTCTATGTGAATTTTTTCCAGTTACCCCCGCCTGCCTTCGTGTAAGATTGACATAAGTTTTGGCTTTTGTTATATTTAATATATTAAATTTGAAGGGAATCCGGACAAATGAGCTTTCTCAATAAAGTCAAAAAAAAATTAAAAAACGGAAGCTGGTATCCTTTTTATAACTCCTTTTATGAAAATAATTCTCTTGATCCCCGCATGATTCTTCTTGAATCCAGAAGCGGCGGTGCTCTCGAGAGTAATATCCTTTCCTTATTAAAGGAGTTATCCAGAGAACCATACAAAAATTTCAACCTCGTACTTTCGGTACGTAAAAATGCCGAATCCGAAATCAAAGAAAAGCTGCGTAAAAACTCCATTCAGGGAGTTTCTTTTGTGCATACAGGATCTGTCTCCTATTACCGTGCCTTAAGCCGCGCCGGTTATCTGGTCAACGATTCCTCTTTTCCCGGCAGATTTGTCAAAAAAGAAGGTCAGATCTATCTGAACACCTGGCATGGTACCCCTCTAAAAAAAATGGGCCGTGACAACCGTCCGGAGATGGTGACGATGGGAAATGTTCTCCGTAACCTTCTGGATTCCGACTATATTGTCTTTCCGAACCGCTTCATGGAAGAAAAAATGTCCGGAGCCTACATGCTCGACAGTCTGTACAGAGGTACCGTACTTCGCGAAGGCTATCCGCGCAACGATATTTTCCGTCAGAAACCTGATCTTTCTATGAAAGAGCGCGCCGGTTTCGCCGGTAAGACACTGCTTACCTACTTTCCGACCTACCGCGGTATTTTTAATCAGGTAGAACGTCAGGAATACATGGAAACGCTTTCTGCCAATCTCGCTCTCTGGGACAGCCAGTTAAAGGATGACGAGATTCTTCTTATTAAATTGCATCCTTTCCTTCATGGTTCCGAAGCTTTTGACGGTTACCGTCATATCCGCGCTTTCCCGACCGACTGGGATACCTATGAAGGCTTAAATCTCTGTGATGTACTGATCACGGATTATTCCAGTGTTTTTTATGATTATGCAAACACCGGCAAAAAAGTCATCTTCTTTGCCTACGACCGTGCGGAATACGAAAGCACCCGCGGAATGTATGAAGACATTGAGACTTATCCGTTCCATTATACAGAAGATGCTGCCGAAGTCATTCCATATGCACATGCTGACGGCGGCACCCCGGATGAAGCATTTATGGAGAAATATGCCTCTTATGAAGATGGGCACGGTGCCGAAAAAATCTGCCGACAGGTATTCCTTCACGAAGACTGCTGCCGCCAGAAAAAATATACAGGAAATGGTAAGAAAAACATCCTGCTCTATGGTGGTGACCTCGATCAGAACGGTATCACCAGTGCACTGTACGCGATGCTCCACGAGCTGGATCTTACAAAATATAACTACTTTTTGTCTTTCCGTCTGATTTCTGTCAAAGATCATCCTGAAAGAATGGATCGTATTCCGGATCATATTGGTATCTATCCATTATCCAGCGAAATGAATATGGATGTACTTACCGGTTTTTCACTAATGCGCAAAATGCGCGGTGCAAACACTAATTCTATCAACAGACGGATCCATATTGCTTACCAACGCGAATGGAAAAAACATTTTGGCAGTACTGATTTTTCTGCCGTGATCCATTACAATGGTTACGAAGCTTACATCACTTCACTTTTTGAGGAATCACCATGTGGACGGACGATCTGGGTTCACAATGATATGGCCGATGAGATCCGCACAAAAGGAAACCAGAATATCTATCTTCTTCGAGAAGCTTATCAGAAATATGACCATATCGTTACTGTAAGCGAAGATATTCTCGATTCCACGATCCATGGCATTGGCGCAGATCCGGCCAAAGTTACCGTAGTCAACAACTGTCATGACTATCAAAGTGTAATTAAGCGCAGCGAGAAAACGCTTGCTTTTCAGGAAACGACGAAATCCACTGTTTCTGTCGACCAGCTTTCCGCTGTTCTGTCAGGCAATGATACAAAATTTATCAGCATCGGCCGCTATTCTCCGGAAAAAGGCCATGTCCGTCTGATGAATGCATTCAACACCTACCAGGCTTCACATCCGGATACCTGGCTGATCATCATCGGCGGCGTTGGTACGCTCTATGAGGATGCTGTTGCACATGCAAAAAGCCTCGCTGCATCTGATCATATTATTTTGATCTACTCCATGCAGAATCCTATGCCGGTTCTGAAAAACTGCGACCTGTTTCTGCTTTCTTCTTTTTATGAAGGGCGCCCGATCGTACTTATGGAAGCTGCCTCACTTGGACTTCCGCTTATGGCCTGCGACGTCAACGGCTGCCATGGTTTTATGACAGAATATCACGGAACGCTTACCGACAATTCCGAAGAGGGAATCCTTCATGGAATGCAACTTTTTGCCGAGGGCAAAGTGCATCCGATCCAGATTGATTTTGACAAGATTAATGCAGCTTCAGCCGCTCAGACCGAAGCTCTGATCAAAGACTGCATACACATTTCACATTCAGAAAGGGCGCATTGACATGAGTAAAATAAAAAGCCTCGTGCTTGCAGAATTTTTGAAGCACTTGGCAGACAAGAAACCGGATCCGCATATCTGGATTTTTTCCTCAACGGATAACCGGCATTATAACTACAACTCCCGTTATCTTTTTGAATATGTAAAAGATAATCTGCCGGAAATCACACCGCGATTTGTCATCAATGATCCGAAGCTTCGCGCGGAGCTCTCCGCCGAATACGGCAGCCAGTACTTTATCGAGACTGAAAGCGCATCCGGGATCCGATATGTTCTGAATGCCGGTGTCTGGTTTACTTCTGCCGGACTCCCTGCCTATGCGAGCGGCCTCGGCAAAAACAGGCTCATCGTCAATCTCTGGCACGGCATACCGCTGAAAAAAATCGCACTGCTCGATCCGAACCTCAAAAAGATGTCGCGTATCTATTTCCGGAAGATTTTTTCCGAAAACTATACGTACGTTCTCACAACTTCCCATGCGCTTGTACCACTTATGGCAAAGAGTTTTGATATTTCCGAAGATCTTATCAAAGTATGGGGACAGCCGCGAAACGACGGCATGTTTCAGCCAAATGATCCTGCCTTGATCCTCTCCGGAATTTATCCGGATATCCCGGAATTTGAGCGAACGGTTCTTTATGCACCGACCTTCCGCGACTACGGCCAGGTACGGCTTTTCCCGTTCGATGATTTTGACCTGAACCGGATGGAGGCATTTCTCGAAGAACATAAGATGCTTCTTTTTATCCGTACACACATTGCCGAACAGGGATCTGCTGCGCCATATCTCGGAAAAAGAATCCGTTTTCTCGGGAACGAACAGGCAGCGGATGTCACCGGAATCCTCAATATTTTTGACTGCCTGATCACGGATTATTCAAGCATTTATATTGATTATCTTCTGACTGACAAATCAATGATCTTTCTTCCATATGACCGGAAAGAATATCTGAACGGACGTGGTATGAATTTCGATTATGACGAAGTCACTCCCGGCCCAAAACCAGATACTTTCCAGAGTTTTCTGGATGCCCTTCTCACAGAGGATTCTCACTGGAAAAACGAACGCGACCGCGTCAATCTGCTTTTTAATGAGATTCATGAACCATGTTGTGCACAGATCTGTGAACAGATATTAAAAAAGATCCAACAGTAACAGCTTTTTCACTATCAAGGAGAAAACCATGAAATTACTGATCGTAGATGATGAAGAACTCACCCGTACCGGCGTGATCTCCTCTCTGGACTGGTCATCTCTCGGAATCGATGAGGTGATTCAGGCCGATGATGGTGTACACGGACTGGAAACTGCCAGACTTTACAAACCGGAGATCATCCTGTGTGATGTCCGCATGCCCCGCATGGACGGCATCACCATGCTGGAACGTCTGGAAAAGCTTCTTCCGGACAGTGTTGCCATTTTTATGAGCGGCTACTCTGACAAAGAATATCTCAAAGCTGCTATTAAGCTCAAAGCAGTCAACTACATCGAAAAACCATTCAGTCTTTCCGAAATAGAAGACGCGATCAGAGATGCACGGGAGCTTTATCAACAGAAAGTCCATTCCCGCCGCGGAGAAACGCTGCACTCCATGGAGACAGCCTCCCGGCTTGCCCTGCAGCTCACACTTCCATACGGAGCAAACAGCCAGACCATCGCAGGCCTGACTTCTGAACTTGGCATCACAATGAACAACAGTACTTATTTCACAGCATTCATTGTAAAGACTGATCTTTTTCTGGAAGCCAATGTACCATCGATGGCTGACTTCTGTCAGGATTTTCTTGACTTCCTTGCACCATTCCGTACGAAATGTATCTATCTCGAAAAGAAAATGCAGTATCTGGTCTATTTTCTTTTTTCGCAGGAAGCTCCGTCTTCCCACCAGATTCATGCAGCCGGAGAATACCTGTGCAGCCATTTTGAAAAATACGGCCGCTATACTATTGCTGTCGGCGATACCGTGTATGGACTGCCAAAAGCCTACCAGACGTATACTTCCGCAGTTATCCTTTTGCAGAGCGGATATTTCTTCCCGGAAAATTCCCTCCTGACATCGGAATCTCTGGAAAATATCCCGGATGTACAGACCAATGTGTTTGCAGATACTCCTGCCGGTTCCTTTGCGGATATTCTTTCACGTCAGGATGCTGATGGCGCCAAAAAGTTTCTGGATACGCTGTATCAGAACTTTTTTAAAAATCACCGTTTCCTGCAGAATCCGGTCAAAGATATGTATTACAAACTTTTTCTCTGTCTGGAAGATGCACGTCATCAGCAAAAAATTGCAGGTTCCGGTAATGTGGAAAGCATTGCTGAAACAATTGACGACTGTTTCACTTTCCCTGAATTGCATCAGACACTCGTGGATAAAACTTCTGAGTTTTTCCGCAAGGCAGAATCTTCCTCACAGGAAAATCCAACCATCTTTCTGATCAAAGATTATATCAGTCAGAATTATATGCATGAGACGCTTTCCGTCAAAGATATCAGCGAACACGTCTTCCTGTCTACTTCTTATGTATGTACCTTTTTTAAGAGTGAGACTGGTCAGACTCTGAACCAGTACCTGACAGAATACCGCATGGAAAAAGCAAAGCAGCTTCTCAAAGATGCCCGGTTCAAGATCTCTGATATCTCTTCCCGGGTCGGTTACAGTGACGGCAACTATTTCGGCAAAAGTTTCAAGAAATACAGCGGATTTTCACCTTCTGAATACAGGGAGCGGAATACACAATGAAATTTTTACAAAGACTCCGGCTGGCTTATGGTGACATGAAGCTCAGCTCCAAATTCACACTGGTTCTGATGATTACCGCCACAATCCCGGTCATTATGGTGGCAGGTTTCTTTTACAGCAGACTATACGACATGGTTGTCTCTTATACGATCCAACAGGAACAGGACACCAGTGCCCAGACCGCACCTTATGTGGAAGAGATTGTACAGAAAGTTATCGATGCACATGATGGAATTGAGGAGCAGAAATTTTTCCAGACATTGTTCCATCAGCCGGTCAATTCCCCGTTTCAGATGTTTCTTGAAACAGATTCCGCCAAAGACTTTCAGGAATATGCCAAAGATCTCGTTTCTTCTGATCTTATCACCGGAATCCAGATCTATATGGACTTTCCGCCGCAGTCCGTACGACTTTTCAACGATGGTCTGACAAAAGATTATTTTTCTCCGATGAGCAAAGCCCGCGGCACTTACTGGTACGGTATCTTTCAGGGTACCCAGCAGAGTTCGCTTTTCTGTCCGGAATTTTATCTGGGCGAACGGGAAAAGGAAAGCTACGGGGATATGGCATATATCACTTCTACTACTTTTTATTATCAGGGGCAGGCACGTCAGGCATACATAGCCTTATACACTTCGTCCAGCCACCTGCGCAATATGCTGAAAGACAACCTCCCGATTGATGGAAGTGTTTCCTATATCATCAATGAACGAAATGCGGTGGTTGCTTCTTCTGATGAATCCCTTTCCGGAATTTATCTGCTGAACTACGAGACAATTGAAGACTCTTTTATGTCTTCCAACAATTTTATCGAGCGTGATATTCTGGATACAAAAGTTTATGCCGGATTTTACAACATCAAACAGCCAGGATGGTTTATGGTGACAGTTCTTCCGTCCGGTCCGCTGATCGCACAGAGTAATGGGATTATGGTTCAGTATGTACTTATGTATTTCGTATTTCTGATCTGTGCCCTGTTCCTGGCCCATTTTATGGCGCGATCGATCACAAACCGTATTTCTTCCGTCATCCACCAAATGAGCAAAGTACGAAAAGGCACGTTAAGTCCGATGGCAAGCCCCGTCTATCATGATGAAATCGGTGATCTGATTGATACATACAACTATATGACACGAAAAATGGATCAGCTGATGGAAGAACAGGCAAAATCCGCCGAGGAGCTTCGTATTGCAGAGTTTCACTCACTGCAGGCTCAGATCAATCCACATTTTCTTTACAATACAATGGATATGATCAACTGGCTCGCACAGCAGGGGCGCACCGACGAAGTTTCCAATGCGGTTCAGAGCCTGTCACGTTTTTATAAACTGACACTCAGCCGCAAGCAAAGCATGAGTACCATTGCCAAAGAAACGGAACATGTCTCAATCTATCTGTTGATTCAGAACATGCGTTACCATGACAGCATTTCCTTTATTTCGGATATTCCGGATGAACTTCTGGAATACAGCATTCCGAAACTGACACTTCAGCCGATCATCGAAAACTCCGTTCTTCACGGAATCCTTGAAACAGATGATAAATCAGGAACCATTGTCCTCACCGGCTGGATGGAAGGCAATGACATTGTTCTTCTTATTTCCGATGATGGTGTCGGAATTACTCCGGAAAAACTCCCGACTATTTTGTCCGGCAGCGGGAACAGTACTTCCGGCGGAACAAACATTGCAATTTACAATACGCACCGTCGTCTTCAGATTCTGTACGGACCAGACTACGGACTTACTTATTCCAGCGAGCCCGGCCGCGGCACAGAAGTCGAAATACGAATACCTGCAAAAAAGGAGACCGCTTAAAAAGCGATCTCCTTTTTGAATATGAATATGTGTAATAAAATGGTAGGCAACTCTTATCTTGTAACGATATCAACCGGTATGTTGAAGATCTTGGCAACCTTCAGAATTGTGTCAATATGTCTTCCTGTTGCAGCTGCCATGTGATGTGTCGGACCGGCTTCGCTCCAGCGATTTACGAATTCTCTTGCACCGCATGTGAAACGTGTTCTCATGTTGGTATCACCGAAGGAAAGGATCGGTCCATCTTCGTTTACACCTTCTGCAACAACAAATTTGAAGTGTCCGTCGCCATCCTGTGTGATTGCAAGATAGGTAACCGGACCTGTATATGGATAGAACTGTGTCAGGTATCCGCCGCCTGTTTTGCCGTGGAATACCGGAACGATCTTCATGGTAGGTTTCTTATCAGAAATATCAGCATCTCCACTTCCGGAATGTCCGATGATGCAGATATCATCATTGAAGTCGATGGAGTACATTTCAGAAAGCTGGCCTGTACCGGAAATTGTCTTGAGGATACTCATTGCCATAGCAACTTTCATGTCACCTTCAACTGCGCATGCTGTACCCTGTTTGATCAGCATGGAGAATGCCGGGATCAGCATACTGTCAAGGACACCTGCTTTACCCTGTGCAAATCCGTCATAATGGGAAGCAACCATGCTAAGATGCTCGTCTTTTACCCATTTCTCAAATGCAACAACGTATTTTGCCATATCCCATACTTTTTCGATTGTGCCGCCGCCTTCGATATCGAAAGTATCAAGAATATCCTGCGCTTTTGCACGGATTGCTTCTTCATCTGTCACATCATCAGCGATTGCCCACATTTTTTCCCAGTCAAACTGTTTGGTGTACAGGAACATTCTGTTGTACAGGTTTGTCTCATCGATGTAGAGATCCATCATACCCGGATATGGTCTTCCGATCTGAGCAATGTTAGTATCACGGAATCTTCTTCTTACCTGTGCTGCCTTGCACCAGTCTTCGATCTCTGCCTGAACAGCCGGATCTCCGCCTTCTACAACACCGGTGATAACAGCATGTCTCTTGCCTGCTCTTTCGAGGTCAGCAACAGCTTCTCCGACAGCACCACAAGCATAACCTTCGCCAAGCCATGCAGCGATATCTGTGTGATCATAATCCAGTGCTTTCAGTTTCTGAACGTTTACCAGAACAACCGGTACATCCAGGTCGCGGATTGCAGGAAGCATATTGTAAGATGTCGCATAAGTCAGCATCTGAAGGAATACAAGGTCAACGTCTGCTGCACGGAATTTATCTCCGGCTTCCATAGACTGTTCTTTAGTTGTGACCATTCCTCCGTCAATGATTTCTACTGTATCCGGAATTGTTTTTTTGAAGGCTTCATACTGTGCTTCAAACTCAGGTACCAGTGACGGGAACTGAGGCAGGTATGCGCCTAAAGCAATAGAGAATACACCGACTTTTGCTTTTGTGTTTACTAACATAGTAAAACCTCCTATTGATTGTTAAATAAAATATTGGTTTGCTTATTTATAGATTTTAATTCCAAAGGACTCGTGGATTGTTGTACGAGCTTCCTCTATGGATTTAAACTCTCCGGCTTTAAGCATCTGTGCGGTAATGTTACCGATTGCAGTTGCTTCGCCAGGACCTGCATGAACTTCTTTGCCTGTTGCTTTTGCTGTCAGTTCATTGAGGTATCCTGCATTGGAACCACCACCGACTACATGAATACGGCTGTAGGTTCTTCCTGTGCTTTCTTCCAGTTCTTTTGCTGTCTTTGCATAGCATTCTGCAAGACTGGTGTAGATAACAGTTGCAATCTCACCCATTGTTTCCGGAACTTTCTGTCCTGTTCTGCGGCAGTAGTCTTTGACTTCTTCTGTCATGTTTTCAGGAGAAAGGAAGCACTCATCATTTGCATCTACTCTGGACGGGAAATCTTTTGCTTCTTCTGCCATTGCACAGATCTCTGCAAAGCTGTATTTGTCATTTACTTCATGACGTACAGACTGGATCATCCAGAGTCCCATGATGTTCTTGAGGTAACGGAAACGTCCTGCGTATCCACCTTCGTTTGTGAAGTTCAGTTCACAGCTCTTCGGTGAGCAGTCCGGAGTCTTTCTTTCGATACCCATCAGAGACCATGTACCGGAGCTGATATAGATAAAGTCGTCATCATTTGCCGGTACCGCAAGTACAGCGGATCCTGTGTCGTGAGTTGCCGGTGCTACGACTTCTACGTCAAATCCGATTTCTTTCTGAAGCTCTTCTGTAAGATGTCCAATGCTTGTACCCGGCATGATCAGCTTCTGGAACATTCTTCTCGGATATCCGAGTCTGTCGATGATCTCATAATCCCAGTCTTTTGTCTCTGCATTTACAAGCTGACCTGTTGTTGCTTCTGTATACTCACATGTCTTCTCGCCTGTCAGCAGGAAGTGGAAATAATCCGGTACGTGAAGCAGTGTCTCAGCCTGCTCAAGATATTCCGGATGTTTTTTCTTAACTGCCATCAGCTGATATACAGTGTTAAAGATAGCTTTCTGGATACCGGTTCTTGCATACAGTTCATCGAGCGAAATAGTCTTGTAAACTTCTTCATCCATACCCTCTGTACGGTGATCACGGTATCCGACAGTATTTCCGATTACTTTTTCGTCTTTGTCAAGAAGAACAAAGTCTACGCCCCAGGTATCTACGCCCATGCTTACCGGGATCTTGCCGATCTCTTTGCATTTCTTAAGACCTGTTACGATTTCTTTGAAGATACGGTCAAATTCCCAGCAGAGTTCGCCGTCTTTCTTAACCATTCCATTCTCAAAACGATGGATTTCTTCGAGTTCGATCTTTCCGTTTTCCATATGGCCAAGGATCAGACGTCCACTGGATGCACCCATATCTACTGCTGCATAATAAGTTGCCATTGTAAAATCCTCCTGAATATGTAAGATATGTACAGCGGTTTTATTTGTGCAAAACGCTGTATCTAAAAGGGTTCTTTCACATTTGATAATAACATATTATCCTAAAAAAATACAGATGTTAAGAACCTTGTTTGTGAAAAAAAGTGTCTTTATTTGCCGCGCTCAACATCGCATAATCGAGCTGCATTTCATTCTGGTATTTAAAAACCCCCAGGGCAATGCCCTGGGGGGAAACAACCTTTACTTAAGACTGCAAGCAGTCATCGTCTTTCTGTTTCGAGCCTGCATTCGTCTTAGTCGTACAGGTTTGGAGCGATTGTCTCGTCGTCCATGTTTGTGGAATCATACCAGTAACCATCTGTAGGAACATCTTCAAGTTCCTGTCCGTTAGCTGCTGCTGTCAGAGCGTAGATTGCATAGTAGCCCATCATCAGAGGAGACTGTGTAACTGCACCAAGGAATGTTCCATCCTGAACTGCTGCTTTGATGATAGAACCAGCATCGAAACCAACACCGATAACGTCGCCGTTAGCTGCATCAGAACCAAGAACGTTCAGGTTTGCGTTAGCTGCAAGAACACCTTCTGCTGCTGTCTGGTTGGAACCGAAGATAGCGATGCAGTTTTCTTTGGAAAGGATAGCCTGAGCTTCATTGGAGCAAAGCTCTACAGTTGTCTGTGCCGGAACAGCAACCTGGATAACAACGTCTGCGTCAGCTTCTGTTGCATCAGCACCTTTAGCTGCGTTTACATAGAATTCGTTACCTGCAACTGCTACTGTTTTGCCATCAGCCTGAAGCAGTTCGATCATTTTGTCGATGAATCCGCCACCACGCTGCTGAATGTTCTGAGCTGTAGCATCCTGATTAACTTCACCGATAACAACCTGTCCATCAGCGTTAGCTACAACATCTTTGATTGCATTATACATATTTTCTGCTGCTACAGAACCAGCCTGTGCGTTGTCTGTACAAACTTCGCAAGCGATAGATCCTTCCGGAGCATCTGCGATACCTGTATCAAATGTTACAACCGGGATTCCTTTGTCAGCGCAATCCTTAAGAGCGTCAAGTACAGAAGATGTATCACAAGCTGCCAGACCTAATCCAGCCGGGTTGGAAGCGATTGCTGTGTTAACCATGTTAACCTGGTCAGCGATATCGGACTCACTGTTCGGTCCCTGTGCTGTATAAGTAACACCAAGTTCTTCAGCAGCCATCTTCATACCTTCCTGAGCTGCATCCCAGTATGTGGACTGGAAAGATTTAACCATCATTGGGAACTCATAAGCTTCGTTTGCTTTGAGATCTTTGAACTGATCCGGAAGATCAGCTGCCATAACTGTTGATGCAGACATACCTGCTACCATTGCTGCACAGATGCTTAATGCTACTACTTTTTTGAAATTCATAATTTACTTCCTCCTTATAAATTATATAGTTTTTTATTATGATGATACGTCAGTAGGAAATTTCTGACGCCCCACATCCTTATGGAATTTTGGTTATCAAAGCGGATATCAGTAATCCGCTTTGATTTTATACTGCTTACATAGCAGCTTTTTTCTTTTCTTTGATGATATCGATCAGGACTGCGATGATAAGTACAAGACCTGTGATGATCTGCTGCCAGTTTGCCTGCAGGCCGACATATGGAAGACCTGTTTTCAGAAGCATGATGACAAAGATACCAACAAATGTACCGATTACGGAACCGTAACCACCGGTTGCTGCAACACCACCGACGAATACACCGCCGATCGCATCCATTTCAAGTCCGGCACCGGTACCAGGCTGTACAGTAGGTGTAACTGCTGCATAAGCGATAGCTGCAAGACCTACAAACAGACCACATACTACATAAACCATTACATGGTAGAATTTTACATTGATTCCTGAAAGAGCTGCTGCTTCTTTATTGGAACCGATTGCGATGGTGTAACGTCCGAATTTTGTATGATTCAGAACGAATTCCATCAACAGTACCAGAATGATCATCCACAGGAAACCAATCGGGTAACGGGAAGCGCTTCTTCCTGTACCAACTGTAATCTTGAAGATTGTGTGAAACCATCCACCATCCTGTGTAAGTCCCGGCCATGGTGTAGCACTGCAGAGAGAGCCGGCACCACGGGTAATCATACAAGTACAAAGAGTTGCAAGGAATGGCGGCAGGTTCATGATTCCGATCAGGACACCATTCAGTGCTCCGATCGCAATTCCCAGTACCAGACAAAGTACCATAGCTGCTGCTACCGGCCATCCGTGACTTCTTACCATTGTTCCGGCAATCAGTGCGTAACACACCATACCGGTTCCGATTGACAGGTCTACACCACCAGTGATAAGCGGGAATGTAACACCGATTGCCATCAGAAGATCATAGTAAGAAAAGTCCAACATACTTAAGAGTGTTGTATACTGTCTGAACTCCTTACTCATAATAGAGAAGATTGCAGACAGTGCAATGATAACAAGTAAAACAATAAATCTCTGATCACTTATAATACTTTTTTTCTTCTTAGTCATGACTGTCCTCCCCTTAATTGATATTTCTTGTTGCCTTATCCATGATGTGTTCCTGTGTTGCCTCAGAAATATCAATATTTCCTGTCACTTTACCTTCACACATTACAATGATACGGTCACTCATACGGAGAATCTCTGTCATTTCAGAAGAAATCATGATAATAGATTTTCCTTCTGCTGCCAGTTTACTCATTAACTTGTAAATTTCGTTCTTCGCACCGACATCGATACCTCTTGTCGGCTCATCGAAGATCAGGATATCACTGTCGCGGGTAAGCCACTTTGCAATAACGACTTTCTGCTGGTTACCACCGGAAAGGTTCACTACCAGCTGATCACCGTTCGGTGTCTTTGTAGCAAGTTCTTTGATGTATTTCTCAGAAACTTCTTTTTCTTTTGCTTTGTTGATGAAGATTCCGCTTGTGAACTGCTCCATCGTTGCCAGTGTTGTGTTTTCATTTACAGATTTCTGAACAACAACACCATATCTTCTTCTGTCCTCAGACAGATAACCGATACCATATTTAACAGCATCCTGCGGGCTGTTGATAGTTACTTCTTTGAGCTGGCCGCTCTGTTTGTCCATGATGGAAATCTTTCCGCTCTGTTTCGGATCGGCTCCAAACAGTGCTCTTGCAGTTTCGGTACGTCCTGCACCCATCAGACCGGAGAAACCAAGGATCTCACCTTTTCTCAGTTCGAAGCTTACGTCCTGAACCATCTTACCTGCATTCAGGTTTTCTACTTTAAGAACCACCGGTGCATCCGGTGCTACCATGCTGTGTTCCTTAGGATCTTCATAAATAACACGACCAACCATCATGTTGATGATGTCTTCTTTTGTACTGTCTTTTGTAATCAGAGTTCCTACATATCCACCATCTCGCATGACTGTTACACGGTCTGTGATGACTTTGATCTCATCCATACGATGTGAGATATATACGATACCGAGGTTCTTCTCACGAAGATCTCTGATGATTACGAACAGGTCAGCGATTTCTTTTTCTGTAAGAGCTGCTGACGGCTCATCGAAGATGATAACTTCTGCTTTGTGGGAAATAGCTTTTGCAATCTCACACATCTGCTGTTTACCAACTGTTAAGTTGCTCATCTTTTCTCTTGGGTCGATCTCGATGTTCAGATCCTTGAACAATTTCTTTGAATCTTCGATCATCTTCTTATCGTCTACACGGATACCCTTTTTCGGCTCACGTCCGATAAAGATGTTCTGTGCAACAGTCAGGTCACCGACCATGTTTAATTCCTGATGTACGATTACGACACCATTGTCCTGTGCCTCACGTGTATTGTGGAAAGCCACTTCCTGACCTTTGTATGTAATAGAACCGGAATCCTTCTGATAAATACCGGTAAGAACTTTCATCAGTGTTGATTTACCGGCACCGTTCTCTCCCATAAGTGCATGTACTTCGCCGCGTCTTACTTCGAAATTAACGTGATCCAGGGCATGAACACCAGGAAAGGACTTATCAATATCCTTCATTGTTAAAATAACGTCACCCATTGTTTCATCCTCCCTTTCGATCAGTTCTTTCTACGTCTTGCAGAAACGTCGGCATATACAGCTACGATTACGATGATACCTGTGATGATCATCTGCTGTCCTTTACCAAGACCAAATGCCATGATTCCCTGCTGCAGAAGAGAGATAATAAATACACCGATTACAGTACCGCCGATGGATGCAAGTCCACCAACCATGGATGTACCACCCATTACACAACCAGCGATTGCTTCGTTGTTGTACTGATCGCCATAACCAGGCTGAACGGTTGTATATGTAGCTACGAAAAACAGTGCTCCAATTCCAACTAAAACACCGCAGATTACATAAGAAAGCATGTTCCATTTCTTTGTATCTACACCAGAAAGTCTTACGGCTTCTGTGTTGGATCCGAGGCAGAGGATGTAACGTCCAGGTTTGGTATTGTAAAGAATGATTCCACAGATAATTGCCGCTCCGAGGAAGATTACCAGACCTACCGGAAATCCTTTATAAGATACGATGTTACGGAACCAGCCGTTTGCCGGGTCACTTGCCAGCGGCCAGCTTACGGACTGTGTTTTTGTGAATACAGATGCGATACCTTTTGCAATATTCATGGAAGCCATGGATACGATGAATGGCGGAACTGATAAGTAAGATACCAGCCATCCGTTAAAGATACCAAATGCAAGACCGATCAGTACACAGATTACCATTGCTGCTGCACATGGAACCTTGTAGCTTGTCATGCAGTAACCGGAAACGAGTGCACAGCAGAACATTACCGGTCCGATGGAGAAATCGATTCCTCCTGTTGCAATTACAAATGTAACGCCAAGTGACAGGAAGCCAAGGAAATATACATAGTTCAGTGTGGACTTGATACTGTCTCCAACAGGGAACTTACTTCCGAGAACCACCTTGAAAACTACGAACATCAGAATCAGGATGCAGACAAGTAAGATCCTGTTCAGGCCGAGTTTTTTCACGATTGGATTTTGTTTCAGCTTTTCCAATTTTTCGCCCTCCTTAAAAGTTTTAGACACACATCTTGCGTTTTCTATATAATACCGTGAACACTGCACAATTGTAATGGAAAATCTTACAAAAAAAGGTTAAATATTTACGGTTCGTCCATAAATATTTAACCCTTTTTATATTTTTTTTACTATTTTGCTATGAAAGCTTCAATGTATTGAACGGAAACAGCAGTTTTTCGATTTCACTGTCATACATATTATCCGGTGTAACAAGTTCGCACCCGGAGTTTACATCTTTCTCATAGCTCTTACCGCGGAGCATCAGAATGGTCTCTTTTACACCAATATAACCCATCTTAAAAGCTTTCTGTACAACAAGGCCTTTAAATACTCCGTTTTCCATAAGCTGGACTGCTTCCTGTGAGCTGTCCACACCAACTACCTGAATGCGGTCTTTTGCGCCTGCTGCCTTCACTGCCCTTGCAGCACCTACAGAAGAATATTCATTCATTCCGGCAACCATCTTGAGCTTTGGATATTTTTCCATAAGCTCCTGCGTAAGTTTACGCGATTTCTCATACTGGGAATCGCAGTAAACTACTTCAACAATATTTTTTGCCAGATCTCCGAGTCCTTTGCGGAAGCCTTCTTCACGCTCGACTGCAGTTGATACTCCTTTGACATGGGCAACGATCGCAATCTGATCATCCGGACCAAGAAGTGTTGCCGCAAATTTTCCCAGTTTTTCTCCTGCCTCGAGGTTATCTGTCGCTACCGTCAGATCCTGTACTTTCTCCTCGGTATAAGAATCGATAAAGCTGATGCGGATACCTTTTTCTTTTGCCTCTTTCAGAAGATCATTGGATTCTGTAAAACTGGATGGTGAAAAAAGGATTGCATCCGGTTCTTCAGAAATAGCTTCTTTCAGAAGTTCATTCTGCCGCTCAATATCATTTTCCTCTGTCGGTGCTTTGATCTCAATATCGGCATTGTATTCTTTGGCTGCCATTTTGGTTCCGAGGATCAGTGCTTTCCAGAAATCATTCGTGCTGTCCTCAACTTTTGGAATATAAACAAGGGACATTCTTCTTTCTTCAATTTTTTTCTGGCGGTACCAGGCTGCGCCTCCAATCCCGCCAATCAGGCAGATCACAAGGCAGATACTCAGCCATTTTTTCTTTTTTATCATTTCTGTCCCTCCTGTCTGCCCGGAATCGTGATCGTTGCTGTCGTGCCTTTGCCCACCACACTCTCGTAAGTAATGCCGTAATCTTCACCGTAATAAAGTTTCAGCCGCTTCTGTACATTATATACGCCAACTCCGTTGGAATGATAATTTACTTTGTGTCGGTCATAAATATGAGCCAGCGTTTCTTCATCCATTCCGACCCCATCATCAATGACCTGAAGAACGGCATTTCCGTCTTTTGGAAATCCCTTTATAATAAGAAGTCCTTTGCTCTCTTTGTACTTCAGTCCATGATAAATCGCATTCTCAATGATCGGCTGGAGTACCAGTTTGATCAGTGGGATATGTAATATGGAAGGATCTACCTCAATCTGGAATTCCAGTTTGTCTTTGTAGCGCATCTTCTGAATTGTCAGATAGCCTCGTGCATATTCCACTTCATTGGCGATCGGAACAACTTCATCCTCATTGCTGATGCTCTGACGGAGAAGTCTTGCAAGCGAAGCTGTCATCAGGACAACTTCTTCGTTTTTCTTTCCTTCAGCCATCCAGATGATAGAATCCAGCGTGTTGTAAAGGAAATGTGGATTGATCTGAGACTGAAGTGCTTTCAGCTCGCTCTTTCGTTTCTGTTCCTGCTCATGGACATTCTGCTCCATCAGTTCCTGAATACGGCGTGTCATCACATCAAATGACTTTGTCAGGCTGCCGATTTCATTTCTGGAATCTACAACAACATCAGAAACGCTGAAATCTCCCTCCTGAACTTTTTTCATGGAATCTCGCAGCTTCTGGATTGGAAGTGTGATACTTCTTGCCATAAATCTGGAAAAAAGAAGCGCCACGATCACCAGAACGACCGCTGTCAACACATAGATACTCTGCGCCTGACGGCTTTTGCTGAGAAGTTCGCGGACATTGGTGCAGTCAACAACGGTCCATCCGGTTTTATCCGATCTGGAAATGGAATATAGTTTTCCGTTATTCCCTGTTCCGGTTAGTACTGTATCATCGTCTGTATCCATGATCAGGCTGATATTCTCCGTCTGAAGTTCGTTATAAAGCTGTTGCTGCTGTGGATGATAGACAATATTTCCCTTTGCATCAAGGATAAATGCATATCCTTTTGTTCCTACTGTACTCTGGTCGCAAAGGCCGCTAATCGCACTGTAATTCAGATCAATAAAAAAGACACCCTCTTTTTCTCCGCTGCCGCTGCGGTCACGGATTCCACGGCTTAAAGTGATCACCCACGGACGTTCCCCACTGATAATATGCTGCACATGAGAAGAGGTCAGCGTCGGTCCTTCCGGACTGTTCAGCGCCTGCGTATACCATTCCTGTGTATTGAGATTCAGATCATGATTAACAGATTTGCTTCCATTATTAATAAGCATCCTGCCGCTTTTACCGATGACTCCTACATTTCGAATATCGCTTCGGCTGTCCAGAATGGTCTCAAACTGTTTCAGGATACGATAACGTCCTTCGCTGTCAATTTCGTCCGAAAAAAGATAGTCCTGGACATCCTCGTTGCTCGAAATCAGATAGGCAATATTTTCCATGTAATCGATGTAGGAGTCAATGTTCTGGTTCATCTGCTGGATGATTGTCTGTGTATACTGTGAAGAGTTTTCAAAAATAGAAGTATTTGTAAAACGCATCGATACACCGGTCACGATCACAACTGCGCTGAGAACCAGAATGGCAACCGTTGAAAAAATAACACTCTGAATGCTGCTGAATCTTCCGATAAACCTTGCTGACAGATTCCTTTTCTTCATCGGCGTTTCTCCCTTGCATATTCTGTCGGTGTATAGCCTGTCATCTTTTTAAACGAAATACCAAAATAGTGAGGATCGGAAAATCCGACTTTTTCAGCAATCTCATAGTTTTTCATCGTAGTATTTTCCAGAAGTTCCTTTGCCTTCTCCATACGGGTACGGATCAGAACTTCCGTAAAGGTCTCACCGGTTTCTTCTTTAAATATGGTACTGAAATAACTGGTGCTGATATTTAAATAAGAACAGATACTGTTCAGGCTGAGATCCGGAACCATGTAATTTTTCTGTATATAGTCGATTGCAAGACGTGCCTGACGCTCACTGCTTGACGTATTCATTGCAGAAAGAATACTGATCACACGTTTTGTATGGCGGGAAACTACTTCGCATGCCTCTCCGAAAAACTTCTGATCGGTGATCTCGCGGATCAAATCATCCCTGCCCTCCCGGATCTGATCCATATCTGCTGAAACATCTTCGCAGGCATTGTCCATGGTTCGTATAACCTGCTGAAGATACATACAGGCACGGCTTTTTTGCATCAATGCATTACGAATCAAATCTTCAATTGATACAAGCGTCTGAAAGACCAGGTCTTCCTGCCCGGTTTTTAATGCTTCTTTCAAAACAGAAAGCGGTTCATCTATCGAGATTTCCTGTACCGGATGTTTTTCTTCCATATCAATAAGAAGATTCCCTCCCAGAAGGTAACGGTACTGCAGGGTATCCTGTGCCATGTTGTGGGACTGTACCAGTTCTTCCGGTTTCTTCACCCATTTACCGATTCCCATAGATACGTCAAATCCCATAACTTCTTTTGTCTTCTCCTGAATTTCCCGACAGATTTCTCTTGTCTTTTCGGTGAAGTTGCGGCTCCATTTTTCCTGAAACAGGATTCCGACACGATTGTTACCTTCCTGATATGCAAATCCTGCTTCTTCACGTGTCACGATCTCATCGCTGATATTGTAGAGAACAAATGCCATGAGTGCACTTTCCTGCTGTTTTTCGGTATCCAGTTCATACATTCCTGAATAAAGGTCGATATCAAAAAGAGCCACACGATAGCTGATTGCAGAAATGTCGATTCCCATCTCTGCAAGGCGCTGGATGCTTTTGCTCACATCGGTGGTACAATTGACCAGAGCCTCCATGTTTTTAGAACGGATTACCTGTACATTTTTGCGGTATTTCTCTGAATTTTCGGTCAGCTTGTTCATTTTGTTTTTTTCACGGCGAAGCTGATCGACTTTTTCTTTCATTTTGTTGATCACACCGGTGAGTTCCATGGCAGTCACCGGTTTCAGAAGGTATTCGCTGACACCATACTGGATGGCCTTTTTGGCGTATTCAAATTCGCCGAAGCCGCTGAATATCACGATCACGACATCCGGATAATTGTCATGCAGAAATTTACTGAGTTCCATACCGTCCATATATGGCATGAGAATATCGGTCAGAACCATGTCCACGGGATGTTCTTTTACAAATTCTGATGCCTGTTTGCCGTTTTCGCAGTCACCCACAAGTTCACAGTCCAGACTTTTCCAGTCGATGTTTTCTTTGATGGCATCACGGACAAGGATTTCGTCATCTACGAGTAGTATTCTATACATGTATTTTGCTCCCCCATCTATATCAATTCATGTACTTTTGGATATTTCCCAGTATTTTATTGTAACATGATTTGGGGTGTTTGGGTACAGGAAAAATGGATGAATATATCATAAGTACGTTGCAAGTGAGAATAGTAAATGTGGAATTGTACAGACAGAAGATACCGTAGGCACGTTGCGGATAGGAAGGTTCCCGGTTCTGTGACACGCTGTGTTTCCGGATTTTCTTCGTGCGCTTATTTGCATCGTCCTTGTGTAAACTCGCTTCGCTCAGACAGAACACAAGAACGACGCAGCTAGCACTCATAAAATCTCGGAAGCCTCGCTAGGTCACTGAACCGGGGATCTTCCATCTGCAACTGGTTATAGTATATTGGAGAAATCTGGCAAGCCTTTGGAGCTCCTGGTTGACCTGCTATAGTGCAAGTCTGTTCTGGATCATCCAAATTTCCGCGATTTATAGACTCGCATTCTTGCAACCCTCTCCTCGGTCATCCGATTTCAGGCACTTTGGGGGACTTTCTCTCCGGTAACCGTCCTCCGAGTCATCCGACTCCGGCTTTTTTGTTGACTTTCTCTCCAGTAATCTCCCTCCGAGTCATCCGCTACCAGTATTTTTGTGGACCTTTCCACACACAAGCGCAAATCAGGTCATTCTCCGCCTTCACCACCATGCTATTTTCTCAATAAAATACCCCACACGGGCGCTTGCTTTGCGTGGCCTGGTGGGGTGCGCGAGGGGAGAGCGGCCTTCGCAACTGTGAGCGCCCTCCCCTCGCAAGGTTTTTTAATTGTCAAATTATTTAACGGGTCCGAGGGCAGTTTCCTTACTTTACAATATATCCCTCTTCATCCCACAGATCATGCCAGTCTTTTGCGCCTTCCCACAGGAATACCTGACCTTTAACCAGTCTGTTTCCTTTTTCGAGTGTACCGATCTTTGCCATTTCTTCATCGGTCAGCGGATCTTCTGTGACGCATTTCAGATTGCTTACATAGTTATGTACTGAGAATGGAATGGAGATTTCTCCTCTCTGATGAGCCCATTTCAGAGCGATCAGTGCCGGATGAACACCATGTGCTTTTGCAATCTCCTGCATTTCCGGTGTCTGCATATCAGCAACATCTTCCGGACAGATATCTCTTTCCGGTCTTCTCGGTGAACCAAGCGGCATATAGCCTACCGGCTGGATGTTGTGTGCAACAAGATAGTCATACTGCTCCTGCTGCTGGAAGCATGGATGAAGCTCCAGTTCGCATGCTGCCGGTTTGATCTTCATTAACGGAAGAACAGCCTCAAGCTTCGGAATCGTCATGTTGGAAATACCGATGTAACGGATTTTTCCTTTTTCTACCAGTTCTTCACACTGACGGTAGGTATCCATGAATTCTTCTACGCTGAACGGTCTGGAATCCGGATTTCTGGAATCTACATCACAGAATGGTGCATGATAATTTGGGAATGGCCAGTGGATGAAGTACAGATCCACATAGTCACATTTCAGATCCTGAATGCTCTTTGTGCATGCTTCTTCTACTTTTCTGTGCATGTCATTCCATACTTTTGTCATGATGAAAAGGTCTTTTCTTTCTACAACGCCTTCTTTGATCGCTGCTTCAAAAACTTCACCGATCTGATGCTCATTTCCATAGCATGCTGCACAGTCAAACATACGATATCCGCTGCGGATTGCTCCTGCAACTGCTGCAGATACCTCTTCTGCGCTTACCCGGTCAGATCCAAATGTTCCCATACCCATACATGGTACTTCTTCTCCTGACGGAAGTGTTACTTTCGGCACGATTGCCGGATCGATAAATTCTGCCATTTTTATTTCCTCCTGATTTTGATTATATAGTTTTCGTTAGCTTAAAGTCTTTGTATAACAATCTGCGGCAACAGCTTCTTCATATCTTCCATTACAAAGAATCCTGTCTCTTCACGCATCGCTGCCGCTGCGGAAATTGCACTTGCTCTTCTTAATGTTTCTTCAAGAGAAAGTCCCTCGCTTAAGCCCAGTGCAAATCCGGCGATCATGGAATCACCGCATCCTACGGTATTGACTGCATTGATCTTCGGAACGATTGCACGGAAGATTCCTTCCTCCCCCACTGCCAGTGAACCGTCTGCACCAAGTGAAACCGCAACGATCTCCACGCCGTTTGCATGAATTGTTTTTGCCGCATCAATGATATCCTGAATGTCATCACAGTGTTTACCGGTCAGCATACGGATCTCATCAATGTTCGGTTTGATCAGTGTCGGGCATGCTTCAATTCCCATTTCAAGAAGTTTTCCGCTTGTATCAAGGATTACCGGTTTGCCGGCTTCTTTTACGATCCTGACCAGTCTCTGGTATGCTGTTCCGTCAAGTCCTTTCGGCACACTGCCGGACATGGATACAACGTCTGCATCTTTTACCAGTTCTCTGAATTTCTTTTCGAATCCGGCAAAATCTTCTTCTGTCAGTGTAAATCCCGGCTCCAGAAATTCTGTCTGCACATGATTTACCTCATCCCAGATATTGATGCAGGACCTGCTCTCTGCATTCACATGATAAAAATCACCTTTGATGCCGAATGGTTTCAGCGCATCTTCGATATAGTTTCCCGCATGGCCGCCCACAAATCCGGTTGCAACAACCTCTGCCCCGTAAATGGATGCCGGTTTGGATACGTTCAGACCTTTACCGCCGGGAACGTAAGAACATTCCCGGACACGGTTGACTTCGCCTGTTTTAAAATCATCTACCACATATCTTTTGTCGATTGCGGCATTCAATGTCACTGTCAGTATCATTTTCACTCTTCCTCGTTTGATAAGAGAATCTTTCCTTTTACAAGTCCCGGTGTCTTAAATAACTGGAATGCTTCCTGTGCCTGGCTCATCGGGATCTTTTTGTAAACGAAGCCCGGATCAAATTTCAGCTGGCCTGTTGCAAAATAATGCGCTGTCAGATCCCATTCACGTCCCGGGAATGGTGCACTGTAGGACATCCAGGAACCGGTCAGTTTGAACTCTTTACGATTCATGTTTTCCCACTGCGCAGGTGTGAAGGTCAAATTCTCATGTGGAGTACCGATAAAACATACATGAGCTTTGTTTGCAGCAAGTTCGAAGGCCATATGCATGGTTGGAACCTGTCCTGCTGTCTCGAATACAAATCCGTATCCTTTGCCGCCGGTGATCGCCATTGCTTTTTCCATGTAACCTTCTTCTTTTGTATTGATGACTTCATCTGCACCAAGACGTTTTGCAAGATCAAGACGCTCATTGCTGATATCGAATACAACAACTTTCTTTGATCCGAAGATTTTTGTCCACTGCATAGTGAACATTCCGACTGTACCACCGCCGAGGATTGCTACATACTCTCCGCCATGATAATCGTTCTGGAATACACCATGGATAGCCACAGTTGCAGGTTCAAACATTGCGCCCTGCTCATAGGAAACGCTCTTGTCAAACGGAACTGCATTCTGCTCCGGAACTACAACATAATCTGCGTTGCTTCCCTGCTGTCTGGAACCGATAAAGCTGTAATGTTTGCAAAGGGAGAAGTTGCCCTTCTGGCAGTCGTCACATTTCATGCATGGAAGAAGTGGTGCTCCGGATACACGGTCGCCGACTTTTACCTTTGTTACACCTTCACCGACTTCTACTACATCACCGGAAAATTCATGACCGAGAACGATTGGGTAAAAATGTACGCCATGATTCAGAACACGCGGGATGTCAGATCCGCAGATGCCGGAATATCTGACTTTGATCTTTACGGCGCCTTTTGTTACCTTTGGTTCTTCAATTTCCTGATACTGTACATCTTCATTTGCAACTACTACTGCTGCTTTCATAATATATTACTCCTTTCGTGAAAGGAGGGAAAGCTCCCCACTAAAGTGGGGGATTACTCCGAGGGGACGAGCGCGTCGCCCCCTCGGGCACCCCCTGCGCTTTCTGGAAAAACAAGCCCATTTTATTGAAACTTGAAGTTCTCGGGAACTGTTTTCTCTCCTGACTATTCAAATATGTAAGTTATCCCGCGTGGGGACATTCTATTTGCTGAAAATCATTAAATCACTTTGTCATCATATGTGCCAGAGACTTGTAAAGTTCAAGATACGTCTCATAAGTCTTATCATACACTTCTTTATTTTCCGGTTTTGGCTCGTGGCGACGTGTTTCTTTTACCGTGATGGAAACGGCTTCATCGTAATCTTTGTAAAGTCCGACTCCGACACCGGCAAGGAGTGCGGCTCCAAGCGTTGTTGCTGTATCGGATGCCGGTACAACGATCGGTTTGCCCGTGATATCGGATTTGATCTGTGTCCAGAGAAGCGAGTTCGCAGAACCGCCCATTGCTCTTAAGACTTCAGCATTTGCTCCGGCTGCCTCTGCCACCTCAAGATTGTGGCGCAGAGAAAGTGCCACGCCTTCCATGCAGGCACGTACCATATGCCCTTTGGTCTTTGCAAAATCGAGTCCATAGAAAACACCTTTTGCATATGGATTCCAGATTGGAGAACGCTCACCGGACATATATGGAAGAAATACAACTCCGTCACTGCCCGGATTGATTTTTTCTGCAATCTCGTTGAGCTGATTCAAAGAAGACATCCCTGTCTGTTCCTTCATCATTCGCTCATAATCTGCAAATTCACGTTCAAACCAGCGCATCACCCCGCCGCCACCGGTCGTCCCGCCCTGCAGAAGCCATTTCCCCGGAATGACATGATACCCGAGGATCAGTCGTGGATCTGCTTTGTATTCATCAATGCAGATACTCATTCCACCTGCCTGTCCGCCCTGTTCCTGTGTTTCTCCCGGATGAATGACACCGGCACCCAGAGTTCCACAGGCTGCATCCAGACCACCAGCTACGACCGGAGTTCCTTCTGCGAGTCCACACTCTGCGGCTGCTTTTGCTGTCACAGTACCTGCGACATGGTCACATTCGCAGATCTCCGGCAAAAATTCCATCGGAATTCCGAGGCGTCTGCACATCTCTTCATCCCAGCATCCCTTCTTCATATCGAAACAGTGAAGGCCGTATCCCTGAGACATATCCTGTGTGATCGCACCTGTCAGTTTAAAGGCAATAAAGCTGTTGGACTGGAGGATCTTGTCGATCTTTTCATAAACTTCCGGAAGATTTTCTTTGTACCAGATGATCTTTGCTGTCGTATAAGACGGCTGAAGTGAATTTCCTGCAACTTCAAAGATTTTATCTTCACCGATTTCCTTATTCAGCCGTTCACAGATATCCTGCGCACGGGTATCCATCCAGATCGGTGTGTTAGTAAGTACTTTGCCCTCTTTGTCAATCGCAATGGCAGACCAGCTCTGTCCGTCAATGCCAACTCCGGCAATCTCCGCCGGATCGATGCCTGCTTTCTGCACGGTTTCTTTTGTTGCCCTGCATACAGCACTCCACCATTCCTCCGGATCCTGCTCTGCCCAGCCTTCCTGTGGATAGTATACCGGATAGTCACCATTGGCTGCGGCAAGGACTCTGCCTTCTTTATCAAATACCGCCACCTTACAGGCACTTGTTCCGATATCGATTCCAAGTAAATATGATTTCATCATTTTGCTGCTCCTATTTCTCCGGCCGCCCGGAGTTTCTTCTCTTTATCAGATGTTCATGCTAAAACCCTTACGGATTTTCCGGCAATGATCTCGGTCTCAAGTTTCTCGCTGAAAAGTTCTCCGGATGTCTCACCGGCATTTTCCAGATGATTCAGCATAACTTTTGCCACTTCTCTTGCAATTCCGTCTGTCGGCTGTGCTACGATCGTCAGCTTCGGATTACAGGCACGCGCAAACTGCAGGTTGTCAAACCCGATCATCGACAGCTGCTCCGGAATCCGGATGCCCAGTTCGTTCACTCCGATCATGGCTCCCATAGTCATTTCGTAGTTTGTAACAAATACCGCCGTCATCTCCGGATTATTCTGCACAAGTTCTTCCAGTCCCCGGACACCGCCCTGAATCGTATAGTCTCCATGCCAGATCAGAGATTCACTCACCGGGATCCCGGCACTTTCCAGTGCTTTATAATATCCTGCCATACGTTCCTGCGCAGTAAAAACTTCTTCCGGTCCGCCGATGATTCCAATATTTCGGTGTCCTCTCTCGATAAAATACCGGACTGCATCTTCGGCGGCTTTTTTATTATCAACCAGCACACTGTCACAGTTGATACCCTGAATCTTTCGATCAATCAAAACGATCGGTTTACCCGTCTTCTGAAACCTTTTCAGGTGGTTTCCCTCTTCATCAACCGGCATGTTGATGATACCGTCCACACGCCTGCGAGTCAGGAATTCAACTGCCTCCCGTTCCAGTTTCTTATCGGTTCGGCAGTCGCAGACGATCGTCGCATAACCATGACTTCGCAGGACATCCTCCATACCGGTGATGATCTCGGCACAGAAAGTATTGTTCAGCTCCGGAATGACAACGCCAATCGTTCTGGTCGCGTTCGTCTTTAAACCTCTTGCCACCTCATTGACTTCGTAATGAAGTTCTTCGATAGCTTCCTCAATCTTTATTCTGTTTTTTTCACGGACATTTCCTCCGTTAAAATAGGAAGAAATCGTAGCCAGCCCAAGTCCTGTCCGTCTGGCTATATCCTTCATGGTCGCTGCCATTTCGCCTCACTGCCTTCTGCTTTTATTCTGCTTTACCGTCGCATCCGCAGACTTTCATTCTTGCCATAACCAGTTCTTTCACTGCTGCGATTGCTGTCTTGCCATAAGCTTTCGGATCAATGGTATCCGGTTTTTCTTCAAGAAGTTCTTTGACTGCTTTGGAGTAAGCTGCGCGAAGTTCTGTCGCAAAGTTTACTTTGCAGATGCCGCGTTTTACGCAGTCGCTTACATCTTCGTCACTGAGTCCGGATGCTCCGTGAAGAACCAGCGGAATATCAACAACTTCGCGGATCTCACTTAAACGTTCTTTATCAAGAACCGGTGTACCTACATAGAAACCATGTGCTGTTCCGATTGCAACTGCCAGAGAAGTAACACCTGTACGCTCAACAAATTCTTTTGCTTCCTGCGGATCTGTATTGGTGTCAGCTTCTGCTTCAAGATCATCTTCCTTGCCGCCGACTTTACCAAGCTCTGCTTCACATGGAATATCCAGTGCATTTGCTACATCTGCTACGCGTTTTGTCTCTGCAATGTTTGCCTCGAAGTCCAGTTTGGAGCCGTCAATCATAACAGAAGTATATCCTGCATGAATTGCCTGCATAGCCAGTTCAAAACTGCTGCCGTGATCAAGATGAAGGCATACCGGAACAGATGCTTTTTTAGCTTCTGCTGCAACGATTGCTGCATAGGTATCCACAGTACCGTACTTTACAGTAGATGGAGTTGTCTGGATCATAACCGGTGCTTTCAGTTCTTCTGCAGCCTGAATGATGGCTTTCACCATTTCCATATTCTCTGCATTAAATGCTCCGACTGCATATCCACCTTCCTGAGCTTTTAACAGCATTTCTTTTGATGTAACAAGTGGCATAACTTTTTCCTCCTTAATGATATATGTATATTTTTGTTTTACTACTTGTGAGTGATCGGAAAATTTCAAAACCGAAACGTTTCCGTTTTGAGTTAATCATACATCGCCTCCCGCATTCTGTCAACCGTAAAATATTTATCTTTTATCGGAAAATTTTCCCTTGCATTGTACAGTAATTACAGGTAAATTGAATATAGAAAGGCGTATTTTAAAAGACTGCGCCAGCGAGAAATCAAATTATCTGAACGGAGGCATAAACGACATGTTAAAAGGTATTCCTGAAATCTTATCACCAGAATTATTAAAAGTATTATGTGAAATGGGACACAGCGATCGTCTTGTTATCGCTGATGGTAACTTCCCGGTAGAATCCATGGGTAAAAACGCTATCACAATCCGCTGCGACGGACATGGTGTTCCGGAAATCCTGGAAGCAATCCTGAAAGTTTTCCCACTGGATACTTATGTAGAACATCCGGTAAACCTGATGGAAGTAATGCCTGGCGATGATGTAGAAACCCCGATCTGGGATACATACAAAGAAATCATCCGCAAATATGATGACAGAGGAGATGCTGCTGTAGGAAACATCGAGCGTTTCGCATTCTATGATGAAGCCAAAACAGCTTACTGCATCATTTCCACAAGTGAAAAAGCTCTGTATGCAAACATTATGCTGCAGAAAGGTGTTGTCATCAACAACTAATTATCGGCCATCTTTTTTCAAAAACCCCGGGGATCTTTGAAGACCTCCGGGGTTTTATTATTTTGAATATAAAGCATCATTTTTTGAAAGAAGATATACACAATATTGATTCATGCTTATCCCCTCACGTACAGAGTGTTCTGCAAGATCTCTATGCAGACTTCGAGGAATCCTCAGCTTGAACTGCCCGGAATATTTCGAAAGACTGTCTGGCTCATGAATTTCAACCTTATCTTCCAACGCTGCTTTGAACCATTCTCTTTTAGCATCTACTGCATTCTTAATTGCACTTTCCATTGTTTCTCCACACGTGATACATCCCGGCAAATCCGGATACGAAACCACAAAGCCGCCCTCATCCTGATCCTCAACAATTTCCATCCGATATGGCTTTTTCATATATTCGTCCAACTTACTCATTTCTCATTCCTCACTCTCAACAATTTGTTTTACCAGCTGTATGTATACTTTTTTATTTCATCAAATCTTACATTACTTGACAGGTTACATATTTTTGCTGTCAGCTTATCCCACTTGGACATAAATCATTCTCCTTATATTATATTAGGTGTCATATATGGTGTCAACAATCTTCTCTGGAATATTGTTTCGAACTGAAACATGTGAATATCCGAACGAATACGGAATCTATAAGATGAATTAAATATAGCACAGTGTTTTTTACAGGGCAATAAAATTCGTTCGTCAAATTCTCTCTTTTTATGTCAAAAAAACACCTGACTCGGAATGTTATATCTCTGATAATAAATACATTCCTAATCAGGTGTTTCATTATTAGTATTCTTTTGCCTGTTTTAATCCAGTTCGAAAAGCTGACGCTGTTTCAGGTCGATGGATGACCATACCGTGCTGGTATTCTGTACTCCATACAGATAAACTGTGCTGGAAATTCTGACATAAAGCTTACAGTTTTCTTTATAACCATTCGCCGCACGCAGATACTGTTCTACATCATTAAGGGTAAATCCAAATGCATCATTATTCGTTGTATGGAATTTTCCATCCGCTCCCGGCTTCACGACCTCTCCATTATATCCATTCAACTGTGAAATCCGTGATGTAATATTTACAAGTTTATCGTTGCTTCCCGAATCACTCTGTACATCCCCGTTTTCACTCTGAATGAAAAATTCGATCGTCATTTCCTGTTTGTCGAGATCCTCCTGGCTCAGATCAGCACTTACCATATTGTAATCTTTGACATTGATGTAGAAATCCATATTTTCTTCCAGTGTATTTGCTTCACCAGATGTCCATGTCGTCTGGTCTGTCATATAATATCTCGACGTTTCTGTCTCTGCTGCCGGATTCAGACTGTTTACAAACGAAACCACCGGCCTGACAGCTGTAACATTGGCAGCAGCAACGATACTGTTTACAAAAAGCTGCATTTCATTCACATTATTGTTAATACCTGAATGCCCGGTTCCTGTATAGATTACATTTCCCTTACTGTAATAATAATAATAATTACGCGCATCATTCGGAGAAGCACTATAGATGCTTCCATTCAGGCAGTACCATACTACAATATCGTTTTCACCATCACTTTTTCCTGCAATGTCCATATCCTGCTCAAGTGCAAGCTGATAGTACTGTCCATGTGTCCCCGATACATTGATCGAATCAGAGATCTTGTACGGATACTGCGTGATCGCACCATCGTTAAGTTTCGTCGCCTGCGTCGTTTTGGCTCCACCACCAAGGTTGATTCCATTCAGCAGACCATTTGTCAGTGCCTGCGTCTGGGCATAACTGCTGCTTCTGCTCTCATCGCCGGACTTATATGCTATATCACCGGCATATTTCATAAGATCTGCAAAGCTGACCTCATTAGAGCTTAACGGATGTCCCTGTTTCAGCAGCGAAGAAATCGTCTGTCCATCTGACAATTCTTTGTCTGAAGTGATTCCATATCGGTCCATACCGACTACCGAACGGAGTTTCCGGTTCAGAGAAATTCCCCAGGACGGGTTATAAACATTTTTCTCAGCCTCACCATCCAGCCAGTTATCATAACTGATTTCATACCCTTTTCCTCCAAATTTTTCCTGTTCCCATATTTTAGGTTCCACATCAGATTTCGTTTCCGGATGTTTTGCACTCTTTGCATATGTATAATTCAGGTAAGAGGTCGTATCATGTGAAAAGATAACACTCCTTCCTGACTTGATATAACGTTCGATCGCATTTACCTGCCCCGCATCATTCGGAATATTCTGGTATGCATCATCAAATCCGATGATCAGGATCTGGTAATCCGTCAGCCAGTTATAAATGGCATCTTCCCTGTTCTCCGCATCCGAACACAGCTTACTGAATTCACTTACTGTTATACCTTTAATTGTAATATTAAAGTCCGTGACTTTCGCCAGATACTGATTAAACGTAGCATTGCCTTCAAGATTCCAGTTTCCGCCCTTATCCGGCCTGATCTGAAGAACTTTGATATCCTGCTTCGGATTATTTCCCCTATCCTGCTTCGTATAGCCCTGCACAGAAGTGTGGATGTAATTATTTTTGTTATTGCTTACCACCATCTTCCATGTGATCAGCTTATAGTAATCAGACGGAAGAGTTCGTGTCAGTGTATAGGTTTCACCGAGCTTTAACTGATACCTGCCATCCTTTTGTACAAGTACATTTCCTTTCGAATCCGTAATACTGATATATTTGTCCTGCGCCTCTTTCTTTGACAGATTACCGTCAAAGTTCAGGTCTATATACAGTTTACAGTCATAAGTACTTCCTGCCGGTGCCGCATCCGAATCATTCTCAATATGGAACACATACTTCATTGCTCCGTCCTCGATCAGTCCCTGACCTGCCTGCTTATCATTTACCCGCTCCGGTTCCGGCGGGAGTTCATCAAATACAAGCTTTGGTTTCGCAAGATTTGAATAAAATTTAATATCCTTCGAACCATTTTCAAGATCTCTCTGTACTACAACATTGTCATAATTCAGAGCCTCTTTCATAAACTGATAATAGTATGAAGAAGCATCTACGGTATCTTTGTTGACACTTCCGAAATCTGTCACCAGATTATCACTGAGGATAACCGGATAACCGCTCTTTACAAATTCCATCAGTTCTTCTCTCTGCTGATTCGTCATGTCATTTCCGGATCCACGAAGATAACCGGCTCCATCTTCACTGTAAGAGCTTAACGGAGCAAAATAATATTTTCCGTCTTTTTGATAGCGTTCTCCTGATGATGTCTGTACAAAATCATTATCCAGCTGTCCCAGAAATTTTGTGTAAAATGAATTACCGCTTCTGAGCTCATCACCTATGGAACGTGCGGCACCCACATGCGTATAGAGCATCGGACTGTTACCGTTGATGAAAATATTTCTTAAATTTTTTCCGCTCTTATCTTTTCCTTCGTCAATATAATCGTCCAGATAGATCAGGTCATACTCTGATGCAATATCATCAATATGACCGACAAATTCAGAGGCTGTCATTCGCTTGATCGTCACTTCCGGATAGGAATCCAGAATGCCGAACTGTGCGCAGGAAGCAAATTTCCCCTTATCTGGAATGCGATCTGCCAGCGTATTCTCAAACGTAATCGTCATTCTTTTGACATCTTTCACCTGCTGTGAAAACTCGATAGCCTGTACATCTGTTTTCTGAGAATAATTCGTGTCGGTAAATCCTGTGCTGCCCTTAAGTGTGGTACTTCCGTCGTTCAATGTGATCGGCTGACCATCTTTGTCCCAGAACTGCACACTATAATCCGTCAGTATTCCGTTTTTGCTGCCGCCGGAACGGCGCTGATAACGAAATCCTGATACATCATCCACTCCGTTAAACTCAACCGTGAGCCAGTGTTTTACGCCGGAGTGCTGTGGTTCCGTCCAGTTCGAATGCCACATCGTACTTCTGTTGCCGTCCAGCATCTTTTCCTTTGGATTTCCATTTTCCTCACAGCATACAGTAATGGTATATTTCCTGCTCTCTGCGTCCTTTCCTGTAGCCCACTTCATAATCTGGTCTTCACTCAGTTTGTCCTTATTGCCATCGACAAGATTCAGCGCTGAACCATCCGGGGTGATCTCCAGTGCATTGATTTCCTGTTTTGTATAGGTATTGCGTTTATATTTGTAATTGATGATATACTCAATTGCCCGTGCCTGGGAAATCTGTCTGTCAAGCGGTTCTATATTCTGTGTGGAAGTATCTGTCTCACTGCCATCACCCAGTTCAGAGTCTGTTGATTTTTCATTTTCCAGTTCGCGGTACTGATTTTCACTGTTAATATATTTGATGATTTCTTCAAATCCATGCATTCTGTCCGCTGCTCCGTAAGTCAGATTTTCGTCAGAATTTGACTTACTGTTGAAATTCTCATGGAAAGAAGTATTTACAAGATTGTACTCCCCATCTGTTCCCGCAAACGTATTTTTGAAAAAGTACATATACATATTTACGTAATGTCCGTCTGCATCTTCTGTATCATTCCTCACAAACTTCGAAAAAGCATCGGTATCATTCACTCTGGAACCGTTGACAATACACGGAATGGAAGTCGCTGCAATTGCAGCAGCCACATCAGAAGAAAGCGTACCATTTACATAGATCAGATCATAGTTATCAAGTGTATCTGCAAAACTGTCTGATACACGGACTTCGTCATCCTGCGCCTGCACATCAGCGTCTTCCTCATCTTCCTGCATATCACCGTCTTCTACCGCAATGTCTTCTGCATCAATGTTCTCTGATTCATCTGCATTCTCCTGGACATCGATGTCCGTTTCATCCTCACCGGCACCATCTTCTGTATCATCGGATTCCAGAACTTCTTCGCTGACATCTGTCTGCTCTGTCGTGTCATCTCCGAAAGCATCTTCCGGTTCGAGTACAACCGCCTGCTCCTCATCCTGTGCAGAATTTGCCGCAGTATCATTTCCTGGCGAACTGTCCCCGGTGACTGCCGGAGCATACGCAGTTGTTGTGCCGTCCGAAGCCAGCTTCGTATCGACTTCAATTCCAAAATTCTCAAATTCCCCGTCTGCGCTGTCGGCATCCGCTTTTGGATTCAGATGAAAAACATATTTTTTGAACCAGTCATTGTTTGTATAACCACCCTGATAATAAAAACTGTTTACCTGCACGGATGCAGCCGTATCATCGCCCGGTGTAAAATCATAGTTTCCTGTTCCCGGTGTCAGACTGTAATTTGCCTCAGATATATAGTATGTTGCCACTTCTCCGTCAGAAACCGGAAGGTAGACATCCTGATTCTCCGGATAGTTTGGATAATACCATCCGAAATAACTGTACGGAAGTGCATCCTCGCCCTCTGCATCATTTGATTCACAGCAGAAATATACTTTAGATACACGATAATAATAATTATAAGAAAGCTCACTTGAAATTTCCTGAATTTCATTATAAGGAACGGCACTTCGTCCGGTTACAACAGAGATTTCGGATCTGGTAAGTTTTCCATTTACTTTCTGATAGTACCAGTACTCATCATTATCCAGCACAATACTGCCATCCTTAAGTTCCGCATTCGGATTCTTCGCAAGATCTATCGCATTTGCTTTTACATAAGCAAGATCACCGATCATCGTATATTTGTAGTTCGGATACTGATCAATATTTTCGCCGAGGTATACATACGGATCTGCCTGTGATCCCGCTTCTTGCGCATTTGTGATATCGCCGAGAATTGACTGAAAGACTGCATCTGCATTGCTGTCTGTCCCGGTTGCGTCCTGCCCGGAAACATCAGCGTCTGCAGTCGCCCCACTGGATTCATTCCACTCATCTCCGCTATCTGACTGAATATCCACAGAAGAAGATCCGTCATTAGAAATTTCTGATTCAAAATCTGAGAATGCATCGCTGTCGCTGAATGCATCTGCATCAGACATTTCTACTGTACGCACATAAGACTGTTGTACAAACTGCAGCTGTCCGTCAAAAGACTGTGTATCAACACCGCTTTCATCACTTGAAAAACCGCTGCTCTCATCGTTTGCATAAGAATTATCAAATGTAATGCCATCGGAACTGTCACTGCCAGAATCAGAGGCTGCTTCATCACTGCTTTCAGAAGAATCATTTCCATCAGATTCAAACGCATCTGTACCTGTAGAAAAATCCGCGCTATTAGAGTCTTCTGTGCCAGAACTTTCCGTACCGAAATTTTCTGTATCCGTTGCTGCCTGACCGTTTTCCCCGTCAAAGCCACTGTTATCCGATACGGTACTCGTCGTCTTCACTGCTTCACCCGGAATATCCCGTACAAGAACAGCCTTGCTTTCATCTACTTTATTCGGTTTTTCTCCGGGGAACTGATAATCTTTGTTGTCGATTTGCTCCGCAATTTCTTTTGTCAGAGTTGTATAGACATTTTCGTAATAGCCGTATCTGCCATTCGCATAATCATATTCCGGCAGAAGTGACTTCTGTCCTTTGTCATTCTCATCTGCAAGTGCATTGTTGATTTTGGTATTCAGTACTTCTGTAAACTCCAGATAATAGGCTCCGCGTGCATCACTGCTTGTCGATTCTTCAAAGCTCTGGATATTTTCGCGGAATTTTTCTGACTGTTGCTTATCCGCATATACATCATTTCGGATTGGATAATATTCCTGGTCGCCTTTTGTGTAATCACCGGTACCGGCAGTATTCTCGACATAAGAACCGTTGACTGTTACCGTATCTGTCCGGGAATTGCCATCAAAATCCGTCAGGTCAACCTTCGTCCAGTCTGAGGTATCGTCACTGTCTGAAAGAAAATATTTTTCCTGATAATCAGACAATGACAACGGATACTGACTCGCGTCATCGTCATCGCCCGCCGCATCTCTGATCTTTTTGATTCCGGTGCTTATACTTTCATCAATCTGTCCGGAATCATTCAGACGGACGTTCATGACAAATTCCGTCCTGTATTTCTCCGGTAGTTTGCTCAGTGCATCCTTTATCGTAAAAAAATGTACGGTCTGCGTATTCCCGTCCGCATCTGTATACTGATATTGATATAATTTCAGACTTGGCTCCTGCCCCGATATGTAATAACCGATCTCCGCATTTTCACTGGAATCAACCAGTTCCAGAATACGAAATGGATCATCCTCTGTGTTTTCGCTTACAATGGTTTCAATACCGGGCATCATCTCGGATGATGCCTGCACTGAGAGCACCGACTGCAAAAGTGCTCCCACTCCCAGTGCACCGGCGGCAGCCACCGCCGTGCCGGAGATAAAAAGTTTCTTGTGTTTGAATTTCATGTATAAAATTGCCCTCCTTGATGGCAAATACTCTGTCTGCTAACTTAATTTGACCATTTTACTTTCTGTATATGTTTTACTTCCAATCTTTACGGTTGCCTTTACTTCACACGTATCCGACCAATCATAAAATGTGATTTTTATCTGATCATCTTTATTAGATTTTGAAGACTCTTTATTACTCCTACCACAAGAAGCACTCCACTTAACTACTTGATCTGTTACTGTTTTGCCATCTACTTTAATTACTGCCCAGTATTTTTCAGATCCATTCTTAGTTCCGGTAGCAGAACCATGAATTACTATATCAACCTCTGGATTTCTTAAAGTGATGTTCTTTGTGACAGTCCCTGCCGGAGTCCAATTATTCATATCTGAAGATGCATAATATGTTGCTGTTATCTGATAATTCTCGGCCTGACTCCATTCACTGAATTTGAATTTTATCTTACTCTTTTCTCCTGTAACGGTAGTATAGTTATAATCCTCAGTGTATGCATTATTATCAATATGCCAGATTACTTTTCTGTCGACCTCTTTGCCATTTTCATCTTTCAGTTCAAGATAATATTCCGGAGTTTCTCCCTGTGTAACAACATCCGGCCCGATAATTTTAGCTGTAAGTTTCGGGGTTGGCGTTGGAGAAGGACTCGGGGTTGGTGTAGCTGTCGGGGTTGGTGTGACATTACCTTCCACATCTACAGTCATGGAAACACTCAATTTGTAATTATATTTATTAAATATTGTACCGCCTGTAATTCCACCCAATTGGGTAACCTCTACAGTTTTACTTCCCGATGTTGTTGGCGTATATATCCAGTATTGTTTATCATCAGAAACCGTCAGAGATTTTGTGCCACCTTCCAGTATACCTGTACCTGTGTTCCAGAAATTACCATTCTCCGGTGTTACATATACCTGGTTCAGATTTCCATTCACATCATAAATATCAATCGTTAATTTAACCTGATAATTGGTTCCTGCCTTTACTGTTGCATTATTTTCAACAATATTTCCATCTGGATCTGTCATGTGAAGAGAAATACCATTCACTACATTAAATGATCTTTCCACATGATATGTTTTTCCCACTCCATTTTCATATTTTATATAATCTGCACACAAGGTAAATCCATGTTTAGAGCCTGCAAGCACTGACAGATTGGCATTCTTGGTATCTGTCTGTACAAGTGATACTGAACTGTCATTATCTTTCAATGTCCATTTAACATTTTCTTTATCATAATTATCTCCATCTACAGAAAGATGAAAATATTCTCCATTATAAGAACTGCACTGGTAAAAATCTCTTTCTCCGGCAATTACTGTGTCGAACTTTACATCACTATTAATCCAAATCTCCCCATCTGTCGGGACTGGTGTCGGCACTGGTGTACTTGTTGGTACCGGTGTTGCAGTCGGGACAGGCGTATTTGTCGGGACTGGTGTCGTAGTCGGCTCCGGTGCCGCGGTCGGTGCCGGTGTCGCTTTCGCCGTAATCTGAATCGTCACCGGTGCGGACTCGATCCATTTGCCGGAACTTGTCTTCGCCGAAACTTTGACTGTAATTGATCCTGAAGCATTTTCATTGATGGTCAGTTTGCTGTTGGTATGGTCTTCACCCGGGAAGCTTCCGTTCTGTCCGCCACTGACTACTCTCCATGTAATCGTTGACGGATCAATACTTCCGTTTCCGCTCAGATTATATGCGAGCCTGTCTGATGCTCCCGGATCCATGGAAGCCGGTGCATAGGAAATACGGATTCCCACATCGGTCGGCTCCGGATCATCAACAGAATCTGCCGGTTTCTTCACTTTTACTTTATTTCGAAGGCTGACACTGTGCAGTGTCTCAATCTCTTTTTTTCCATTTTCCGTGCTGAGCTGAAAACGGACAATATTATCTGATTCTACTTTGGTAAGATCCGCACGAAAATCAAGAATACCTGTCGCAAGGACAGAACGATTCACCTTTGTACGGACATTACGCACATTTTGTTCTCCACTGTCTTCTTCGTCCAGAGAAAATGCAGATACATCTTCCTCGTCCTCAGACAATGCTGCTGTCTCTGTATCATTTTTTCCTGAATCATCAGAGCTGCTTGTCGCGGTATATTCTCTCTGACTGTAATAGACCGTTGCATCTTTTTTGTCCCAATCAATCACATCACAGATATACTGGCTGGTGTTTCCATCGTTATTTTTGTATTCGTTGCAGACGATGAAAGTCTTGTTTCCGTCACTGTTGCCGTCTCCGCTCTGCTTGATATCGTTTTTGATCTCGGAGCCTGTATTTTCGCCTGTACCATTTGCATAATAAAGGCTTCTGTTGGTATCAATGATCAGGTCTTCCATCCTGTCAACCAGTTCCTGTGTCTCCATCTGCACTTTTGCGTTACTGGATGTACTTCTGTATGTATTACTGCCGGTCATGATAAATGTCATCACCACACCTGAAAAAATTGCGATGATCGCAACCGTAATGACCAGCTCGATCAGAGTCAGGCCCCGGTTATCCGTCTGCCGCGCTCTTCCCCCGTTCTTAAGCTTTTCTGCTGTATTTTTTATTTTTCTTATCTTCATAGGATCTTCTCCTCCAAAAAATAATAAAATCGCATTTCATACAGAATGTATTTCATCTCACACAAAATTAATAGTGTCCGGAAACCATCTCATATTTGCCGGTCTCCTGAATCAGATTCAGCATCTTATAACGTCCGCCGCCTCTGACAGTGATCTTTGTACAGTACGCACCACTTCTCGTAAGCGGTATATCTTCTCCGTTTGCAAGTACCGAAAGAATTGCTTTCTGAGTCCACACTTTATCCTGCAGAGGGAGGAACGCACCGGTTGCACGGTCATATGTGATCACAATGCCGTCACCCACAGCGAGTTCCTGTTCTGTACAATTATCGGTTGTATAGCTGATTATGGTACGTGCCGGAGCTATTTTTTCCGGCTGATCCTGCTTTACGTTTGATTCAACGCCCACTTTGCCGCGGTCAAGATAATAACTGATATAATAACCGTCTTCTCTTTTTTCCAGCTTCATCTCGCCAACCAGGCGATTGGAAGCCTCTGTCTTTGTCTTATCCAGAGCTGCCGCAATGGAATTGGCAGCCCGGTTTACCCGAAAGCCCAGAATCGAATTAAGAGAAGGCACAGCGATTCCGAGAAGAATAGCAAAAATAGCAATGACAATGATCAGTTCCACGAGTGTAAAACCTTTGTTTTTGTTCTTCATACTGCCCTCACCTCTTTCTATTCTGTAAATTTATTCTTTTTTCCAGTTCTCATAAGTCACGCAGTCTGCAATGCTGTATGTCTCAGAACCATTCAGCGTGTCTTTCTTTCCTGATGAAGATGAATTTCCGAGTACGTATTTGTCACCTTCCCAGAAGAAATCCTGCGGTTTGATGCCTGTTCCGTCTCCATAGGAACTCATCTGCGCCTGAAATACTCTTGCAGCCTCCAGAGGAGCAGATTCAAGCTGTGCACCTGCTTTCAGAGTAATTGTGCCTTTTGCCATGATAATACCCTGGAATTTCACTCCTGCTTCAATTTCAACATCTCCGGTACAGACTACAAGACGAAGTTTGTCAGCATCATTTTCACTGATTTTCAGTGTCTTATTTACATCTGTTTCTCCGTTGTCATACATAATTGCCTGCAGACCGCCGTCTTCATCACTGGCAGTAAACACGTATTTCCCTGTATCATCTTTTACAGTATCCTTAATATATGAGATCATTTTCTTTTCATTGACAAGATTATCATATACACTGCGGTCGCCGTCTGTCTCATTATGTGTTTTACCTTCGGCATCTTCTTTTACTGCTTTGTTCAGAAGATCATAGCTTGTGATCATCTTGCGGTTCAGGGCATACCAGCTGTTCTGATAACCAACCTGCTCCTGAAGGATCTTCTCGCCCGGATTTGCACCGGTTGCCTGCTGCATATTTCCCTGCGCATCTGCCCCGCTGTAAGAAAGTACGTTTCCGTTGGTGATATAGCGCAGATAGGAATCTGCATCTTTGACCGTGATTCCGGAATCTTCCCCTCCGAAATAAAAGGAAAGATATTTATCCATATTTGCTTTGACCGTAGGATTGTTCTGATAATACATCTGCATAAAATCTGCTGATTTCTGTGCATCCGTGAAATTCAGATAAAAATATACATATCCTGTCTCACTGTTGTCATTATAAAAAACAGTCTGCACCGGTTTCTCGCTGTCGACACCGATATCGCGCAGAGTCTTTCCGCCCCACGCCTCAACTGTAGCATCCCAGTTTACGGAAATATCTTTGGCTCCGTGTAAAAGCGCCAAGTAAGCATCGTCAGTCAATGGATTACCGGATGCCCCGAGAACCTCTTTCGGCACAAGATACGCAAGCTGCGTACCCTTAACCGTCAGACTCTCGCCCGTAACCACGTCATTGGTGTTGGTCCGGTCCTTTGCTTTTACTTTTGAGCTTGCAATATAGTTTCGACCGGCGATCATCAGTTTCTGTGTATCTGAAAGATCCAGTGTCGTATTCTTGCCATTGACAACGATTGCACTGCTCAAAGCCGCTCCGCTCAGGCCAGTATACTGGTCTTTCGCCACACAGTCATCCGAAGTTGCAGATTCATAAGAACCATATCCATAATAATTGCCGCTGATCTTTACGTTGTTATTTTTGCCTGTGACCGTAAGGTCATCCGCAAAATAAGTCGAACCGGAAAGAGTGACATTCCGTACAGAATCTGCATGCAGTCCACGTGCCCACAGATTGACACTTCCCCCACTGGTAAATGTAGAATTCAGACCTACACTGATCTCCCCTTTGCATACAACCTTATCTCCGGATTCCACATTGAGGCTCGCACCCGATGTTACCTTAATGCTGGTCTCAGCATCCGCATCCGGTGCAGACGGCAGATTACCTGCATAAATACTTCCATTGATAGAAGTCGGTGTGGTTTCGGTTCCCTCGCATACGATACCCTTGTCCGCTACAACGATCATATTCATAAGATCCGGAAGTGTAGACGGTGTCGGGAACTGTACTTCCGGAACAAGCAGACGGATATCCGTACAGATGATCGATGCTCTTCCTTTTTCATCTACATAGATCACCTTAAGATTTTTCAGAAGGACTCCGTTATTCTCTGTATTTTTGCCGACATTTTTGACTGCTTTCATCACAGGGGCGCTTCTGGCCGGATTGGTAATGATCAGAGATTCTTTTGAGTTGTCATACTCCAGATCCACATATCCGCGAAGTCTCTCCATATTATAAATATTATCTTCTGTCTTTGACACACGGAGTGTGCGCATAAGTTCTGTGATAAAACAATCCTGAAACTCGCTCTGGCGCTGCCTGTCCATAGAAGAATCCTGTGAACGGTTCTCTACGTTGTAGCTTTCGAGAACCTGCGTATAGGCCTTTGACATGGCATTTCCCACATCCTCCTGCAGACCGGTACGGATCTCCTCCAGCGCGCGCTCTGCCGTATAAAAGCTGTCCTTGCCCTTCAGGTCTGTGATTTTCATATTAAAATTCGAAAGTGCGATATAAAGTACAAGAAGTCCAAGGATCCCCACAAAAGAAACCGCGATCAGTACGGTAAAAAGTGAAAATCCCTGATTCTGCTGTCTTTTTGTTTTTGTGATGTTTCTCATTGCATCCTCCCCGGAGGTTTAATCTTCTTTTGCGCCATCAAGCGTCACGACAAGGTCACTGTCCGGGAAATTCTTCGCCGCCGCTCCTGCTTTGTACACGCTTACCTTCGACGTATAAATGCGGTCCTCTGCTTCCCGGTCATCCAGACTGTTGCAGTCCAGTACTTTCTTTGCCGATGCATTTGTCACCTTTGCCCCATTGATGCCCTTATCATTAACCGCCTGATAAGTCAGGGACATCTGGCTGATCTTCGGACGGTTCAGCACTTCGTTCATATCGCTGATGTTGTAATCAAGATTTGTGCGAAGTTTCGTAACCGCCTTATAAAGGCTCGGGTTTGTGTTCCAGTTGCTCTTGTTTCTCGCAGCCGGATTCTCATTGACAGTCAGAGACATACGATACTGTGCTTCCTGTGCGGAAGTCGGTTCATTATTGGTATCGTCCCTCTGCTTTGTTACATAGAAGCTAACTTCATAGTTTGTCGTGTTATCCAGTATGATCTTGTCATATGGATTTGTCGCACTGGTTGAATTGTAATTCGGGTAATAAAAAATAAAAATATTTTTCAGTGCTTCACCTGTCTCAGAACTGTAAAAAGGCACATAAGCACTCTTGTATGTACAGAAGCATCCCGATATATCTTCGTCTTCACCTTTACCGCCACATGGACAGAGACTCATGGTTTCATACTTTGTTCCACCGGATTTCTTATAGTCGTACGCACTTAATATATATCTTGCTTCCGCCCTGACCGTTCCGCCACTCTCCTCGATCTTGATATGCAGCGTTCTCTTTGTATATTTGTAGACATCTTTCCAGTCCAGTGGCTGATAGGTATCGCTGTCTGTCACATTATTTCTGGCATCCGTATTCATTGCCTCGACCGCGGCACTTTTCTGTCCTGCCACCATCTGCTGCATGGCCTCTTCATCCCAGTTACGCGGCATGATCAGAAATGCATTTGTCTTGCTGTCCATATCAGAAATATTCGGAGCAAGATAATCGTTCTTACCATCGCCGGTACCGGTTGCTGCCACCTCTTTGTAGCCGGAGCTTTCGCTTCCGTCAAACTCTACCAGCGCATCAAAGGTTTCCCGGTTCGCTGTCACATTCGTTAATTCGAAATAATATTTCGATGCATTGGAACCCTTTTTTCTCGGATTAAATTTGCAGGTCTTACCATCATCTGTTGATATTACAGACGCAGTCACTTTGGATTCATCCATACCTTCTCTGTATTTGCTTACAGAATTGTAAACTGTTCCGCCGCTTCCGGAAGCCTTCAGTACTTCGCGTATTCCAAGCTCGCCGATTTTTATTTTGTCTTTCTGCGGATTCAGAAAATTAATTCTTGTGTTGCCGTCCAGATCCAGTGGATAGTTAAAAGCCTGTGAAACTTCCATGAAAGTTTTTGCCTTGACTTCCTCCATGATGTTCTGTGCTGTCGTCGTTGCCTCCAGATAAAGATTTGATTTACGGTTGATCCGTCCGGAAGTAACAAATGCCTGCAGGAGTACGATCGCCGTTATGGAAAAAATACTGACTGCGATAATGACCTCAAGAAGCGTCATTCCGGCATTCGGATTTTTTCTTTTTTGCTCATTCATAGGGCTGCTGCCACTCCTTTCCAGAATGAAGTATCGATATATAGACAGATAGAGGGGCTTATATTTCCCCTCTAACATGCATGCATATTATGACTGACCCTGATCATCAGCAGGAGCTGTCGTTTCGTCTGTATTTTCTCCTTCCTGACTGTTGTCACTCTGTCCGTCACTGCCATCTCCTTCAGATGCCTGATCTGCATTTGCCGCTGCCGCCCGTTCAAGCGTTCCGAAAAGATTGCCGGTTCCGTATGCCACCTGACCGGCATCCGGTTCTGTATAGCTGTTTCCTGTTCCTGACATGGAGAACATATTGACTACAATACTTCCTGTCAGATAGCCGGTAGAGGTATCGTAGGATGCATTCATATTATCTACCGTAAGTCTTCCGGTCTGATCTGCAAGATATGCGATTACATCTTTCAGATTCTCATAGGTTCCGGTAAACTGCATGGTATCCTGTGTACGGTAAAGCACCGGTGTCTGTGAAGTACTGTCCGCCTGTGCTGCTGCCGCATCCGAAGCATTCTGAAGATCTTCGGCCGCCTGGCTGTCCGTACCCTCGATCGCATCAATCTGCTCCTGCGTCTGTGCGTTTGCCTGCTCTGACATCGTCGCATTCTGCTCTGCGATCTCTTCTTCGGTACTTCCGTCGATTGAAGCTACAAACTCTTTGGTCGCGATTCCGACATTGGTAATCTGCATTCCGATATTATTTTCTATATTCTGTGCAAGTACGATGCTGTTTTCTTCTTTTACATCGGAAGGAAATTTCGCTACATACTCGTTGATCTTACTCTGGGCACTCTCTGTCTCGCTGATATAAAAATCTTTGTTTTTCGCAAGCTCCAGAAGATTGGAAAGACGTTCTTCGAGCGGTTTGTTTGCCGCCTCGATATTCGCTGCTTCCTCCATCTGCGGACGATACCCGAAAAACCAGCCCAGTCCGAATACCGCTACACCGGAAAACATCAGTAATAATTTTTTGTCACGCATAGAAATGTTCATGTCCCGTCTGCCTCCTTATTCTTCGGTATTATCCAGTGGTGCCGGATTTGCATAGGTACAGATCACACTCATCGCCACAGTTCCGTCTTCCGCCTCCTCAAGTCCTGTCGTCGTGACTGTCGCAAGACTTTCGAAGGTACGAAGCTGCATCAGTGTATTGGCTGCTGCAGATTTGCTTGAAACACGCATGCTGAAACTTACCTGAGAGCCATCGGAACTGAAAGTATCCAGTGTGATGTCAGATGGCATCTTCTGTTCCATCTCCTCCAGAAAAGACTTCAAACCCTCATTCGGAGTGTTGGTATACTGGTACATGTTCTGATAATTCTGATACTGCTCCTGCGCAGTATTGTATGCATTATAAATCTCCTCTATGGAGCTTTCTTCATTGATTCGCTGATTCAGATAATCCTGCTGATGCTGCTGATACACACGGCTTGCCACGCCGGCTGCTGTCAGTGCCACACCGGCTGCCACACCAACTACACAGATCAGGATCGCACCGCTTAAAGAATCTTTGTTTTCTTTCTTTTTGCGGGTCGTCTTCTCCATCAGATTCACGCCAGAACGCATCGGCGCGATCACCGCTGTATAAAGATAAAGTCCCTCTTTTTCGGAAAATTCCGGATACGTGCATTTATCAAGTGCATAAACAACTTCCACTCTCTGTGCCAGCTCATTGGCAAGAAGTCTCCGCACACCCTTGATACCGGCTCCAAGGCCACAGATCTGAATAGATGAAAACGTAGCATCTGTATTTCTGGAAATATAATAATCCATAATTCTGGAAATGTTTCCGACCATATACCGGAAGCTTTCGGTAACTTCCATTTTGGCATTTTCAAGAAGCTGATCCTGTGTATCCATGTCTGACGTGTCGATTCCGTTCAGGCTGTCCTGAAGACATCTCCGGTCATGCAAAACCATCAAAGCTTCCTGCTGGCTGAGATTCTCACCGAACTGTGGAAAAGCACGGACTGTCTCAATGGCACTGTCGACACCATAGTTGATGTTTCGCTGCAGTGCGAGATCTCCGTTTTTGATAATACTGATGCTCGTTGAATCAAATTCAATTTTGACAAGCATATGTAAACCATCTGAAAAAGTCGTCTTTACTGCGGAATAAACGCTGTCGCCGGTAAATCCGATGCCGGTCATATTCAGTCCCGCAACTTCCGCAAACTCACGGAATGCAGCAGAAATCGATGTCGGCGCTGCATAGACCATCAGATGATACTGACGGATGGCACCGCCAGTCTCCTGCTCCTTCGATTCTATATCGATAATGCTGTAAGAAATCACGTAACTGGAAATATCAATCGGGAAATAATCCGTTGCATTTTCCTGAATGATACTCTGGATCCTGTCCTTCTTAACAAACGGAATACGGACCTCCCTGCTGGCAATCCTTGAAGAACCAGCCACAAAGAATACTTTTCTGGTTTTGATTCCCTGTGCGATAAGTTCTTCTTTCAGAAGCTTTCCGAGGCTTTTTGTATCACGAATCTGTCCGTCATCTACGGCTCCCTGCGGAACAGGCAGTACAAAACAGCGGTAAATATGCTGACCGCGGCTGTCCACCTCTGCCACACGAATCTGTGCTGTGTCGATTTCTATCGTCAAAATTTTGGCCATTTTCAGGTTTCCTCCGTTTATACGCTCTAAAATCCGAAGATTTCATTTTATTCTGGCATTCAGTCACAAAAATATAGTTTCTATATCTCACAGAAAGTATATTTTTATAACCGAAAGTATTCTTTCAGTTATAAAGTGCTGCTACAGACCCAGAAGGGAAAGGTACCAGCTGATCCATGCATTGCCCCAGAGTGCCGCAAGAAAGATTCCTGCTGAAAGATACGGTCCCATTGCCAGCATATGACCGGCACCGCTTACCTTAATGCGGATCGTATGTACGACTGAACCAATGATGCATCCGAGCAGAAATGCAAGAATGATCTGTTTCCATCCGAGGATCAGCCCGCAGGCTGCCATAAGCTTGATATCACCGCCGCCGATTGCCCTGCCGCCGCTTAAAAGAAATAAAATTCCCAGAAAAGCACTGACACAAACGGCACCGGTCAGATGGGAAATCAGATTTCCCCGGTCAGATACGGTTGCTGCGATACCGATAAAAAACAGAAATACATTGATTCCAAAGGGGATTTCATATGTGCGCCAGTCGATCAAGCTGAGTGTCAGAAGTGCCGATGTCATCAGACAATACAAAAGGCTTGACCGGTTCAGTCCATTGACTGCACATACCAGTACATAAAGAACACCGTTCAGTGCCTCTATGATCGGATACTGCACAGAAATCTTTGATTTACAGTTACGACATTTTCCACCCAGTACGATCCAACTGAATACAGGAACCATGTCGTACCATCGAAGCTTCCTCCCACAGGTCATACAGTGGGAGGGAGCCGTAATGATGGATTCATGCAGCGGAAGCCTGTAAATACAGACATTCAGGAAGCTGCCGATCACAATTCCAAATATGAAGATTACGATGTACGGAATTGAATCGAGGAAAAGAAGCATAGGGAATTCCTTTCAGGGGGTGTGTTAGTTATGCTTTAGCATAAGCATTGTGGTTTAAAGTTGTATTAAACATTCTCTTATTTGCCGCCTTTGTCATTGTTTTGCTTAGCTTCTTTTTTGTTTTCAGAATACTCTGCAAAAGTATCCGGTTTAATCTCTACTTCTACTCCGCCGTCTGAATCAATTGTAAATGTTGCTTTTGGATCAGGGGTTCCCCACTGTTTTGATTTTAATGCGATGTTTTTATAGTTCGGAACATATTCTTTTAATGCATTTTCGATATCTTTTGTACTATTATCTGTAATTTCAACTCCGCTGGCACTTAATGTAATGCTTCCGGTAGTGTCTGTCTTACCGCCAGCAGCACCCTTATCAACAGCATAAACCTGAACAGCTTTTACCATTTCGTTCATGTTGTCAACATCTGCAGATTTTCTTGATTTCTCAACATATTTTGTATACTGAGGTGCAAGAAGTCCTACCAGAATTGCAAGGATAGCGATTACGATTACAAGTTCTACAAGTGTAAAACCTTTGTTGTTTTTCTTTTTGTTAAGAAGTTTAAACATTTTCTCCATCTCCTTCATACTTTGTGTTGTGGGGCATCTGCCCCGTTCTCCCTTATGGCTTCACACCACCGGGAATCTATGATGAACACAGGCCCCCATGCAATTCCTGCGCCACATCCTGAAAATTATGCGGAAACTTTTAACGCGGTTCCCAATCGCAAGTGCTTTACAGCGAGTCAAGACCGTTATACATCGTTCCGATCGGCATGATCACGGCGATAACCAGTGTACCGACGATCAGTGCCATAAATACGATGATCAGCGGCTCCATTGCCGCCAGCACGCTCTGGGTCGTGATCTCGACTTCTTCATCGTAGTAATCCGCAAGCTTGCTGAGCATTTCTTCCATATTACCGGTTTCTTCACCGATTCCGGTCATATGGCAGACCATCGGAGGAAACACTTCACTTGCCGCAAGTGGCTCCGACAGCGGAATACCTTTCATAACTTCTTCTTTTGCTTTCTGCAAAGCATTCTTATAATGAATATTGTTGATGATCTTTGTCACAGTATCAAGACATTCCGTCGTGGAAATACCGGCTGCCATCAGAGTACTCATTGTCCGCGCGAACTGCGCACACGCGGTTTTGACAGTCAGCTTACCGAAGAGCGGGATTTTCATTTTTATGTAATCAATCTTCAGCCTTCCCTGCTCAGTACCGTAAACCAGGCGATAGATTACCACCACGGCTACGACGACTGCAAGGATCACATACCAGTGCCCCGCTGTCCATTTGCTGACATTCATAACACCCATCGTCAGCGCCGGCATCTCGACATCAAGGTCGGCAAACATATCAATAAAAATCGGGATAACATACAAAAGCATGACCGCAATCACACCGATAACCGCGCAGATCAAAATGATCGGATAGATCGTTGCCTTACGGATCGTTGCCTTTAGCTTCGCTTCTTTTTCAAAATGTGTTGCCATTCGGTTAAATGACATTTCCAGACTACCGGAGGACTCACCTGCCGCCACCATATTGACCAGCATCGACGGGAAGATATCCGGAATCGATGCCATGGAATCTGCCAGTGTATTACCCTTTTCCACATTGACCAGTACATCGGCAGTCGCCTTTTTGAGCCATTTGTTTTCTGTCTGCTCTGTCATCATCTGCAGTGCTTCTTTCATGGGCACGCCTGCCTGCGTAATGCTGACGAACTGCCGGCAGAACACACTTAAGTCTCGTGGCTTGACTTTCTTGCCGATGGAAAAATCAATGTCTTTATTCATGACTCCCTGTTCTTTGATCTCAACAGGAAAAAGCCCGTCTTTTTTTAGCTGATGGGAAACCGCATCACGGTTTTCCGCGTCCATTCTGCCACGTTTTTCTTTGCCTTTTTCATCGACGGCAACATAAGTATAACCGGGCATCTGCTCAGTCCTTTCTGTTAAATCTCAAAATTCACCTTACGGTTCATTGCAACCGGATCCTGTGCATAAGTCACTACCGCATCCTGACTGATCTCACCTCTTATAAAGAGATCATACAGGGCATCGTCCATTGTGATCATCCCGGCTCTCCTGCTTGTCTGCATGACAGACGGAATCTGGAAAGTCTTACCCTCACGGATCAGGTTGCGGATTGCATTGTTTGCAAACAATACTTCCAGTGCAGCTACCCTGCCTCCATGTTCCTTACGGATCAGCTGCTGGGAAACCACGCATTCGAGGACTGCCGCAAGCTGGATGCGGATCTGCTGCTGCTGATCCGGCGGAAATACATCGATAATTCGGTCGATGGTTTTGTCCGCTCCGATCGTATGCAGTGTCGAAAATACGAGATGTCCTGTCTCTGCTGCTGTGATCGCAGTCGAAATAGTCTCAAGGTCTCGCATCTCTCCGACCAGAATGACATCCGGGTCTTCACGGAGTGCCGCACGGAGCGCTGCTCCATAGCTTCCGGAATCACTTCCGATCTCACGCTGGTTGACAATGGATTTGTCATGCCGGTGAAGATACTCGATCGGATCTTCCAGCGTAATAATATGATAAGGATAACTCTGGTTGATTACATGAAGCAGGGATGCCAGAGTCGTGGATTTGCCGCTTCCAGTAGGCCCTGTAACAAGGACAAGTCCTCTCTTACGGTTCGTGACCTCTACTACTTCTTTTGGGATACCGAGGCTCTGCGGCTTTGGAATCTCAAACGGAAGACATCGCATAACGGATGCCAGTGTGCCTCTCTGCCTGAAAACATTGACACGAAAACGGCCCACCCCAGCTATGGCGTAGGCAAAGTCGGTCTGACCGTCATGCTTTAATTCTTCTCTGTGCCGTTCTTCCATGATCGGAAAAAGAAGTTCTTCCAGAGTGTCGGGCATCAAACGCTCTCCTTCGATGGCGGTCAGTACGCCGTCGATACGGTAACAGGGCGGTTTGCCCACGGTAAAATGGACGTCAGACGCATTTTCTTCTATGGATTTCTGTAAAAGATCTTTCAGATCATACATGAATACTACCTGATTTCTATAATTTTTCAGTTCATACTGCATTTCTCTGTGCAGATGAATTGTTGCTGTTCATTCTGCCCACAATAACGATACATCTTATTCTTCGTAGGAAGCTTTCAACATTTCGCCGATGGAAGTAACTCCCTCAAGTACATAGCGGATACCATTCTCACGAAGAGTATGCATGCCGTTCTTTTTCGCTGCTGCGATCATTTCCTCGGTCGTTGCATCGTCTGCGATCAGTTTGCGCATCTCTTCATTGACCTCCATGATCTCGAACACACCGGTTCTTCCAAAGAAACCGGTATTGTTGCATAGCTTGCAGCCACCCGGCTCATAAATCTCAACTTCCTCTGCAAGAGAACGCCTGAGGATCCGTTTTTCTTTGTCTGTTGCAAAGCGTTTCTTACGGCAGTGCGGACAGAGCTTGCGGACAAGTCTCTGTGCAATGACACCGATGATCGCATCAGAAATCAGATAACGGGCAACTCCCATATCAGCCATACGGTTCAGCGTACCGACCGCGTTGTTGGTATGCATGGTCGAAACAACGAGGTGACCGGTAATAGAAGCCTGCACAGCAATTGAAGCGGTTTCCTGATCTCGAATCTCACCGATCATAATGATATCCGGGTCCTGCCGCAAAATCGAACGAAGCGCTGATGCAAAAGTCAGGTCAACTTTGTTGTTTACCTGAATCTGGTTGATGCCTTCAAGATCTGCCTCGACAGGATCTTCAACTGTTACAATATTGACAGCTTCTTTATTTAAGGCACTGAGTGCTGTATACAATGTCGTAGATTTACCACTTCCTGTAGGACCGGTTACAAACATGATTCCATATGGCTTTGCAAGCATGTGCTGCAGAGTTGCCATCTCTTTCTGATCCAGACCGAGTTCTTTAATATCTCTGGTCAGATTCAGTTTTGAAGAGATACGCATAACAATCTTCTCGCCATGAACAGTCGGAATCGAGGAAATACGGATATCGTATTCCCGACGGTCAACCATAACGGACATACGACCATCCTGCGGCTTTCTTTTTTCCGAAATATCCATGCCGCCCATGATTTTGATACGGGTGGAAATTGCCGGAAGAAGACTGTTGTCGTAGACCATTTTTTCATAGAGGGCACCATCGATACGGTAGCGCACACGAACCTTTGTCTCCAGTGCTTCTATATGAATATCACTGGCTCTCTGGCGTACCGCCTGCTCAATCAGCGAACGTACAAGCTGTACGATCGGCGCATCGCTGACATCTGCTTCTGCTGCTGTTTCTTCAGTATTTCCACGCAGCTGTTCACGTTCACGTGTGAATCGTCTCGCTGCATCCATGGTCTCTGATGCACCATAGCAGCGATCGATTGCTGCAAGTATATCACGCGGTGTCGCAATATATGGTTCAACCTGCAGGTTTGTGACGATGGAAATATCGTCAATTGCCGCCATGTCCATCGGATCGGACATCGCGAGATGCAGGATATTCGCATTATACGGGTCAAGCTCAAATGGAATGCACTGGTATTTCTTAAGGAGATTCACACTGACCAGATTACGGACTTCTTTCGGAATCGTCACGCCGGTAAGTTCGATCATCTTTAATCCCAGCTGTGTCTGGAGTGCCCTGGCGATCATTTCTTCAGTGATAAAACCATTCTCTACGAGAACTTCTCCGATCTTCTTGCCGGTTCCTTTCTGCAGTTCCAGTGCTTTTTTCAGTTTTTCTTCGGTAAGAACATCCTGCCTGATGAGCAGATCACCAAGCCTCATTCTCTCTCGTCTTAATGCCACAATGTCATCTCTTTCGTTTTTTTATTCAGCATAATTTGCTTTATGCCGGACTTATCCTATTGAAATATATGTAGGATAAATTTACCATGACTTACATTTCCTGTCAATAAAGTGGAGCCGTTTGGACAGAAATTGTATGAAATTTCACATTTATATAGAATATTTTCCTACCTAATATTAAAACTGACCTTTGGGATAGTCCTCCCACACAGGTAGCAGTGTAAATCAGGCCGATTAGATGGTCTGAATAATAGTATGTACAATACAAAGGTTGCCAAATTCAGGCTTGTCCATGACTCTGATAATAGTATCTGCTATACAAGGTAACCAAATTCAGGCCTGTCCATGGCTCTGATAATAGTATCTGCTATACAAGGTAACCAAATTCAGGCCTGTCCATGACTCTGATAATAGTATCTACTGTCTCGGTCCACAAAATTAAGCTAAACAAATACCCCTGACCATAGTAAGTTGGAATAGAGTCCACAAAATCCCAATAAATCGGATGGCTTATATTGTAGTAAGTCTATTCTGAGTCATTGCAAACACTAAAATTGGATGCTTCAAGCATAAGTAACTCCCAACAAAGTCAACAGAACTCCCAGAATCCGTTGATTCCAGTTTTAGTAAGTGTAACGCAAGTCAACAGCTTGCTCCGAAAATTCATTCAGAATGCAAAAAGAGAAGCCTTTTCAGGCCTCTCCTCCGTAAACTTATGGATGATCATTACTCTCTATCTTTTCTTATGAATGATCATTACTCCTTATCTTTTCTTATAATGATAGATCAGTAATCCTGCTACTGCCAGAACTGCCGCCGCAATGATCCAGATAAACGGATTCTGGTACCAGTGGCCGGATGTACTTCTGACATCCTGTCCGGAAGCCTGACGGCTCTTGGCATCTGTCTCATCCTGTGCAGATTCTGTATCTTCTTTTTCCGGTTCAGCTGTTGCTGTTGCCGCCGGAGTCTCAGTCGCTTCTGTAGCTGCGGTCGGTGCCGGAGTTTCAGTCGCTTCTGTTGCCGCGGTCGGTGCCGGTGTCGCGGTCGCTTTCGGAGTTGCTGTCACTTTCGGTGTCGCGGTCGCTTTCGGTGTGGTTGCCGTCGCTGATTTTTCCGTTGTTTTCGAAGCTGCTGTCTCGCCTGAATCCTTGACAGGCTCTGCGCTGACTGCATTTTCTGCTGCCGCTTCAGCATCAACTGCCTCTTCTGGCACCGGTTCAGCATCAACGCTTTCTGTCTGCGCTTCCGGATGTTCTTTCAGCCATTCTTCTGTCTTCTCCAGATTCATCCAGCCCTCGGTTCCATCTACCGTTGTCACACCCCAGTGACTTCCGTCCACCATTTCGGCATCTTGTGTAATATGAAGCGTTTCTCCGTTTTCGATGTCGCGTACACCCGGGACCTCGCCGTATTTCTCGCCCGGTCCCTGATAAAGCTTCTGCGTGCCTTCTTCTGCATAAGCTTTTACATCATAATCCGCACTATAATTTACATGATCCTTTCCTGCAATATACAGTTCTGAATCAATGGCTTCCTTCCGGGACTGCGCCGGGCGGCATTCATCCAGCGGTGCATAACCTTTCATCTTATGATATTCTGTATACCCCCAGATCCGGCTATTCTCTGTATCTTCAGCCTCTCCTGTAATATGAAGTGCCGTACCGTTTGGTATCTGCTCATCATTCAGCTTCGTTGAATCAAAATCCGGCTGTGAATAAAAATCGATTCCTCCTGCCTTTGATTCCACGATCATATAATAGTCTGTGCTGTAATCCGGTTCTATCTTACCTGTCTGCACATCTGCCATGACATTGACGCTCATACAAAGTCCCATCAAAATAACCAGAAGACTCTTTGCCAGTTTCTTCATTTTATTTTCTCCCCTTCACTCCGTATATCTTCCGTATTTTCAAAAAGTTATAACTTATTGAAATTCTGAACCTATCATATCACAGACACAGCACAATGATAATCCTTTTTTGTCATAAAAAAGCAATAAAAAACTGATGTTTTTCGACACAAAAAAAGAGCTGCCACCACTCAGATTCTTTACATCCGTATAGCAACAGCTCTTAATAAACAAATAAAATAGGTAGGGTGACAATCCTACATCTCTTTTAAGACCCATATGGCGCGACGGCTGCCTGTTCCGTCCTCAGATTTTATTTGTTTATATTCTTATATGTTTATTATATTCTATTCTCCCTGAAATACAACGACCCCGGAGGATTCTCCGAGGTCATTGCGTTTATCATGGCATTTCAAATAAAGCCTGTTTTATTATTTGTACAGTGGTCCGTAGTTCTTGCAAGCACGGAAGTCTGCACCTTCTTTATCCATTCCGAATGCATTCCATGCTGCCGGACGATAAATATCTTTTTCCGGTACGTTGTGCATGGATACCGGGATACGAAGCATAGAGCACATTGTGATCAGGTCAGCTCCGATATGTCCGTAGGAGATAGCACCGTGGTTAGCTCCCCAGTTGTTCATTACATCATAAGCTGTCTTGAACGGTCCCTCTTTGCCATCGCATCTTGGAGCGAACCATGTACACGGCCATGTGTAGTCTGTACGTTTCCAGAGTTTGTCAGATACTTCTGCCGGAAGAGCTACTGTCCATCCTTCAGCGATCTGCAGAACCGGTCCAAGTCCTTTAACAAGGTTCAGACGGATCATTGTTGCAGGCATCTGAGCTTTTGTTTCATAACGGCTGGAGTATCCGCCTCCACGGAAGTATCCGTTGTCGGCCATACACCATTCTGTGTTATCCATGATTGCTTTCTGGTCTTCTTCTGTGATATCCCACCACTGTTTCATAACAGCATTGCCGTTTTCGTCTTTTGCTTCGCCGTTAGCGTCGAGGCATGCAGCACCGGAGTTGATCAGGTGAAGGAATCCGCCGGCTTCTTTTGCTACGCCTTCAAGGTCATATCCTGTAGCTTTCTTAACAGCCTC
>ERZ1034984.154-NODE-154-length-74270-cov-25.350616_pt1 | contig 74270 bp, 52 predicted proteins | sample MGYA00520589_ERZ1034984 | MGnify/ENA primary metagenome ERZ1034984 (study PRJEB33766, sample SAMN09781790) | gut metagenome | biome: gut microbiome | host: Homo sapiens | place: Madagascar | study: EMG produced TPA metagenomics assembly of the PRJNA485056 data...
ATCTGCTCCGTTATCAGAAAGCGGGGTGAGAAGCAATGAATGAAATCCGGATCCGGCCAGCAACGGAATGCGATGTTCAGGTATTATCGGAGATTTACAACTATTATGTTCTTCACACGACCGCAACCTTTGCCGAATATCCGTGTATTTCTGAAACCGGAGGAGAGCAATGCATATCTTGAACTCTATGCGACGCCGTCCGGCAACAAGTCCGCATTACAAACAGGAGCTGACCGGAGCCAAACCGGTTCCGCTGGCGGAAGCCTGCGAGCCGGCGGTCAAAAAGCCGGGCAAGCGGGAGTCGTCCGAACATATCGCCAGGCAGAATTTTTGAACATCTCAATGCGGTGTTTCCGCCCGGGGGGACGGGAATCGCCGGCTTCAACGGCTGCGGGAAATCCACACTGCTGAAACTCGCGGCAGGGGGGCGGACGCCGGAGACGGGGCTGGTGGGCCGGAACGGTTCGACCTGTTTCTGCCGCCAGGAGTGCGATGTCCCGCCGCCGGAGTTGACGGAACAGCTTGCCGCAACGGATTTTCGCGCCTGTGAAATCAGGTGCCGGTTCGGTCTGGAAGCCGGTTGGGGCGAACGTTGGGAGTCCCTCTCATTCGGGGAGCGTAAACGCGCCCGGCCGGGATGTGCCTTTTATGCGGAGCCGGACATTCTGTGTCTGGATGAGCCGACCAACTGGACGGAGGGCAGGAGCCAGCAGGAAATCGAACTGCAGAACCGCGGCCGGATCCGGGAGCTGGAGAAAACTGAGCTGCGTCGGATGAAGCAGGAACTCCTGCGCCGCCTGACCCGGGAACGATGGGATATCCGCGACGGAATCCTGAAAACCGGTTACCGGGAGTAGATTTATTACCGGGCTGGCGCTTTTTTCCCGAAGCGGATGTTGCGCAGGAACATCGCCACTTCCTGAGCGTCGCGGTTGTTCAGGCCGATCCGGATCGATGCGGCATCGGAAAGCGGAAATTTCAGCCGGCCGTCCAGCTTGAGCGTCACCTGGGAATACTCTTCCTGCGGTGCCGGAAACGTGATGCCGCCGAGCTGTTTCCCTTTGGCGTCCAGAAAGATGACCAGAGTGTTCTTATAGCCGCGTCCGGCCGGATTCTGGACGGCGCGGATTTCAAAGTGCAGCGTATCCGCGTCACGGTCTTCCGGGGACAGGGCGATGGCGGGATAAAGCCAGCGGTCTTTCACCGAATCCGGAAAAGAGGCGAGGAAGCGGACTGCGTTCTCCTTTTCCGCGTGCGCGATTTTCAGGGCTTTGCCGGAAGTGGAGAACTGCTTGTTCCAGTTTTCCGGTTTCAGCGGATCGGCTGTCGCATACAGCATTGCTCCGGTTGCGAGAAGGGACAGACACAGCAGCTTTTTCATCATGCTTTTTCCTTATTATTCGGAATTTACATTTAGGGGGATTCATTCTTTTACCAAAGTGATTTCAGGCGTGGCGGGACGGCAGCGGGGATCGCCGATGTCGGAGAGATAATACATCCAGCCTTTTCTTTCCGCACCGAGGTCGGCGTCGTTGACGATGAAGGCGAACCGCACTGTATCGTTCTCTTTCCAGGGGGAACCGTCCGGTTTGGGGAAGGCGATCCGGTAGCGGGTGGTGTTACCTTCACGGACGACGGAGAACGGGATTTTCATTCCGGCGGATTTCTTGTCATGACGGAAAAGCACGGCTCCCCGTTCATTCAGGCCGAGGTCGAACAACATGCCGTCGAACCAGATCTGCATTGAGTCGCGCTGCCAGAGCAAGGCGGGGGCCGGATCGGCGGAGTGGACATCGTCCGTGACGTCCGCGGTCAGCTTGAAGTGCCGTTCGTCCCAGTCGAGGTTCGCTTTCACGGAGAGGTCGGAGGGGCCGTCCCATTGAAACAGGATCCGCGAAGGGGCGATGTAATCGGAGCGTTCCTGGAGTATGACCGGGGGATTCCCCGCCGGTTTCAGCGCGAGCCAGTTCAGCTTGGCGGAACGCCGGACGGTTCCGCCCGGGAAGGTGAGGACCGCCTCCGCTTCGCCGCGGCTTTCGCCCTCCGCCGGTTCCGGGTCGAAATAGACGTGGCTCGTGGCCAGGGCGGGGAGCGTCACCGGCATGGCCGCCGTCTTTTCCGGACTGCCGGGAACCCGGAAGCGGATCGATGCTTCGATCGGGGACGCGGTCGGGTTGGCGATATCCGCCCGGACTCGCGGCTCTCCCCAGCGAAAAGCCGGTCTCAGGGTAAAGTCCAGTGCAGTCGTCAGCCTGATATCCCGCGTGTCGCAGCCGGTGAGCGCGCCGTCTTCCCGGTACAATTGCAAGGTCAGGCGCGTTTCCGCCCGGTCGGCGAGGCGGCGCGGTTTCAGTCGGCAGAGTACTTCACGCCTTTCTCCGGGAGCAAGAGTCAGCGGGATTTCGGCAGTCGCTGCCTCCCAGTCGGGGGAAGCGGACAGAACCGCCTGACCGTGAAAGGGGCCTGGTGCGGGATTATGGAACGAGAGCGGAATCTCAAATTCGTTTCCGAATACCGGAGTGGTTCGGGGCGTACCGATTTCAGCCATCGCCCGTTCCGCTGCGGGAGTCACTTCCGCTCCGTCGAGGTAGGTGACTTCTGAAACGGGGACGCTGATGAAACCTTCAAAAGGAACCAGTCGGCTTTCCGTGCCGGTGGCGTCGGTGATCCGGAGCTCGCCGCCGCATTTCAAGGTTGCGGCGCGTGCTCCGGTGCTGCTCCAGAGAATGTAACGCGGTCCGCCGTCGCGGTAACGGCAGCTGAAAAGACGCAGTCCGCCGGAGGAAAGCTCCCGGCACTCCCGGATCCCGTTGAGCTGTCGCGACATTGTGTAGACCACCGGGAAGTTGCCGGTCGGCCTGCCGTCGTTATCGACCATCACCACCGGACCGAACTCCTCGAACTCCTCCGGGCGGGTCATCGGAATTGCATACAGGAAAATGAAAGTCCTTTCGACTCCGGCAGCGAGCCCGGAGACCGTTTCACGCACCAGCTGCGCCGCTTTCTCCGCGCCTTCGGCGGCTTCCGTGTTCCAGAGCGGCATATCCCGCCAGCCGAACTCCCGGAGCAGGCGCCGGTGCAGGCCGATGTTCCGGTAGTGATATTCGTAGATGTCGAAGTCGGGACGCGCGCCGGCCCGCTGCAGCTCCCGGTAGAAACGTTCGGCCAGCGCGGGCGAACCGGTGACGCCGCCGGGCAGCACTTTCGCCTCCGGGTTTGCGGCGCGGATCGCTGGAGCGGTCGCTTTCAGCAGGCGGGCAAATTCGGCTCCGCCGCCCTCCCAGTGGCTTTCCGCATCCGGCTCGTTCCAGATGCTCCAGTGCCGGATGTGCAAATATCTGGCGGCGGCGCGGGCGGCAAAGGCGGCGTAGTCGCCGAAATCGGCCGGATTGCCTCCATACATATTGACGCGGTCGACCGCCCAGCGGGGAGGATAGACCAGATTGAACATCGCGTGCATGCCGTATTCCTTCAGGAGCCGGCTGCTGTCATCTCCCTGTTTCCAGTCGAACCGGCCGCGTTCCGGTTCGCTCCGCCCCCAGCTCAGGTTGGCGCGTATCCAGCTGATTCCCATGTTCCGCAGGACCGGCAGTTCGCGTTTGCCGTTCCAGTGGAGGTTGTAGCAATACATGCCGATCGGGGAGTTTTCGGGATCGAGCGCTTTCACCGGTTCGAGGATGGCCCCGGTGACGTCCCGGCTGAAAACCAGTTCGCCGTTCCGCATCAGGGAGTAGGTGAGGCGGAACGCACCCCTGCGTTCCGCCGGAATCACAATTTCACGCTCCAGCACGCCGGCCGGCTCCATCATCACGCGGCGGCGGAGCGGGGCTTCGCCGTTTCCGTGAAAATCGGCCAGCCGTACCAGTTCGGTAACTTCACCGGCGAGAGAGCCGCGGTTTTCAAAACGAAGTTCCAGCCGGACCGGCCCGGCGGCGAATTGAATGTTTCCCGGCACATTCCCGCGACAGCTGAAGACCGGTTCGGCGGCGCAGGCGGCCGCTGCGGCGACAGCAAGAAACAACGGCAACAAAACTTTCACGATTTTTACTCCTTCTTGTTTTTCAGGGCAGCCACGGCCACGGCATTGACACTTCCGACCGGGTGACGGTGCCGCCGTCGATCAGGCAGTCGAATTTCCACTCGTTCACCAGTGTCGCCGGAGTCAGGCCGGCCACATGCCCGTCGGCGAAGGCAAGCCGTCCCGAGCCGTGTACCAGTGCGAGGCCGCCATCCTCCACAGCTTCACGGGGGTGGTACATCCAGTGGCCCAGCCCGGGGTGCAGCGCCGCATTGTCTGCCCGGCGGGTCTCCCCGAACAGGTGAATCCGGGACGGCCGTTTCATTCTGTTGAAGAGGAGCAGCCCCTTTTCACCGCCCTCTTTGACATAGAAGACGCCGAGCGTCGGAGCTGCGGAGTTGACGTTGTACTGGTAGTACCAGGTGGAGCTTCTGATGTTCACCATCCCGTATGAGGGATACCAGCAGCGGCTCGACTCCGTTTCAAAACCGTCTCCACGCGGCACGGCGTCGGAGCAGAACAGAACTTTTTCCGCAACGTATCTCTTTGACAGCAGCAAAGAGGCCCACCAGATGTCATCCCATTTGCTGAGCAGTCCGTCTTTGTTGTCATTGGCGTACAGGATTCCCCCCTGCATGACCTGCCGCAGGTTGGAGGAACAGCGGGCCGCCTTGCCCCGGTCCTGCGCCTTGTTCAACGCCGGAAGGAGCATGGAGGCAAGGATTGCGATGATCGCTATGACGATGAGCAGCTCAATAAGGGTGAAACGACGCTTTTTCCGAGGGGCCGGGGGGGCGAAGCCCACCAGCGTGCGGCAAGGTGCCGCCGCCAGGTAACGCGCGCCAATGCCCCTGTGGGGGGCGCGCGAATCACCTCTTGCTTTTTTCCGGGGGGCCGGGGGGGCGAAGCCCACCAGCGGCATAAGTAGGAACGAAGTGACGCACATGCCGTTACGCGGCTTTTCTTTGCCTACTTTCTTTTCACCGGGAAAAGAAAGTATGGCGATGATCGCTATTACAATCAGAAGTTCAATCAGTGTGAATTTTGGACAATCTCGACTCATCGTTCCTTCTCCTTACGATTGGGGTAAACAATTTTCAGCAAGCGCCCTGACGGTTTGTTCGGCCATAAGGGAGATTTCCGTATCCAGATAATGAACCGGGAACGGACAGAAATAGGGAAGTTCCATATTGCGGTGAAAAGCCACGCGCAACTCCTGCGGCACCTTGAGCCGCATTTCCAGAATTGCGATGATCGCGCCGGGAACCGCGGTATCCGGATAGACGATCAGCGCGTCCGGCGGCGGAGTCGTCTCCAGCAATTCCCGGACGTACCGGTAACCGAGGCCGGCGTAGTTGTCCTTCAGGTGTTCAAATTCGCGGATCTGCCGCATATAGCGCGGCCTGAGCGGGAGACCGGCCGGCTTCAGCAGTTCGAGGATATCGCTGTAGGGGCTGTTGCCGTGCGTGGGCAGCACAGCCGCAATCCGGCGGCAGCCGGAAAAATATTCGGCCAGGCCGGAAATTTCGAGCCGGGGATCGAACATCTGGCTCAGGTGCCGTACCGGAAGCCGGTTGAACCAGCCTTCATCGAAACTGCGCACGCTCGTGCCGATTACGGCTTGAATCCGGCCTTCGGCCAATGCCCGCCTCAGTTGTTCCGGCGGGGAGTCATGTTCCGCCTCGGGGCGGCAGTCGAAGAGAAGTTCGTAACCGATGCCTGCCTGCTGCAGCTTCCGGCAGAGGATTTCCCGGAAAGCGCTGGAAAAAGCATGGTTTTCAAGGTGTTCCACGCTGTCCGAGGTGTAGATCGCGACATTGCGGATTCCGACGCAACGGTCCACTACGAACATACCGCGTCCCGGCTGTTTGGCGATCAGGCCGAGCCGGGCGAGTTCGTCGCTGGCGAGCTTGACCGAAAAGGCGTTGGTGTGGCACAGTGCCGCCATTTCACGCTGCGAAGGAAGCATGGAACCGGCTGCGATTTCGTCCGCTTCGATCTTCCGGCGCAGAAACTCGGCCAATTCACGGTGAATGCCCATGTTCCCGGTCGGAGCGAATTCGGCAAGCAGTTGTTCGATCTTCTTCGGCATATCGTGATTTGATTCTTTATTTTAGTTATATCGATTTATGTTATTTCAGTTATAGCGGTTGACAATATTATACCATAAGAGAAGAGGAAAAGCAATAGGGAAAACAAAAAAAAATAAAAATATTGTGGCGGCGTCCAATTGATGGCGGGATTGAAAAAATGGTTTCCGCCTGCTATATTGACGCAATCCGGGGGGATGGCTGAACGGAAAGAGGTGATTGTGGGGCGATTCGGTTTCGGGCGCATCCCGCGCCGCGCCGCCGTGTTGTGCGGGGCGGTTTCCGGGATGGTCGCGTTGGTTTGCATCGGGTATCTGCGGTGCTGTCCCGGCGACTATATCGAACCGGCGACGATGTGGAAACTGACGGCGTCGGCGATCCTGTACGCCGCCGCGCTTTCGGCGGCGCTGCTGCTGAAGCGGCGGTGGGCGCGGCTGGTCTATTTCGCGTTTCCGGCGGTGCTCGCGTGGGAGGAGGCGTTGAATTTCGCGCCGGTCGACCGCTACTATGCGGCATACCAGCTCGCGTTCGCGATGCTGGCGGCGGCCTGGTGCTGGTGCGCGGATGCTGTGGCCGGAGAGCTGATCGCGAAAAGATGCCGTTGGCTTGCCGGATTGCCGACGCTGCTGCTGGGCGGAACGCTTTTTCTGCTGCCGGTGACGATCCTGGCGCACCGGCTGACTTCAGGGCGCAAATTCACTTACGATTCGATTCAGGCGGTCTACCAGACGGAGCCGGCGGAGGCGTTTTACTACTGTTTCACTCATTTCATCGGAATTTTCCTGCTTCTGCTCGGCGCGGCGGTCTGCTGCGGGGTTTTCTGGTTGAACCGGCTGGGAAAAAAGGAACCCGCGCCGCGCGGAGTTCTGATCGCGACGGCAGCCGTGACGCTGGCGCTTTCGCCGTGGGTCCTGCAAGAATTCACCGGCCGGGAGGCGTTGAACCGGACCAAGGTGCTGTTTACGGACAGTCTCGGCTACTTCGATGTGATCGAGTCCTACGCAGCCGGTGATGCCGCACGGCTGGCGGAAGTGGAGAAGAGTGTGGAGAAAAGCGGTGATGACGGCATCTACGTGCTGATTATCGGAGAGTCCCACAGCCGCCGCCATTCGAGCGCCTACGGTTACGAAACGGACACTACGCCGTTTCTCCGCCGCGCCGCGGCCGCGCCGGACTGCGTGTTGATGAAGGAGGTTTACTCCTGCCATGTGCAGACCATGCAGGTATTGACCATGCTGCTGACCGCCCGCAACCAGTACGAAAAGCGGAGTGAGGGGATGTATCCGAGCATCTTCGACGTCGCGAACTACTGTTCCTACGAGACGGTGTTCCTGAGCAACCAGTATCCGCACGGACGGTTCGACTCGCCGGTGGCGGCGCTGGCTTCCGGGGCGCGGCAGGGGATCTGGCTCAACACGATGGAGGATTTCATCCTGTGGCGGGCGCGTCCCGACGGCGCGTTGCTGGAACGGCTGCCGGAGCTGCTTCAGGGGAAGCGTAAACTGGTGGTGGTGCACCTGATGGGGAGTCACGGGCCGTATTTCCGGCGTTACCCGGAGAAGTTCAGGCCGGAATTGGAGTGGTATCCCTACGATAAAAGCATTCTGTACACCGATACCTTGCTGGAGAAGATGATCGGGATGTTCCGGGAGAATCCGCGCGTGAAAGCGGCTGTCTATGTGTCGGATCACTCCGAAGTGCCGGGCGTCGGGCATGCCGCCGACCTCTTCGAGCCGGAGATGACTGAAATTCCGATGTTTCTGTATCTCTCCGAAACATTGCGCAAACAGCGTTCCGCGCTGGAATGGACGCTGCGGAAAAACGCGGGACGGGTTTTCACGAACGATCTGGTGTTCGAGCTGATGCTGGACCTGATGGGAATCCGTCACCGTTTCTGCACTCCGGCGCTCCGGATCGCTTCGCCGGAGTATGCGCTGAAGCCGGAGGAGGCGCGCACACTGTGGGGCGCGTTGCCGCTTGAAAGAGCGGGGGCGGAGTAATCCGCGCGGGGCAGGGGAGGCCATGCCGCCTTCGCGGCAGGCCTTATGCGCTGCGCGGCCTGATGTGCAATCGCATCTCCGGCAGCCCGGCTTTGCAGGGCACAAAGTGTCTCTGACGGGCAAGGCGCTTGGAACTCGCTTCAGATAATCCGCCGTCTGCGTTCAGATTTCAGATTAAGGATTGTAAAGGATGTCGTCCGACTGCCGGTCGATCAGGCCTTCGAGGCATTCCGATTCTTCTTCTCGTTTGAATCTGGTGACGGAAATCAGAAGCTGGGAGTTGTATTTGACCGCCGCGTCGATCCGTTTACGGGGTTCATCGGCAATTCATTCCGACAACAAATGATGATTCAGACGCATGGAAACCGGAGCAAATGGAAACTCCAGCTTTTTCGACTGTCGTTTTAAGGGGCGCGCGCACGTCTGTTGGGGAGAGGCGGGATATTTCTTGTTTTTTCCGGAATTCCTGCAGTTTACGGCTTTACGGAAGGCATAATGCGATTATATTACATGGATCGCCGGAAAATGTGCCGAAATGGTTTCGGTGTTTTCAGGTGCAGGTAATTGAATGGCGGGATTGTGAGTTATTCGTATCGAAAAATATGGCTGGTGGCGCTTCCGGTGCTGGTCAGTGTGTTGATGGAACATATGATCGGCCTTACCGATACCGCTTTCCTCGGGCGGATCGGTGAAGTCGAGCTGGGCGCGTCCGCGTTGGGAAGCGTCTATTTTCTGTCGATTTTCATGCTGGGATTCGGTTTCAGCATCGGCGCGCAAATCCTGATCGCGCGGCGGAACGGTGAGAAGCGTTACGGTGAAATCGGAAAAATCTTCTATTCCGGTCTGGGATTCCTGCTGGTTCTGGCCGCAATCCTGTGCGGAGCGTCGCTGCTGCTGTCGCCTCATGTATTGCGCCCCGTGATTCAGTCGGAGGCGGTGTTCGACGCGACCGTTCAATATCTCAACTGGCGGGTGTTCGGCTTCTTTTTCGCTTTCACCGGCGTGATGTTCCGGGCATTCTTCGTCGGCGTTACGCAGACGAAAATCCTGACGGTCAATTCGGTGGTGATGGTGTTGACCAACGTGGTGCTGAACTATGCGCTGATTTTCGGGAAGTTCGGCTTCCCCGCTCTCGGCATCGCCGGCGCGGCGATCGCTTCTTCCGCCGCGGAGCTGGGGTCGGCGATCTTTTACTTCTGGTATCTCGCCAGGCGGGTGGACCTTCATAAGTACGGATTTTCCGGCGGGTTGAAGCTCTTTGACGTGACGGTGCTGCGCCGGGTGTTCGCAATCTCCTGCTGGACGATGATGCAGCTGTTTCTGGCGCTGTCGGTCTGGTTCATTTTCTTTATCGCGGTCGAGCATCTCGGTGAGCGGCCGCTCGCGGTGGTGAATCTGGTGCGGTCGCTTTCCGCGATTCCCTTCATCATCCTGAACTCCTTTGCGACGGCGGGGAGTTCGCTGGTCAGCAACCTGATCGGCGAGGAAGGCCCCGGCGGAGTGTTCAAACTGGGCTGGAAAGTGGTGGGGACCGGTTATCTGGCTGTTCTGCCGGTACTGGCGCTGCTCGCATTGTTTCCCGCCGCGGCGCTGTCGATTTACACGGACAACTCCGACCTGATCGCGGCGACGGTTCCGGCGGTCTATGTGATGATTGTCGCCCACTTGGTGCAGACGCCGGCCAATATCTGGTTCAATATCGTTTCCGGGACCGGAAGCACCCGGGCTGGGCTGGTGATCGAGCTGATCACACTTGCAGTTTATCTGGCGGCGGTGCTTTATCTGGTCACTTATCTGCGCTGTTCGCCCGCCGTGGCGTGGACGACCGAAATCCTGTATCAGGTGGTGATGCTGGCCGGTTGCGGCCTCTATCTGTGGAAGGGGCGCTGGCGCGACCGCCGGATCTGAATTTACCGGGCCGGATCGTGCGGCAGATATTTTTCTTCGAGCGGGCCGGGCGGCGATTCGCGGAATTTGCGCACATATTCGCGCGGAGTCACTCCGAACACCTTGCGGAACCGCTTGGAGAGGTAGCTGCCGTCGATCAGGTTGGTCCGGGCGGCGATCTCCCCGATGGAAAGTTTTTCGGATTTCAGCAGGATTTTCGCCATCTGGAGCCGGGCCTGCTCCCGGAACTGCCGTGGAGAGAGGCCGTGGGCGCGCTTGAATTCGCTGAAAAAAGTGGAGTGCGACATGCCGCATTTCGCGGCGATCTCATCCATCGCAAGATCGTTTTCCGGCCGGCTCAGGAGTTTCACCGCCAGCAGCATGCGCCGGTCGGAGGGAGCGTTTCCGGCAAGGCGGTTGCCGCGCAGGACCACGTTGTCGATCAGGTTTCCGGCCAGCTGATACCATTCGCCGCGGCATTCGGTGGTCAGGTTGACGGTCTCGATCAGGTTGCGCAGCATGATACGGTGTTCCCGGCGCGGCGGCTGAATCCGGAAGATGCCCGGATTGATTTCGGGCCAGAGCAGCGGCAGCCGCAGGGGGAACAGCACCCAGTAGGCGTCCCAGCTTCCGAACCGCTCGAAAACGCGCGATTCCGCCGGAGCCAGCAAATAGACCGAACCGGGCAGCAGCATGGTTGACTGGCGGCCGTTCCGGACGGTGCACCGCCCCGACATCACGATCAGCAGATTGCAGGCGCGCGGATGCAGCCCCTCCCAGATATCGTGTCTCGCTGTGCCGAAGCTCCTGCCGGCAACCAGGCCGAGGTTCCAGTAAGGACTGACCCTGTCCCGTTTATCTTTGTACGAATTGACCATTTTCAAAGACCTTTTTACTTTGCGACTCCGGACGGTTATTGTATAATATAACTGATGAAAATGAATTTCCAATGAGAGAATCCAAAGGAGCCGCAAGATGAAAGTTTGTCAAATATGTGATTTCCGCTTTTATACCGCTCTGCGCAAAAGAGAGGCGGCAAGGTGCCGCCGCCGGGGATGTGCGTCGTCACTGCGTTCCTCCTGCTTATCCCGCTGGAGAGCGCTGCTCCCCAGGCCCCTCGTTCCCGCTCTGCGTAAAAGAGAGGGGTTCGGGGGAGAGAAAGCGGCGACTTGCGCCGCGTCTCTCCCCGTACCAAATTTCCTCAACATCTCCCTCACTCTCGGCAAGCTCTCACGCCTCCGCCAATGCTCTGCAAGCGGCAAGTCGGAGCAAAAACGTGAAATCATCTTTCCGCAAAAAAGCGGGAAGATGATTTCACGTTATTGCGGATCTTCCTTCCCCGCCGGCCGACCGTGCTCCCGCCAGTCGACCGTCCCGTACCCGGCACCGGCACCTTGCCGGACGCAGGGGGCGCGGGGGGCGGCGGACACGCCCCCCGCATACCGCCGCTTAAGGCCGTTCACCCTTATTGAATTGCTCGTTGTGATCGCTATCATCGCGATATTGGCGGCGATGCTGTTGCCGGCTCTGAACAAGGCGCGGGAGAAGGCGCGGGCGATTAAATGCACGAACAATCTCAAACAGTGCGGGATGGGACTGGCGTTTTACGGCGATGCGAACAACGGTTACTATCCTTTGACGATGAAAATCAGCGGAAATGACTGGAACTGGACCGAGATCATCGGTCCGAAGTATTCGAGCGCCGGAGTCGAATACCAGACGCGGCCGTGGCAGGCGATGCTGCCGGATGCGGTGGTGCGCTGTCCGACGATGGCGGTGCTTGCGCCGAAAAACAGCTACTGCCGGTACGGCATCTGCGCCTATGGCGACTCCAACGTCTGGTTCCGAAATTCGGGTGAGCTGGAAAAGACGGTCGGTTCCATCTGGAACCGGATCGACCTGAGCAATAAATTTCTGGCGGCTGGACCGGCTGGGGCACGATTATTCGTGGATTTTTCTGATGGGGGCTGAGCGTCGCCGGATTCTGCTCGCTGCTGGTCGTGTTCCGGCACTTCATGCGGCTCGGCGGCGATCGGGGATACCGGCCGCCGATGGTGGAGGGTAAATAGCGGGAATGACGAAATTTTTCTGTTTCCTCTTGCATTTTTATCAGCCGGTATTATTTTAATGATTAGAGGAATTAGTTGCGGAATTTGACGATGTTGTTGAATTCCGATACAAACAGGAGGAAAAATGGTTATGAAAAAGATTCTGGTTGTTGCGGCGGTTGCGGCGGTCGCTTTGCTGGCGGTCGGTATTTACACTTCACTTCCGGCACAGGCGGACAACAGCGGCAATTCGCAGCTCTTCACGCCGGGCCGGTATGCGCTGGTGGAGGGCGAGATCAATGTGGCGACCCTCTCCCAGCAGGGCGGGCGCAATGGCAATGAACAGAAGGTGATGTTCAAGGTGGACACCACGACCGGACAGGTCTGGGTGTTGCAGCTCGGCATCGTCGCGCCGAACGATCCTACCGTCAACAGTGCGGTCTGGGCGCCGGTTTCGAACAGCGGCGGCTTCACCCCGTTCGGGCAGGGGGGCAACATCAGCCCCATCGATCCGCCTCAGCCGCAGATGTGAGCGGCTTGCTGAAATCCACCCCGGCCGCCGGCCGGGGTTTTTTGTCGGCAAAGGGCGGATAAACGGAGCCGGCGGGAAGTTTTTCGGGAAAACTCGTTTCTCAATTCTTGCAATGAGCCTTTTTCGTGGTATACTTTTCTGTTGTGAAAAAGTGAATGGAGTCTCCCATGTTGTATGCGCAGTTGGAAAGCAGGGTCCAGACCTGTCTGGATGAGTTGGTGAAGTCCGGGAAGGCGGTCGGCCTTCAGGCGGCGGTAGTCCATCGCGGCGAACTCGTGGCCGAAGCGTGGTCCGGCATTGCCGATACGCGGACGAAAAGGCCGGTGGACCGCGATATCCTCTTCCCGGTGTTCTCGATGACCAAAGGGGTGGCGGCGACGCTGGTTCACCTGGTCGCGGGGGCGGGACGGCTCAACTACGATGCGCCGCTCGCCGACTACTGGCCGGAATTCGGCTGCCGGGGCAAGGAGAAGATCACGATGCGCATGGTGCTGAGCCATACCGCCGGCGTGCCGCAACTGCCTGAGGCGGAATCCCATGAGGAGTTTGCAGATTTCGAGCGGATGGCGGCGGCGGTTGCGGCGCTGGAACCGCTCTGGAAGCCCGGCACGGAGTGTCACTACCACGCGGTCACTTTCAGCTGGCTCGCCTTCAAGCCGCTGAAGAACATCACCGGCTGCTCCTTCAATGAACTGGTGCGCCGCTACCTCGGGAAAGACTGTTACTGCGGCATGACGCTCCGTGAAGCGGAAACGCTGCCGATCGCGTGGCTGGAGCCGAATCCGTCGCCGCCGGCGCTGTCGGATACGGTGCCGCTGAACGAGAACGACCGGATCGCCCGGCTGGCGATTCCGCCGCAGGTCTGTCCGCTGGAGCAGTGGATGAACAACACCACGATCCGGACCGCCTGCATCCCCGCCTCCACCGGAATCATGAACGCCCGGTTCATCGCCGGGATGTACGGCGACCTCGTCCACGGCAAGCTGATCGCTGCCGACCAGTTGACGTATGCGGTTTCGCCGGTGCACCAGCCGCTGGTTCCGCCGGGGAAGCGGGGCAACTTCGGGCTGGGCTATGCGCTGGACGCGACGCCGGGCGGGCCGATCGGCCGGGTGTTCGGCCACGGCGGTTACGGCGGCAGCAACGCGAAAGCCGACCTGGTCGGTGATTTCGCGGTCGCGGTGCTGAAGAACCGGATGGACTCCTGCGATGTGTTCACCCCGGTCTGGCAGCTGGTACGTGAGGCGCTGGCCTGAAAAGCGGTTGGTCAGGGAATCTGATAGACCGGCGTCTTTTTCCAGCGGCGCGGCCGGATTTCCAAGATCGAAACATTGCCGCGGTGATCGACCAGAATCGCCTGCGGCTCCTTGCCGGAGCGATTGAAAAGCCGGAAATTGTCGTTGCGGTTGAACGGCTTCAGGCGGCGCGGCGAAACCATCATCGACGGCGCGGTCGCGGCGGGAAGCTGATACAGGCCGATGGTTTCGTCCGCGGCCAGCGTGAGCAGCAGCCGGCGGTCGGAAAAGTCGTAGCAGCCGGCCTGTCCGCTCTTTTCCGCCAGCGGCCGCAGGCTTTTCCCGCTGACGAGCCACGCGTTGCGCCCGGATTCGACCAGCAGCAGTTCATCCAGCTTTTCGGAGAGGGCGAGGCCCCAGTCGGGCGTGAAGCCCTCCGGCAGCGGCATCGCGCGCAGCAGCCGGGGCAGTTCGGCGCCGACGTCGTAGATTTCCAATTGGCCGGAACCGTAAATCGCCAGCGTGCTGCCGTCGGGCGACAGCAGCAGTTTCCCGCCTTTTACGAGCGTCTGGGCTGTTTTCGGGGAAGCTCCGAACTCCCGGAGGCCGAGTGAATGAAACTGATTGGCGCCTTCGAGGGTGAACCAGCACTTTTTGCCGTTGGTTTCGGCGGCGGCGACCGGCCGGTCCAACGCTTCGGATTCGGCGACGGTCTTGCCTGCGGCGAGGTCGATCAGCAGCAGCCGGTCCGGGCGCGCCAGTTGCGGCTGGGCTTTCTCGACGGCGAGCAATGTCGTGCCGGACGGCAGAAAGCGCAGCGAACCGAGCTTGCGCTCCGGCAGCGTGATTCCCGACGCGAGCTTTTTGTTGAAGAGGTTGAAACCGATCAGGCGGCTGGAGTTGGGGCCGTCCGCCGCGCCGACCCGTTCCCCCAGCAGCAGGAAACTTTCGTCGGGACTCTGGACCGCGTCGAACAGCGCGGCGCCGCCGGTCACACGGGAAGTGTCGTCCGACGGCGTCCAGCGGTAGACCCTGCCGCTGACGGAGAGCCGGCTCGCCGTCGTGCCGCGCGGCGTGTCGATCGCGTTGTTTTCACCGGGGGCTTCGATCACCAGAAAGTCGCCGGTGGATTGCACCCGGGGCCGTTCGACGGCCTCGTCGGCCCGGATCGGCGGAAGTTCCGCCGCCAGAACGGTCCAGGCCGTCAGGAGGGCGGTTGCCCCGGAAAGAAAGCGCAGCGTCATGAAAAGCCTCCTCTTGCGTTGAGTTTCAGATAAAATGTGCTATCTTATATATAAATACACGATCAAGACTTCAAATGCAAAAAAAGATCGGTTGAATTTGCTTCTTTTCAACAGGGAACGACTATGGCTGTGAAACAAAACTTTCTGGACCGCTTCAGCGAAAGGCTGGAGGACCTGGATGCGAACAGCCGGCAGGCGTACATCCTGCGGCTGGCCCGCGAACGCGGCTTCTTCGAGACGGTGTTCAACGCGGTCGAAGAGGGAATTCTGGTGGTGGACCGGCGGTTGAAGATCCGCTACTTCAACCGGGCCGCGCGGGAGCTGCTGGCGCTGCCGGAGGATATCACCTCGCTCCGGGTTTCGCAGTTGCTGCAGGGAGTGGACTGGCGGCGTATCCTCCGCGAGGACGAGGAGGAGTGGACGCGCGTGGCGCGGCAGGAGGTGGAGATCCTCTATCCGGTGCGTCGCTTCGTGCAGTTTTATCTGGTGCCGTATCCCGAAGACGCGGGGCTGGCGGCGGTGATCATCCGCGACGTGACCGAGAGCCGCAACCGGACGATGAACGAGCTGGAAAACGAGACGGTACAGGCCGTTTCGATGCTGGCCGCAGGAGTCGCCCACGAGATCGGCAATCCGCTGAACAGCCTCTATCTGAATCTGCAGCTCCTGGAGCGTTCCGTGGACGGTTCCGGGAGCATTCCCCCCGGAGACGCGGCCGATATGGTGCGGATCTGCAAGGAGGAAGTGGAGCGGCTCGACAGCATCATCCACCGTTTCCTGAGCGCGATCCGTCCCGGCGAACCCAATTTCGCGCCGGTGGATGTCCGGCAGCTGATCATCGACGTGCTGACCTTCATGCGCCCCGAAATTGAAGCGCGGCTGATCGACATCAAATGCACTTGGGGCAGTGAGGAGCTGCCGCCGGTGCAGGGAGACGCGGCGCAGCTCAAGCAGGCGTTTTACAACATCATCCGCAACGCGGTGCAGGCGATGAGCAACGGCGGGGCGCTGAACATTTACGGCTATTCCGACGCGGACTTCCTGACGGTGGAGTTTTCCGACTCCGGCCGGGGGGTTACGCCGCAGGAGCTGAATACGATGTTCACCGCATTCAAGACCAACAAGTCCGGCGGCAACGGGATCGGCACGATGATCATCGAACGGGTCTGCCGCGAACACGGCGCGGAGTTCGGGATCGTGTCGGTGCCGGGCAGGGGGGCGGTGTTCCAGATCCGGTTCCCGCGCGGCAACCGGCGGCTTCGGATGCTGGCGGACGGGTCCGGGGATTCCCCGGCAGACAGCGACAATTTTGAGGAGAAGTGAGATGTTTACTGTAGCGATTCTGGCCGATCTTCATCTGCCTGACGCGGCGGATACCGTAAAGGAAACTGTGCTGGATTGGGCGCTGACGGAAGCGAAGGCGCAGAAAGTAGACCTGATCGTCGGGGCGGGTGACCTGACCGGAACCGGAACCGAGGCCGCCGCCATGCGGATCAGGCTGAAGCTGGAAAAGACGAAAATACCGTTCCTGCTGACTCCCGGCAATGCGGAGATGCGCGATCCGGCCTGGAAAAAACGCAGTTCCGCGATTCTGGCGACTCCCCGGCAGTACGACCATGTGGTGCTGCTCGACAGCTCGACGAGGATGTTCGCCGCGCGCGACCGCGAGCTTCTGAAAGAACTGACCCGGCAGGGAGGGCAGAATTTGCTGGCCGTGACCCATTGCCCGATGGCGACGCTCGACGACGGCGACCGCAAGCTGCTGGAACAGGCCGCTTCGGCCGGAACCATCGGCCAGCTGGTGGCCGGTCATTACCACAGCGACACCCGTGAGGTGAAGTACAGCCTGGTGCGCGGGCTGGATCCCGACAAGGCGGCCGGCGGCGCACCCGCGCTGGTGCTTTTCACGCTGGACGACTCCGGCAACTGGTCGCGGCGCGATATCGCGTGTCCGGCTGCCGATCCCCGGCTCTGGCCGGAAAATGAGCGCCGGGAGTGGCTGAACCATCTGGGCATCTCCGGCATGGCCGCGCCGCTGGATTCCCTGGCGCTGGCGGTGGAGGCGGAGGTGCCGGCCTTTGAATTCCGTTACGATTCGATCGCGAAGCTGGATGTGTCGCTGCTGCTGACCCGGCTGGCGGCGTGGCGGCGGCGCGGCGGGCGCTATTTGTCCTTGCAGTTGCCGGATTTACGCTGGCGGGACGGCATTCTCGAAGGGGATGTCCAGATCGCCCGTGCCGCCGAGCTGGCGGTGGAATTGCACTGTGACTCGGTGGCGATTCACGCGCCCCGGGTGAAATTGAGCGTGTTCCGCCGGGCACCGGAGGTGCGGCAGCTGATGCTCGAAAAGATGTGCGCGCTGCTGAAGCCGGTCACGGACGCCGGAATCGTGGTCGGAGTGGAGAATCTGCACATGAGCGCGCGCGACCACAAGAGCGGCGACCGCGGCTTCGGATACACGCCGGAGGAGTGCCGGGAGTGGATCGAAGCGATGCGAGCGGTTGCCGGTACGCCGCGGATCGGCCTGCAGCTCGATATCGGCCACGTTCGGAACAATGCGCCGTATTCGAGTCTGTATACGCTGAGTCAGTGGTATGCGTCGATGGGACGGGAGGTGGTCGGATTTCACCTGCACCAGATCCGGGTGGAGGAGGATGGTTCGTATACCAACCATGCGGCGCTTTCCGGCTTGTTCGGCAAGCTGATCTCGCTCTCCTCGCTCTTTATGGCATGGCGGGCGGGGCAGCTCAATCACGCTCCGATGTTTCTTGAAATCCGCGAAGGCAGCTCCTTCGAGAGCTGTCAGGCGCTGCGGCGGGAATTGGATATCTGTTCATGAATGCGAATCAAAAGCTCAGAGTGGAGATGACTTCCACCGCGTTTCGGGGCAAGACCGGCCTGAAGAATTTGGAAAAGTGCCGGGAGGCGGCGGAGAATTACGGCTGGGAGTTCGGAGTGCAGCTGCATAATTCGAGTGAACCCGGAGAGATCGAAACGCTGGCGGCCGCCGGTGTACCGCTCAGCGCCCACGGGCCGCTGAATTCGCCGTTCAACTGGAATCTGGCGGCGGAATCGGCCGAACCGACGTTCGAAGGAATCGAGGCGAATGTGAAGCTGTTCCGCAAGTTGAAGATCAAGTCGTGCGTGTTTCACGGTTTCTATATGACCGACCGGCCGGTTCCGGCCTTCGGGGGCGGCCGCAGTTACGACGAGTGCATGAAAACGGTGTTCCGGCCTGAACTGGCGATGGGGCCGCGCGAACGGCTGAACGGACGTTATACGCTGGGCGCAGAGTTCCGGAGGCGCCGTCTCCGGGTCCGGGAGCGCCTGGCGGAATTGCGCCGGAAGTACCGGAGTTTCCTGTTCTGCATCGAAAACGATTTCCCCGCCTACGGCGCGTCGAACATGCTTGCTGCCGACGCCGCGCTGCTGGACCATCCGCTCTGCCTCGATACCGGCCATCTCTGGATGACCGCCCGGCTCTTCGAACTTGATTTCCATCTGGAGGCCGCCGCGTTTCTGAAAACCGGCCGGGTGCGGATGGTTCACCTGCACGCCTCCAAATACACCCGCGAGGGGTATCCGCTTGAGGAGTGGGGAGACGGTCACCTGCCGCTCGATACTCCGGGCGAAATGGACCTGCCGCGTTTCGTCGGCGCCTGCCGGGAAGCGGGCGTCGATTATTACGTGCTGGAAGTCGTCAAGGGGAGTGCGGCCGATCTCCGGCTTCTGAAGCGCTGGCTGGAGGGCTGACTAGCCGGAGCGGCCGGTAAAATTCCGGGAAGGCCGGGTTGGCCCTGCCGGGCGTCGTAAAACGGTTGAGCCGGAGCTGCGAATAGATCGACAGGTCCCACGCCGCGAAGCGGACGGCGGCGACCGTTCCGCCGTTTCCGGCTCCGGGGCGTTCGGCGAGGCCGGCGCGTTCCAGCTCATCCCACGGCAGGAAGAGTTCGGCGGTCCATTTGCGGTCCCGTTCCAGACTGCGGTTCAAGGTGCCGTCAACGGCAACGCCGGTGCGGGGGCGCGGCAGCGTTTTCCCCGGCGGCGGGACGAGGTAGACCGCGTTGGCCGGGCTGAGCTGAAGTTCCAGAAACGGTTCTCCGGGCCGGGCATGGCGGGCGAGAAAGAGCTCGACCGCATCCTCCAGCCACAGAGTGTCGCCGTCCTTCATCCGGGCGGTGATGTCCGCATCCTCCACTTCAAAGGCGAAATAGAGGCCGGAAGCGGTCCAGAGCGCCGCCGCCCGGACCGACTGCGCGAACTGTTCGCGGGCGTAGTCGACGGTGCCGGCGGCCCGGTAAATTTCTTCCCATTCCATATCGCTTCGGGGGAGGGCCGGACGGCTGCCGTCGAGCGTGACCCAGTGGACCGTTTTCCAGTCCGGTTCATCGAGCCGTCCGTCGACCGTCGGCTCGGCGGCGGCGCGCCGGGCGATGATTTCCGGACCGGCGAAACAGCCGGTTGCGGCGGCCAGAAGCAAGGCGAATGCTCTCTTTTTCATCGTCACAGGCAGTAGCTGAAGCTGAGGTCCTTGCATTCGCCGCGCTTTACGGCGCGGGCGCTGCCGTCGACCATCACCGCATTGGCCAGCCCGGAATGGCGCATATGCAGCGTCTTGGTCATCGGCTTGGCCAGGTTGCCGGAGTCGCCGTGCTGGATGAAAAAGCTCTGGGCGTGGTCGAGCATGGTGCATTCCCCCCGGCGGCTGTCGCCGATCATCACTTCAAGATGCGGTTTCTTCAGCCGAGGCAGATGGCGGTAGGAGGTGGATTTCACACTGCCGTCCGCATTGAACTTGACGCCGCCGGAATTGCCGTCGTTGCTGACCATACCGTAGGTCAGGTACTCCCCGGCGGGGCCTTTGCGCAGTACGAAAGGCTCCTGGCTCGGGCAGACGAAAATCGAACTTTTCCCTTCCGCCGGTGTCGGCAGGTAATTGCAGTAGGCAGTCGGGTTGTTGCCGTCGATCCAGCCGGAGAGCAGCTGCCACCAGCGGGAACGGTTCAAGCTGGCGGTTGTCGCGCAGGGCGGCAGCCAGTCCCGGTAGTCGTTGGAATACATCAAAGAAGCCGTGCCGTTCTGCTTGAGGTTGTTCAGGCAGGTCGTGGCGCGCGCCCGCTCCCGCGCTTTGTTCAGCGCCGGCAGCAGCATGCTTGCGAGGATCGCGATGATCGCTATCACCACGAGCAGCTCAATGAGGGTAAAAGATCGTTTCATAGTTGTGCTCCTTATTTCAGTACCGGATGGATGTGATTGCTTTGAATGATGTTCTCTCCCCGGCTCGCCGCTTTGACCAGCCGGAATTCGAGCTTGTCGTCGTACCAGGTCTGGAGGGTGAACCGGTTGCCGGCGGGCAGGTCGAGCTTGAGGTCCCGCACGACCGGCATGTGGTTGTAGACCACGTTGAGTACGCCGTCGCGCAGGCTGATGCGCAGCGGCGCGAAACGGTCTTTGACCGGCGGGACCTGATAGTACACATGTCCGGTTCCCCGCTTGGCGACCGGCCCCTGCACGAACCAGCCGTATCCGACCCAGCCGTTACCGTAGCCGACGGTCACGGGGCCGAGGGTGAAGCGGAAGCGGCCCGGCAGCTTCACTTGCAGGTCCATTTCCAGATCGCGGTCAAAAGGATGCCGGAATGTCGCGACGGCGGCGTGCGAACCGGGGCGGGATTCCAGTCGGAAGCCGTTTTCCCCGGCGTGGAATGACACGGTTTTGCGGTTCAGGTTGGCTTCCCAGTCGGCGGGATTCGGCGTTTCGATCGCGAAAGCGGGGGAGGGGGGCGGCGGAAGGGGAACGGAAGCCGCCGGAATCTTTCCTGCATCGACGCGGATCACGTCGCAACTGTGCGGCGCGAGCTTTCCGGTCACGGCGGCGGAGGTGACCGGACGGTTGGAAAGCAGTTCGACTGCGTGAAACTCCCCGTCGGGAAAGAGTTTGGAGAAGTCGAGCGCGTATTCCGCCGGTTCCGTGGTCAGGTTGCTGACCGCGATCAGCGCCTTGCCGGGGGCGGTGTGGAAACTCATCTTCGCGCGTTCCGACCGGAACGCGACCCGCTTGTCGGGTTTCCAGAAGGGGTGGAACTCTCCTTTGCCGCGCTCGAAGTCGCGGGTAAGCTCAAGGTCGTAGTTCGGGTTTTCCGCCTGAAAGTTGCCGTTGAATTCGGTGTTGTACAGCAGCGAATAGGCCAGCGAACTCTCCTGCGCCAGATAGTTGCGCCAGTGTTTCGACCAGAAGACCGAACGCCATCCCCACGGCAGGCCGCTGTAGCCGGTCGCATAGACCGCTTCGGGCAGGAAATAGCCGGTCTTGAAGCGGGTCATCTGCTCGCCCTCCATATAACCGTCGAAGAAGCTCAGCGTATTCACGTCCAGTCCGCCGCCGGTGTGGGCCAGCAGCGCGAAGGGTTCGCCGGTGTCCGTGAAGAGGCCGCGCAGCCGTTTCAGGAAGTTGCGCTGGGCGACGACGCGCGAACTCATCTCTTCCCACTTTGCGCAGCGGTCCGGCGCGTCGACTTCGGCGAGGGCGGGATTGGCATCGCCCCATGCCGGGCTGGTGCCGTCGGAGGCGATGCCGCGCACGCCGCCGTGTTCGATCAACTGTTTCCAGTAGTAGAGCTGCAGTTCCCCTTCCGGGCCGCGTTTGTTGGTCGCGTAGCAGTTGCGCCCGCGATGCCGGTAATAGCGCCAGCGCGGCTGAAGCTCGAAATCGCTGCGGAACTCCTGAAAGTACGGCGCGTCCTCGCGCAATCCCTGACAGGTGTAGAGAATGCCGATCTTATCCTGTTTTTTCAGCCCGTCGGTCCACCGGCGCAGTTCTGGAATCTTGCCGGTGTCGGGATAACCGTGCCAGTCGCTCCACTGTTCCCACTTGCGTTCGGTCAGGTCGCGGATCGGGCGTTCCGGGCGCGGTTTCGTCGGTGTCGGTTGCAGGAAGAAGCGGAATACGGTGTTGCGCTCGAACTGTCCGGATCCATCCACAAAGTTGAACACCAGTTCAGTCGTTTCCGCTCCGGGAATCGCCTCTATCTGGCGACGAAGGTTTTTGCTGAAAAACACGTCAGTGTCGAAGCTGAAGCTGAGGCCGCGGTCGTAACTTCCGAGCCAGAACTGCCGGCCCGGCCCGCGGTAGCCGGACGGCGGGAGCGCCGCTGCGTCCTGCACGGACTGGCCGGGCAGCAGCAGTTTCGCCTGTTCATTGGGAACTGGAATGCGGAGCCGGACCGCATTGATTCTGCCGGGATCGACGCCGGGCAGCCGGAACTTGATTTCCGTGAAGCCGTCGAACTCCATGCGGCTGCGGATTTCCAATGGAAGCGTTCCGGCGGCAAGGCGGGCTTCGCCGCGAACCTCGTTCCCGGCGGAAACCAGCGTGCGGCTGCCGTGGAAACGGAGCTGCCTGCCGTCGGCGGCAATCTCGACCACCGCGTTGCAGGGCAGCGCGAAGTCGTTGAAAATAAAGCTGTCATGAGCCAGATTCACCCGGTTGCCCCGCACGGCCGGCGGCGTCCACGGCGCGGGGCATTTTTCGCTGACATACTCCCCGGCGACCGCGGTTCCGAACCATTCGGGAGCGGTCACCGCCGGGCACTCCAGCCGGGCTTCGGCCACGGTTTTGCCGGAGGCGTCGCGGACGGTGAAGACCGCCTGCCGGGCGGGCTGGCTGCCGGGCATCAGCTTCCGGATCACATAGGCGAGGCGTTCGCCGTCCTTCTGCACGATCGCATCGCGGTTGACGGCGGTCCGCCCGGCCAGCTGCCGCCGCAGCTCCGGGAAGCCGGTGACGTTCAGGATGCCGGTCAGGTTCTCCCATTTGCCGGTCAAGTGCGCCTTGCCGACGATTGCGCCGGTGAGCGGGCTGTACTGCAGCTCGGCCCGGCACTGTTTCGCGGCGGGAGCGGGCCGGGGCGGGCGGTTTTCCACGGTGCGCTCCGCCTCCCGCCCCGGAGGCAGCAGCAGAAGGGGTCCGAACGGCATCGCGGCGTACCCTTTGAACCGCTTGTGATTCCACGCCTGCGCTTCCGGAGTCCGCCAGCGGAAGAAGTTGGCGTAGAGCCGCTTCCCCGCCGGATCGTCAAGCCCGCACGACTGGAACGGGATTTTGAATTCCGCGATCCACCGCTTTCCCGTTTCCCTGCCGGCGGCGGCCTCGAACAGCGCCTTTTCCAGCGGCATTTCGTTGAACATCCGCTGGCAACTCCCGGCGGCGTTGACGGTATAGGTGTAATAGAAGTCGGCGGGGGCCGCCCTGCCGCCCATCGCCCCCTCGTAACCGCCCATATTGATCGCCTCCTGCACCGCGACGTTGGCGTCGGGCTGGCCGAGGATCACGCTGAACGCGTCGTCGGTGTGAAAGAGCAGGTCGTCCCAGCCGCGGCGGACCGACTGCGGCAGGCCGCGGTCCGGTTCCGTGCCGATCGCCGCGACGTACAGGGCCTCGGGTGTATATTTGACCCGGAATTCGGTGGCCGGAACGCCGGGAATGCGGTTGTCGAGCTTGAAAATCCGGCGGAGGACCGCCGCGTCATCCCACTCGCCGGGCGACAGCTTGCCGTCCAGCGTGACCGGTGCCGAAAGCGGCGGGATGGAGGCCGACGGTTCGGCGGCGCCAAGTGCGCAGGCCGACAGAATGACGGCCGTCAGCGATACGGAGCGGGGGGAAATCATGTTGCAGGACTCCTCGGGGTTAGGCGGAATGTTTTCCGGTGGTTTTGCGCAGCGTCATCACCGGTTCGATTTCAATGGTATGTTCAAGAAGCGGACGGTGTTCCATCAGGCTGCGCAGCAGATAGACTCCCTTGAAGAGCGCCTCCGGCGCATTCCACGCGATCGAGCTGACGGCGGGAAAGCTCTGTTCCGCCTCGGTCTGGGAACTGCAGGCCAGCAAACTCAGCTCCTCCGGCACCCGGACGCCGGTTTCGCAGGCCGCGTACAGGATGCCGCGCGCCGCGCGCCCGTCGGTGCAGACCAGCGCGGAGGGGCGGCCGGGGCGGCGGAACAGCGCGCGGCCCCATTCGACCGCCTCGCTCAGGGTGTCGGCGTCGCTGGCGAGTGTGAACCGGGCATTCCATTCCGGCCGGGATTCCAGTCCGAATTCCCGGACCGCCCGCTGGAATCCGTCTTCGATCTGCTGCTGGCGGCGGTACTGCAGCGGGCCTCCGGCCAGCCCGAACCGGCGATGGCCGAGCGCCACCAGATATTGCACCGCCTTGTAGAACGAGAGGGAGTAGTCGGACATGATGTTGTATTCGGCCTCCTCCTCGAAGGCGACGAACGGAAATTCCGGGTTCTTTTTCAGCCATTCGCGCAGCGCCGGGGAGATCACTCCGCCGTGCAGCACGCCTCCTGCGAGGCCGTTGGTCAGCAGCGCCGGAAGTTTTTCCGCTTTGCTCAGGTCGTAGTATTCGATCTGGCAGCGCAGGCCCAGCTCTTCGCACTGACGGATGAAGCAGGAGATCATCGGCATGAAATAGCCGGAACCGAAAATCCGCTCCGGGATGTCGCTGACGATCAGCCCGAGGTCGTTGTTCTGCTTTTGCTTCAACAGCTTGGCGGCGAAATTGGGTTCATAGTTCATCTCCTGAGCCACCTTGCGCACCCGTTCGCGCATCGCCGCTGAAACCGTGCCCGTTCCGTTCAGCGCCGCCGAAACCGCTGCGACGGAAACTCCCGCCCGGTCCGCGATATCCTTCAATTTCACCGTCTGAGTCTGAGCCATTGTAAAGAAATCCTTGTAACGATTCATGAAACGTTCTATATTTTAATTATACCAAACTTGCAACGAAATGTCAAGAGAGGAGGAAAATTTTTTTGAAAAATCGGCAATGCGGCAGTTGAAAGCGGCAAAAAGGGCAAAAAAAATCCCAATTTCAAGTAACCTGCCTGTCGTGCGCAACATTCGTCGAACCCGCGCAAAACAGACCGCGATTGAAATTCGGACCTCGTAAAATCTGAAAAGTGGTAGCGGCTCCAGGATTCGAACCAGGGACCTGCGGATTATGATTCCGACGCTCTAACCAACTGAGCTAAGCCGCCACTGTTTTATAAAATAATCCGTGTTCCCGGATTTTGCAAGTCCGGGGAGCGGAAAAATTCGCCATTATTTAGGGATAAGCTCTCAGGAGCGGTTAGAGAGGCCGCCGCGCCGAATTGCCGGGTATTTTCCGTGCAGGGATGAAAAACACCGGAAAATCCGAAGAGCGGACATGGAGTGGAATAGCTTGAAGGAAAATAAGTTGCATATTCAGAACCGGTATTGGTCTGGAAGAGGACTTGAAAGATCGCAATCGGCATTGTACATTCATACTACGGAGAATTTTTGGGGAAAACAGAATTATCGCACCGCGTATGCGGAAAAGAGGAGAGGCATGGTTATGAACACTGTTGAAAAATTCAAGTATGACCGCCGGAATGTCAAGGCCGGCATCGCGCACATCGGAGTCGGTAACTTCCATCGCGCCCATGAAGAATATTATACCGATTTGCTGCTCGAATACCCCGACCAGCACAATTGGGGAATCTGCGGCATCGCACTGTTGCCCTCGGACGAAAAACTGGTGGAGGCGCTGCGCGGTCAGCGGGGCGAGTACACGCTGACGGTCTGCGGCCGCGACGGACGGGATCAGGCGTTCCTCATCGGTTCGCTGGTCGAATTGCTGTGGAGCGTGGAAGACCCCGGCGCCGTGATTGCGAAGCTGGCCGATCCCGCGATCAGGATCATCACGATGACCATCACCGAAGGCGGTTATAATCTGGATAAATCGACGGGAGAATTCATCCTTGCGAACGAAGGCGTGCAGCATGACCTGAAGCATCCCGCCGCTCCGTCGACGGTGTTCGGTTTTGTCGCGGCGGGGCTGCGCCGCCGCATGGAGTCGGGCGGCGGGCCGGTTACGATTCTCTCCTGCGACAATCTGCAGCACAACGGCAGTACGGCGCGCCGCGCGTTTACGGCCTTTTTTGAAGCGCAGGATACGGCGCTGGCCGGGTGGGTGGCGGCCAATGTGACTTTCCCGAATTCGATGGTCGACCGGATCACTCCCGCCGTGCTCCCCGCCGACCGTGAGCGGCTGAATGCCGCCAACGGCACCGACGATGCCGCGCCGGTCTATTGCGAGGATTTCATTCAGTGGGTGATCGAGGATAAATTCGCGGCGGGCCGCCCGGCGTGGGAGCGGGTCGGCGTGGAATTCACCGGCGATGTGACCGCCTTCGAGAATATGAAGCTCAGCCTTTTGAATGCGTCGCATACGATGCTCTCCTATCCCGCGTTTCTGACGGGATACCGCAAGGTGGATGACGCGATGCACGATGAACGGTTCGCCCGCTATCTGCGTGACTTCATGGATAAGGATATCACTCCCTATGTCCCGGCGCCGGGAACGGTCAACCTTGACGAATATAAGCAAACCTTGATCGAACGGTTCGGCAACCGCTCCGTCAGCGATCAGCTGGCGCGGCTCTGCTTCGACGGCGTCTCCAAGATTCCGGTGTACATCATGCCCAATCTGGGCAAGATGCTGCGGGATAAGGCGGACCTGACCCGTGTCGCGTTCTTCGCCGCCGCATACCGCCGCTACCTGAAGCACGGAACGGACGACAACGGCGCACCTTATACGGTCGACGAGCCGTGGCTGACCGAAGAGGACCGCAAGCTGATCGCTTCCGCCGATCCGGATGTCTTTCTGGGATTGTCGCCGTTCGCTTCCGTCGATCTGCGCGGCGACGCCCGCTTCCCGGAGCTTTACCGGAAGATGGTAAAGGAGTTGGAAGAAAAGGGCGTTTGCCCGGTGCTTGAAGCGGTTCTGCGGTCCTGACCGGGAGTCCGACCATGGAAACGCGCAGCGCCGACAAGTTTGGCCCGTTCGTCGTATTGACCTTCATCTACTTTATCGTGGGGTTTCTGACGACGGTCAACGGCCAGTGTCAGGGCCCGCTGAAAGTCGCTTTTCTGGCGGATGCGGGAGCCCTGAAAAATACGTTCGTAACCCTGATTTCCTTCTTTTTCTTTCTGGGTTACCTGATCTGCAGTCCCTTCGGCGGACGCTGGATCAACCGGGGCGGCTATAAACGGACGCTGCTGCGTTCGCTGGGCTTCATGATCGCCGGGCTGGCGATGTTCTGGGCTTCGTCCTGGTTCACGGTCACGTTTCCGGCGGCGGTTGTCGGCATCGGCGCAGTGCATGTGCCGGGCGGATACTTCATATTCCTGACCGGCTCGTTCCTGATGGGGACGGCGGCGGCGCTGTCGCAGGTGGTGATCAATCCCTATATCTCCGCCTACGAGCTGCCGGGAACGCAGTCCGTGCAGCGGATGAATATCGTATGTGCGATCAACTCCTTCGGCACGATGATCGCTCCCTTTTTCGTCACCACGCTGATTTTCGGAGGACGGGCGATCGAGGAGGTCGACGTGCGGCAATTGATGACGCCGTTCCTGATTCTGGCGGTTTTCGTCGTGATCACCACGCTGACGACGATGCGCATGTACATCCCCGATCTGTCGAACACTCGGGCGGCAGAGGGGGAACATCTGGAGCGCAGTATCTGGTCATTCCGGCATTTCACGCTCGGCGTGGTCGCGATCTTCTTCTATGTGGGAGCGGAGGTGGCGGTCGGCTCGAACATCAATCTGCATGCGCTGGAGATGGGCGGCAACGGCGAAGCGCTGAGCTTTTTCGGGAGAAAGCGGCTGATGATCGGCGAGCTTGATCTCGGCATTCCCGCAATGCTTGCAACCATCTACTGGGGCGGCATGATGGTCGGACGCATGATTTCCAGCACCATGAACCGAATCTCGCCGCGTATTCAGCTGACGACGGTGACTCTGGCCGCGATCGTGCTGATGACCGTCGCGGTCGGAAGCAACAATCTCTGGCTGATTGCCTTGCTCGGTTTTTTCCAATCGGTGATGTGGAGCTGTATCTTTACCCTTTCCGTTCAGGGACTCGAAAAATACACGGCGAAGGCCTCCGGCATTTTCATGATGGGAGTTTTCGGCGGCGCGGTGTTTCCGGTTCTGCAGGGGATCGCGGCCGACCTGTTCGGCACGTGGCGCTGGACGTGGCTGATTGTGATCTTCTGTGAACTGGTCATTCTCTTTTACGCGCTGATCGGTTCACGCGTCCGCAATTCAAAGGAGAGCCCGGGAAAACGCCGCCCGGAGATATGAAGACAAAAAAATGGTAGCGGCTCCAGGATTCGAACCAGGGACCTGCGGATTATGATTCCGACGCTCTAACCAACTGAGCTAAGCCGCCACTGTTCGCATAAAATAACCGGCTTTCGTTTTTTTGCAAGCTCAATTTTGTAAAAAAAACGAAAAATCTCCGCTGTTTCCGGAGAAATCGGGTGAATGTCGAAGAAAAACGAGGAGTTCTCAATCAGGAGAACTCGCGGGATTATCATAAGGAGGAGAGAGTATGAAAAAGATTCTGATGGTGGTTACGTCGCACGGTTCTCTGGGAGATTCCGGTCATGAGACGGGATTGTGGATGGAGGAGTTCACCACGCCGTATTATGCATTCCTCGATGCGGACTTTGAGGTGACGGTGGCCAGCCCGGCGGGAGGGTGTGTGCCGATCGATCCGAAGAGCATGCAGCCGGAGAACAGCTCCCCGTCCGTCTGCCGGTTCGGGGAGGCGGGTGAAACGGTGCTGGGTAAAACAGTCCGGCTGGCGGATTGCCGCGCCGCCGATTTTGTTGCGCTTTTTTATCCCGGCGGACACGGGCCGATGTGGGATCTGGCGGCCGATCCGGTCAACGCCGCGTTGCTGGAGGAGTTCGTCGCGCAGGATAAGCCGGTCGCGGCGGTGTGTCACGGCCCGGCGGCGCTGCTTGCGGCCCGGATGCCGGACGGCTCGGCGCTGGTGCGGGGGCGGAAGGTCACCGGGTTTTCCGATTCGGAGGAAATTCTGGTGGGCTTGAACCGGATCGTTCCCTTCCTGCTGGAGGACCGGTTGCGGAAGCTGGGCGCGGAGTACCGCAAAGGCGGCGACTGGAGCGAGTTCGCGATTGCGGACGGCAAGCTGGTCACGGGGCAGAATCCGCAATCCGCCGGGAAGACCGCGGAATTGCTGCTGAAACTGCTGCGCTGATCCGGTCCGGTCCGGCCGGAGTGGATTTGTTCTGACGGAAAAGGGGATTTCCGGGGGGATTTTCCCTTTCCCGGTTTGTATCCGAAGGGAAACGGGTGTAAATTACCCGTGAACTTATTTGGATTCTTACACCGTCATGGGAAAGGTTTTGGTTGATGAATTATCGGATTGAGATTTCGCCGTTGCCGCAGTGGCGCGATGCCCGCGGCGAGGGGGTCAAAAAGCAAGTTGAAAAATTCTTCGGCTATCCGGTCGAAAAAGTCTGGAGCCGCGACGTCTACACGGTCAGCGCTTCGCTGACGGAGCCGGAAGTGCGCAAGGTCGCGTCGCTGCTCTACAATCCGGTTCTGCAGGGATGGCGTTCCGGCGCGGCCAAATCCGAGAATTTCCAGCCGCTCCCGGAGTGCCAGTTTCTGGTGGTGGTCGGCTTCAAGCCGGGCGTGACCGACAACGTCGGGCGTTCCGCCCGTTCGGCGGTGGGCGACATCGTCGGCCGCAAGCTGCGCGAGGATGAGCATGTGTTCAGTTCGACCGAGTATCTGTTCTACGGGCCGAAACTGACCCGCGCCGAGGCCGAGACGATCGGTTCGAAGCTGCTGGCGAACGAGCTGATCCAGTCGGTGCTGGTGATGTCGGGCGAAGAGGCCGCCGGCGGGATTCCGCTGAACCTGCCGCTGGTTTCCGGGCAGGGCGGCGGTCAGGTCCGCGAATACGACCTTGAGGTTTCGGACGAGGGGCTGATGGAGCTGAGCCGCAAGGGGACGCTCGCGCTCTCTCTCGACGAAATGAAGGCGATCCAGAACTACTTCCGCAACGCGAAGAACCGCGAAAGTTACGGTCTCGGCCGGAATCCGACCGATGTGGAGCTTGAAGTCCTCGCCCAGACCTGGAGCGAACACTGCAAGCACAAGATTTTCAGCGCCAGGATCGACTACGAAAACCTCGAAACCGGTGAAAAAGAGGAGATCGTCTCCTGCTACAAGACCTTTATCCAGAAGAGCACCAAGGAGATCGCCAAAGAGGTCGACTGGCTGGTGTCGGTTTTCAAGGATAACGCCGGCGTGATCGATTTCAACGACAAGCTCGACCTCGTCTATAAGGTCGAAACCCATAACAGCCCCTCCGCGCTCGATCCCTACGGCGGCGCGATGACCGGCATCGTCGGCGTGAACCGCGACCCGCTCGGCACCGGGCAGGGGGCGGATCTGCTGATCAACGTCTGGGGCTACTGCCTCGGTTCGCCGTTTACGAAGGAGGCGGATGTGCCGGAAGGGCTGCTGCATCCGCGGCGGCTGCGCGACGGCGTCCACAAGGGCGTGATCGACGGCGGCAACCAGTCCGGCATCCCGTACGGCAACGGCTGGGAGTATTTCGATCCGCGTTACATCGGCAAGCCGCTGGTCTACTGCGGCACGGTCGGAACTCTGCCCAAGACGGTGCACGGCGTGCCCGGCGCAAGCAAGACCATCGAGCCCGGCGACCTGATCGTGATGGGCGGCGGCCGGATCGGCAAGGACGGCATCCACGGCGCGACCTTTTCCAGCGAAGAATTGCACAAGGACAGCCCGGTGCAGGCGGTGCAGATCGGCGACCCGATCACTCAGAAGAAGCTCGGCGACTTCATCCGCGAGGCGCGCGACCGCGGCCTCTACCGCTTTATCACCGACAACGGCGCGGGCGGGCTTTCGTCGAGCGTCGGCGAAATGGCCGAGCTTTGCAACGGCTGCCGGATGGATCTGGCGCTGGCCCCGGTGAAATACGCCGGTCTCCAGCCGTGGGAAATTCTGGTTTCGGAAGCGCAGGAGCGCATGAGCTTCGCGGTTCCGCCGGAGAAGATCGAGGAGTTCAAGGCGTTGGCGAAGGAACGCGATGTCGAAGTTTCGGTGCTCGGCGAGTTCACCGACGACGGCAAGTTCCACATGCAGTACAACGGCAAGACCGTCGCGTGTCTGGACATCGAATTCATGCACGACGGGCTGCCGCGCATGGCGCTTACCGCGAAATGGAAGGCTCCGAAATTCGACGAGCCGGACCTGTCGAAGCGCGATGTCGCCGCCGATCTGGCGAAGATGATGGGGCGGCTGAACATCTGCTCCGATGAATACAAGGCCCGCCAGTATGACCATGAGGTCAAGGGGCTGAGCGTGATCAAGCCGTTCGTCGGCAAGTGCCGCGACGTCGCGAGCGACGCGACCGTGACCATGATCGAACCCCTGAGCAAGGAGGGCGTGATCCTGTCGGCGGCGATTCTGCCGCGTTACAGCGACATCGACACCTACCACATGGCGGCCAGCTGCCTCGACCTCGGCGTGCGCCGGGTGATCGCGGTCGGCGGCAAGCTCGACAAGGTGGCGGGGCTGGACAACTTCTGCTGGCCGGATCCGGTGCAGAGTGAAAAGACGCCCGACGGCGAATACAAGCTCGCGCAGCTGGTGCGCGCCAATCAGGCGCTCTACGATTATACGAAGAAGTTCCGGGTGCCGCTGATCTCCGGCAAGGATTCGATGAAGAACGACAGCACCCGCGGCGGCCGCAAGATTTCGATTCCGCCGTCGCTGCTCTTCAGCGCGATCGCGAAGATGGACGATGTGACCAAGTCGGTCTCGCTCGATGCGAAGCAGGTCGGCGACCTCGTCTATGTGATCGGCGTCACGAAGCCGGAGCTGGGCGGCAGCGAATACTACGCGATGCTCGACGCGACCGGCAACAATGTGCCGAAGGTCGATGCGGAGCAGGCGGTCAGGACCTATCATGCGGTTTCCGAAGCGACCGGCGCCGAGCTGGTCAATTCGCTGCAGTCGCCGGCGCTCGGCGGCTTGGCGGTCGCGTTTGCAAAGGTGGCGATGGCGGGCCGTCTCGGCCTTGAGATCGACCTGGCGAAAGTTCCGGCGGAGGGCTGCTCCGACCTTGAAGTGCTGTTCTCAGAATCGAACAGCCGGTTTGTGGCCACGGTCGCTCCGAGGCACAAGGCCGCGTTTGAGGCCGCGCTGGCGGGCATTCCGTTCGCCGAGGTCGGCAAGGTGATCGCGGAACCTGAATTGATTCTCGCCGGCAGGTCCGGCAAGTATACCGTCGCGCTCGACGCCCTGTTGAAGGAGTACAAGGGGACGCTCGACCAGATTTAAACGGCTCCAAACTTCCCGGAGGAGATGAAGTGGAGACTCCGAAGCAGGAAAAGAACTTGAAGAACGCCGAGGTGAAGGCGTTGATTGAGGAAAATCTCCGGCTGGTTCAGAAGATCGCGAATGATTTTCTGGGCCGGGGGCTCCCATGGGAAGATCTGGTGTCGGAGGGGAACCGCGGTCTGATGACCGCCGCCCGCCGCTATGATCCGAGCCGGGGGGCGCGGTTCAGCACCTACAGCGCATGGTGGATCAAGCAGGCGATCCGGCAGGCGATTGCGGAGCAGGCGCAGATGGTCCGGGTTCCGATCGGGACGCAGACCCACTGGCGCAAGATCCGGCGGATCGTGAACGAGCTGACCGAGGCTCTCGGCCATGCGCCGAGCGACGAAGAGGTGGCCGAGGCGGCGAATCTGCCGCTGGCGACCGTGAACCGGCTGCGCGGCAGCCGCCAGATCGACGTGCAGTCGCTGAATGCGCCGATTTCGGACGGTGATCCGGACGGCGGCGAATTTCAGGATTTCTTTCAGGACGATACCGAGCCGGCTCCCGACCAGCAGTTGATCAAGCTGGAGGATGTGGAGAATCTGCTCTCCTTGCTCGAAACACTGACGGAACGCGAACAGAAGGTGCTGCGCCTCCGGTTCGGATTGGACGGCGAACCGATCCGCACTCTCGACGAGGTCGGAACCGAACTCAACTGCACCAACGAGCGGGTCCGGCAGATTCAGAATCAGGCGCTGCGCAAGCTGCATGCGCAATTGGAAAATATGCGTTGATATGCCTCTCTATCCCGAAAATGCGCTGCTGATGGCGCCGTTGTCCGGCTTTACCGATCTGCCTTACCGCCGTGCGGCGCGGGCGGGCGGCTGCCGGTTCGCCTTTACGGAAATGGTGGATGTCGCGTCGCTGACCTACGCCCGCGAGCGTTCCGCCGGAATGTTGCGGCGCGGGCCGGAGGAGGAGTTTCTCGGCGTGCAGCTGGTGGGGGCGGATCACGAATTCATCCGCCGCGCGGCGGATGTGGTCAACGAGTACGAATTTTCCGTGGTGGATTTCAACCTCGGCTGTCCGGTCCCGAAAGTTGCGAAAAAGGGAGCCGGGGCGGAACTGGGACGGCATCTCGACGCGGCGCTGGCCTGTTTCGCGATCATTGCGGAGCGGTCGCGCCATCCGGTGACCGCCAAAATCCGGATCGTGGATGCGGAGGACCCCGCGCCGACGCTGGCGCTGGCGAAAGGCCTGGCGGAGCTGGGGGCGCAGGCGATTACCGTGCACGGGCGGATCAAGGAGGCGTTCTACTCCGGGCCGGTGAATTTCGGCATGATCCGGGCGGTGCGCGAGGCGCTTCCCGGCGTTCAGGTGATCGCCAATGGAGGCGTGACCGGCCGGGTGAAATATCAGGAAATCCGGCGCGAAACCGGCTGTTCGCTGGTGATGCTGGCGCGCGGTGCGATGGGGAATCCGTGGCTTTTCAACGAACTGTCACTGGGCGACGCTTACGTACCGCCGGATATCGACGAATGGCTCGGCGTAATCCGGGAGCATGTTGAGGGGATGATCGAACTTTACGGCGAAGAGAGCGCGATGCGCATGGCCCGGAAAATCCTGCACGACTATCTGAAGGGGCGCGGTTTCCACAGTGTGATGAAGGCGCTGGCTTCGGCGGTGGCGACGCGGGCGGACTTTGAAGCGTTTCTCGCGCGGACGAAGCAGGAGCATTCGGAGAGTTACTGGACGCAGCTGGAAGCGAATCCGGCGGCGGAACGGCGCTTGCGGCGATAAACAATGAACCGGGAGGAGTGAAGATGTCCGACGATATTTCCGATTCGCGCAAGGGGCTTTACTATCTGGGGATGGTTCTGGGGGCGGCGGGCTTCCTCTGCTGCTTCGGGGCGGTTGCTTCCGGAGGATGCGGCATCGCGGCGGGCGGCATGCCGCATCCCGGCGGAATTTTTCCGATCTTTTTTGTCGGGATGTTTCTGTTTATTGCCGGTGGGATTCTCGTCGGCATCGGCAGGCGCGGTCTGGCCGGTTCCGGCATCGTGCTCGATCCGAAACAGGCGCGCAAAGACTTGAAGCCGTGGGCGAAGATGGGCGGCGGCATCCTGAAGGATGCGCTGGAGGAAGCGGGGCTGAAAAAAGAGGAAAGCGCCTCCTCCGATCTGGAAACGGACCTGCGCGCCCTTTACCGGCTGCATCAGGATGGAATCCTTTCCGATGAGGAGTATGAAGCCGCCAAGAAGAAGCGGCTGGAAAAGTGAAGCGGCGGTCAGCCGTCGAGGTTGCGTTCGAGAATTGCGGCGGCGAGAGCGACCGTGTCGGCGCAGGGGCGTTTGCGGTAATATTCCGGCGTGCGCGCCTCGGAGACCGGGGCGTCACTCTGCTTTGGGGCCAGCCCGAGCAGTTCGCGGCAGACGATCGAACCGGTTTCGGCCCGGAATTCGGCGGCGAGCTTCTGGATAAACGCATAGTGCGCGTCTTTCGCTTCCTTGTCGGAGAGGTCGGAATAACCGCGCCGCAGGTTTGCGACCAGAAACATCCCGGAAACGGCGCCGCACACCTCGCGCAGCCGCCCCATCCCGCCGCCGAAGCCGGAGGCCAGCCGCATCGCGGCGTCGAAGTCAAGTCCGCATTCTCGGTGAAACGCGCCCAATACCGCCTGCGCGCAGTTTGCGCCGGATAAGAAAAGCTGCCGTGCCTGTTCCGCTTTGTCCGCCATGTTTTCCTCCTTCAGAACCGCAGTTCTTCCCATGCCTTGTCCAGTTTCTTCAACGGAGCGCGTTCGCCGAGCGGCACTTCCGGCGCGAAGACCGCAAGGCGGCACTCCTCGGTCAGCCGCCAGAAGTCGTGCAGCAGCGGTTTGTCGGTCAGCTCCGGCACGCTTTCCGCCGCCAGATGGAAGCGGTCGAGATAGTCGGAGATGGCGTCGAGTTTGGTTTCGTCGCGCCCCGGCGCTCCCGCCGCCCGCTCCGCCCGGATTTTCACGCCGCGCAAATAGCGGGGATAGTCCTCGAATACGAAGTCGCTTTTCAGGAAGCGGTTGCGGAACAGAAAGTCGAGATGGCGCTTCATATCCGCCGCGCTTTCGGGACACTGCGCCTTGATCCGTTTGGCGAGGTCGCGGCCGAGCTGGTAGTTGGCATAGTAGCCTTCGAGCTGTTTGACCATCCGGTCCACGAAGCAGCCCAGCTCCTGTTTGGCGTGCTCCGCGCCGATGCCGAAGGCGAGGCCGTCCCGGATTTCCCAGAGATCGCGCTCGAAAGCGGCGGCGATCGCGGTGTCGAGCAGGTCGTCGGCGTAGTCGCGGTAGTTCAGGAACCACGACAGCTCCGCCTGACGCGAAAACCGGATCGTGCGTTTGAAGAATTTCAGCTGCGCGGCGTTTTCGAGCTTGAAGAGCCGGATGATTCCCTTGCGGTGGTTCATCCGCGCCTCGGATTCTTTGAGATAGAGCGCCTGACCGATGCTTTCGCCCTCGTCGCACAGCGCCGGATAGGCGGTTTTGCCGTTGCCGTTGGGCAGCTCCACCTCGAAGGGGAGGGGCTTCAGGCCGGGCCAGGCGGTACAGCCGGCGGCGGTGTAATTCTTCGCTCCGGCGACCGCGCGGCTCAGGCGGGAACCCTGTTGAACCGAGGCCGGGATTTCGCGGTGAAGCTGGACGATTTTACCGTTGCGGTTGAGTTCGGCGAGCTTCATGGTCAGGTATTCGGGGAGCCGGACGTTGTCGAAATCGGCGGGCGCGACCGGTTCGCGCAGGTTGTCGCGCAGGTATTCAGCCAGAGCCGCCGCGAGCGGCTGCTCGGAGAAGACCGTGCCGGACTTCACTGCTTCACAGAAGGCGGCGACCGTCTCCGCGATCGGGCTGGCGGCCTGCCGGACCGGTTTGGGCAGTGCGCGGATCATCAGTTCGACCTTCTCCGGCAGGTAGCCGGGGATCAGCCAGTCGAGCGCATGGCCGGGCAGCAGGTTCAGCTGGTCGGAGGGAACGTAAAGCGTGAGCCCGTCCTCCGGCTCACCCGGCGTGAACGAGTAGCGCAGCCGGAAGGACTGGCCGGAAAAGGCGAGCGCATCGGGGTAATCGCCCTCTTCCCACTGCCGGAACTGCTCCTGCATCGCATCCTGCGGCGTGATGGAGTAATCCTGCGAATCATTGCGGATCAGTTCCTTCAGTGATTTGACGCTGTCGATTCCCTCCGGCAGCAGCGTCAGGTAGTGTTCGACCACAGCCTCGGGATCGAGGATGGTGCCGGGACGGCGGACCTTTTCCTCCAGCAGAGCAAGCGATTCGAGCACATGGGCGCTCTTTTCAACCCACGTTTTCGGAATGATCACGCTGCCGGTCGCCAGCGCCTCGCGGATGAAGATTTCACGCGCTTCCGCCGGATGGCTCTTGCTGTAAAGCACCCGCCGCCCGTTGTGGATCAGCAGCCCCCCGAAAGTGAGCCGCTCGCGGGCGTATACGAAGCCGGATTCGGCGTCCCAGTAGGGCTGGTCGTAGATTCTGGTGCACAAATGCGGCGCGGCCTGTTCGAGGTAGTCGGGGCGGATCGCCGCGTTCTGCCGTGCGAAAAGGCGGCTGGTTTCGACCAGCGCAAAGCTCATCAGCCACTCCGGCGCCGGCTTGGCTTTGAACAGCCCGGAGCCGGGGAAGATCAGAAATTTGCGCGCCCCGGTGCCGAGATAGTGCTGCTCTTCCGGCATATACCGGGCGATATGGCGCGGAATCCCTGCCAGAATCGACTGGTGCACTTGGTCATACGGCGGATTTTCCAGCAGCTTCGGCAGTTTTGCGCCGCTCCACTTGAGGTCGGCGGCGGCGTCGGCGAGATCGGCGGCGAGATTGCGCCACTCCAGCAGACGGTTGAAGTTGTAGAAATTCTTGCGGGCGAAAACACGCAGTTGCCGGTTTGACGGACACTCCTGCTGAATCGCGTTCCACAGATTCAGAATGGTCACGAAGTCGGATTTTTTGTCCCGGTATCTGCGGTGCGCTTCGTCGGCGGCCTGCTGCTTTTCGAGCGGGCGCTCCTGCGGGTCCTGTATCGACAGATAGGCCGCGATCACCAGCAGCTCCGGGAGCACCCGCCGCTTTTCTGCGAATGCGAGCATCTTGCCGAGGTGCGGGTCGATCGGCAGCTCCGCGAGTTTCCAGCCTTCACGGGTCAGCCTTCCCGCCGGATCGAGTGCGCGCAGGTCCTCCAGCGTGCGCAACCCTTCGCGCACCGCCGCCGGGGGAGGGGGATTGATGAAGGGGAAGTGGGTGATCCGCGGCAGTCCGAGCGCGGCCATCTGCAGGATCACGCCGGCCAGCCCGGTCCGCTTGATTTCGGGATCGGTATAGGGCGCGGAGCGTTCGAGATCCTCTTCGCTGTACAGATGCACGCAGACGCCGTCGGCGATACGGCCGCAGCGGCCGCGCCGCTGCCGGGCGCTCGCCTGGCTGATCGATTCGACCTGCAACTCCTCGATCTGGGTGCGCGGGTTGAACCGCTTGATCCGCGCCAGCCCCGAATCGATCACGAAACGGATGCGCGGGATGGTCACGCTGGTTTCGGCCACATTGGTTGCCAGTACGATCCGGCGCTGCCCCCCCGGATTGAACACTTTCTGCTGGTCGGCGGCGGAGAGGCGGCCGAAGAGCGGCAGCACCTCGGTATTGCGCAGCCTGCGGCCGGTCAGCACGTCGGTCGCGTCACGGATTTCCCGTTCGCCGGGCAGGAACACGAGAATGTCGCCCTGCGGGTCCAGGCTGGTCACAAATTCCGCCGCGCGGGCGATCTGCGCGGAAAGCTCCTCGTCGTACTCCGGCGGCATGAATACATCTTCGACCGGATAGGTGCGCCCTTCGATCGCGATCACCGGCGCGTCGTTGAAGAACCGGGAAAACTCCTGCGTATCCAGCGTTGCCGACGAAATCGCCACTTTCAAGTCGGGCCGGTGCGGCAGCAGGTTTTTCAGGTAGCCGAGCAGGAAGTCGATATTCAGCGAGCGTTCGTGCGCCTCGTCGATGATCAATACCTCATACTGGCGCAGGCTGCGGTCGTTGCGGGTTTCGGCAAGCAGGATGCCGTCGGTCATGAACTTGAGTACAGTCGATTTTGTGGTGCGGTCGTCGAAGCGGACCTGATAGCCGACGCCGGTTCCCGGTTCGCAGCCCAGTTCCTGCGCGACGCGGCGGGACATCGCCGAGGCCGCGATCCGGCGCGGCTGGGTGCAGCCGATCCGTCCGCGCCGCCCGTAGCCGAGTGCGAGCGCGATCTTGGGAAGCTGGGTGGTCTTGCCGCTGCCGGTGTTGCCGCCGACGATGATCACCGGGCTGGATCCCCACGCCTTTTTAATCTCATCAACGTGGCGGGAAATCGGCAGTTCTTCGGGAAATTCGACCCGGAAGCGGTTGCAACTGGCCGCGTAATCGGGATTTTCGGAGCGCGGACTCATTTTCGCTGTCTTTCCCGGCGCAATACGCACCAGTCATACGCGATCAGCAGTCCCAGCCCGGCATAGCAGGCCGGAACCAGGAAGAAGGAGTCGCGCAGTCCCCAGCGGTCGCCGACCACACCCATCAGCCACGCGAAAAAGCCGCAGCCCGGCACTCCCGCGCAGGAGAGCAGAATGAAGATCATCGTGGAGTCTCCCTTGACCCGGTCCACGCAGTAGCTCTGGATGCTCGGCCAGAAGGGACCGGTCGCGATGCCGAGGAAAAAGAGCAATCCGAAGAGAATCCAGATCATGTCGGCGGAGAGCAGCGGCGGGAAGAGTCCGAGCAGCGTTCCGGCAACCGCGCAGCCGACCACCAGATGCCGGAGTTTCTCCTGGCTGACCAGAAAACCCGAAACCATGCGTCCGACGATCATGCCGCCTGCGAAGAATGCGGTGCCGAGTCCGCCCATCAGCGCCGAGGCGCTGTAGTCGAGCTGGATAAAGCTCGACACCCAGAAGGTCAGGCAGAATTCACCGCCTCCGGCGAGGAACATCGCCGTGAAAAAGAGCCAGAAACGCGGAGTTTTCACAAGCTCCAGCGCATGGCCGGATACGGTCGTCCAGTGCAGCTGCTCCTGCCGGTCCGGCTTCTGGGGGCCGTGATAGGGCAGCAGGAACAGAAAAGCGGGGACCAGCGAAATCACGCAGGCTCCGGCGAGGACGAAGCGCCATGACACGCCGCAGTAGAGCAGCAATCCGGCCAGCATCACCGTGCCGACCACGCCGACCGACCAGAAAGAGTGCGAAAAGTTGATATAACGCCCGGGTTCGTCGTCGATGTGCAGGTCCTGGATCACCGGGGTCGCAAGTCCTTCGACCACGCCTTCTCCGAGTCCGGCGACCGCGACCGCCGCGAACAAGAGACCGTAGGCCGGAGCGATCGCCGCCAGCCCGATTCCGACGCTCATCAGCACCATCGCCACGCCGAGCGAGCGCACCTTGCCCCAGCGCCCCGCCGCGAAACCGCAAAAGAGCATCGCCGCGACCATCGGAATGCTCCGGCCGAGCTGCAGCGCTCCGCCCGCGCCTTTGCCGCCTTCGCCGAGCGGGAAGCCGAGCGACTGCGCGAGCTGGACCAGACAGACCGGCACCACCAGCGAACAGCAGGCGTATGCGATGAAACAGGAAAATGCGGCATAGTCGTACCGCCCGAACACCATTTTCTTAGCCATGATATGAAAATTCCGTTACAAAACGGGCGCACCCTTGCCCGGAATGCGCCCGCAAAACAGTTGAATTACAATGACCCTTTGGTGGAAAGCACCCCGACCACGCGCGGATCGATGGCGGTCGCCTGATCGAGCGCCTTCGCGAATCCCTTGAAGATCGCTTCGTAGACGTGGTGAACCTCTTCGCCCGCCAGCATTTTTACGTGCAGGTTCATCCCGGCTTTTACCGACAGCGCCTGAAAAAACTCGTGGAAGAGCCGCACGTCGATATCCTTGACCTGCGGCGCCGGGCTTTTCACGTCGAACACCAGACAGGGCCGTCCCGAGAGGTCCAGCGCCACCAGCACCAGCGTTTCATCCATCGGCAGGATCATATTGCCGTAGCGGCGGATTCCGGCCTTGTCGCCGAGCGCTTTCGCCAGCGCGTCGCCCAGCACCAGCCCGAGATCCTCCATCGTGTGATGGTAATCCACGGCGAGGTCGCCGACCGCCTTGACTTCAAGATCGAAGAAGCCGTGCCGGGCGAAGAGTTCGAGCATGTGGTCCATGAAGGGAATGCCGGTGTCGATTTGACCGCGGCCGGTGCCGTCAAGCGAAATCTTCACTTCAATATCGGTTTCGCGGGTGGTGCGCCTGACCGCCGCAAAGCGTTCCGTAGCCATAAAGATACCTCATTGAAACAGAGTTACATCACAAGTTCCTATAATGTAACACGGGAAAAGCCGCTTTACAATGACGGGTCCTGATTTTTTTCCGGTTCCGGATCGTCGTCGGCCGGATAGTACGGATAGGGGAAGTAATCCATCGGCTCGTCGGTATCGCTGCCGGTCAGCGCCTGGGCGATGGTCAGCACATACCGGAAACTGTCGCTGTTGACCGCACAGGAAAAGAGGTTCAGCGCCGCGAAGCGCAGCAGCATCCGCCGGTCCCAGAATTCGCAGTGGCTGATACCGGGGGCGGCGCAGATCTGCCAGTCGTGCTCCGGCACCAGCAGCCGGCCCTCGCCGTCGTACAGCGCGAAATCCCCGAGCACCCGGACCAGCCGGAGGCCGGCTTCCGGCTCCGCGACCTCCAGCGCCAGCCCGGCGAGAATCGCCACGGCTCCGCAACGGTTCTCCAAGACCGGCCCGATGCAGTAGTATTCGGGACGCATCGTGGTCTCGTTGCGGGCGGTGAAGCCGCATTTGCGCATGAAGTAAGCGATGTTCTCCAGAGTGCGCAGCGGGCAGCGGTTCGCCTCGGCCCGGAATTTTTCCCAGATACGGACCAGTTCGGGCCGGGAGTCGTTGTCATACCACTGCAGGTGCACGTCAATCAGGCCGTCGATCAGGTCGATATGGGGCGCGTTCAGCCGGGAAGCGAACTCCCGGCGGCGGCGGCGCAGCGTAATCGCCGCCTGCAGCTGGTGGCTGCGGCGGCGCAACAGCGGATGATCCGACTCCTGAAGGACCGCCAGCGCGTCGCCCAGCTCCGCTTCGCGGTTCAGGAGTTCGGCCATCGCATTGACGGCGACGGTTTCATCCTCGTCGTCAAGCAGGCTCAGTAAGGAGGCAAGGTCACTCCGCTGCGCCATTGGCCGCATTCTCCCGGGTCGGGAACTTGCCGAGCAGCGCGTTGTTTGCGATCTCCTTGACCTCGTCGGTGAAGTCGCTGCGGACGATCCAGCGCAGGAAACCCGGATCGTTCGACGCGATGTCGCGCAGGGTGCGTCCCGCGTTCTTGCCGAAGTTCACGATCACCTCGTTGTCGCTCCACTTGAAGCGGCGGGTGCGGTCCACCGCGTCCGGCCCGGCCAGATCGCTGAAATCGGCGAGTTCGGCCACGGTGCGCGGCAATTCCGGGTGTTTTTCCAGTTGGCCGAGCAATACCTCGAAAGTCGCGGCGGTGTCGGCGGCAGCGCCGTGCGCGCCCTCCAGCTCCTTGCCGCAGAAGAACTGATAGGCGGCGGTCAGGGTGCGCGGATAGAGCTTGCAGAAGATGTTGTATGCGTCGATCACCTTGCGGTCGTCCACCTTGAAAGTGAAACCGGCCCGCTTGAATTCGGCTTCCAGCATCGGGATGTCGAAACCGGTGATGTTGTAACCGGCGAGGTCGCAGTCCTCAATGTAGCGGAACAGCTTTTCCGCGATCAGCAGGAAAGTCGGGCAGTCGGCCACGTCGGCGTCGCTGATGCCGTGGATCGCGGTGGCTCCCGGCGGAATCGGCATTTCGGGATTCAGCCGCCGGACGGTGTTCTGGGTGTGCCCGTCCGGGAAAATCTTCAGCACCGCGATTTCCACGATCCGGTCCCGCTGCGGCATCACGCCGGTACTTTCGATATCGAAAACGACCAGCGGCCGCTCCAACTGTAAATTCTGCATCATCGATGCGCTCCCTTGTCAAATAATGATTACTGCTGGAATATACCACCGTCGGAACCGGATTGCAAAGGAAATTCAGGAAATCTGCCCGCTTCCCGGCAGAACTTTTTCATGGAAAAATTACGGAGAGGTATTGACATTGACAGTTTGTTATAGTAAAATATATAACAGAAGCGCCGATTGCAACCGACAACCAGAAGACCACCGTTAATCATGCAGGAGGGAAAATGATGCCGTACAAAAGAAGTTTTACGGAAAGAAAAGTCCGCAGAAGAATAAAAAAAATTACATTGATTAAATTATTGATGACTATAATCCGTAAAGTATGCAATCACTTCTGCGCTGCCGCTCTGTTCCTCCGGCCCCTCGCTCCCGCTCCGCGTAAAAGAGAGGGGGGCGGGGGAGAGAAAGCGGCGACTTGCGCCGCGTCTCTCCCCGTACCGAATACCCCCAACTTCTCACATGCGCCCGGCAAGCTCTCACGCCTCCGCCAATGCTCTGCAAGCGGCAAGTCGAAATCTTCTTCCCTCGCCGACCGACCGCTGCTCCGCCTGTCGACCGTCCCGTACCCGGCGCCGGCACCTTGCCGGTCGTGGTCCGGCGGCGAAAGCGCTGGTCGCTCCGGCAGGAGCGAAATCCTCCGTCGGAGACTATCCCGCTGCAGTTTTACGCTGATTGAGCTGCTCGTGGTGATTGCTATCATCGCGATCCTTGCAAGTATGCTGCTGCCGGCGCTGAATAAGGCGCGAATGACAGCGCGGAGCGTCAGCTGTAAGGGAACGCTGAAGCAGATGGGGCAGATTGATATGTTTTATTCCGACGACAACGGCGGATATATCTGCCCTGTCCGGATGCTGGCTCCGCTGGGAGGTGGCTGGAGAAACGTGGATTGGTTTCAAAGTCTTGCGGTCTATGCGGAAAGCCTGTTTCAGCAGCGTTACCGGAAAGGCAATTACGTTCCTGCCGCGACTGATCTGTGGGCGACCTACGCGGTTCCGCCGTGCCCGGAATTCGATCCGTCGCGAACTCAATACGGCTGGGCGTCCACCACGGTTGACGGGGTGCGGCTTACCCCCGGATATGGCGGATATGCGGGAAATCGCCACCGGGGATTTTTTCAGTCGGGCTGGGCTAACGAACCGGTGAAGCGTACCCGGCTTAAGGCGCCTTCGCGATATTTCATGACAATGGACAGCGGGTATTTTGTATTGTGGGAGCAGAGCGGTTCTTATATGGGGAGCTGGGGAAGTCTCTATTTCCCGCATGGCGGCTTCAGCAATATGGCTTTTGGCGACGGGCATGTCGGGGACCTGTTCGGACCGCATGTCAACCGGGTCCGGCAAAATCAGGTCCGGTTCCGTTGCGATGATCTGGATGTCTGAAAAAGCGAAAGGGAATTTTTATGTTCAAGTTCATTGTCGCATTGATCGTTTCCTGCGGAGTGCTGTGCGGCGCCGTGCCGCTGGATTTGAGCCGTGCGGCCAATTCGGAATTTCGCGACGATACGGCGGATGACGGCAAAGGCGGCTGGACCGATCAGGGCGCGGAGAATGATCTGCGCACTCTTGCCCCCGGTGTGATCCGCTGTGCGCCGGTTGAGTTCAGAATTGCCGGAGGACGGCGTGCCGCGATTGTGCTGGGGAAAACGCCGCGGCGGGACTTTGCGTCATCCGCCCGGATTGATCTGAATGGAAAAACGTTGAAAACGTTATTCCTGCTGCACGCCGCCGCCTGGCTTCCTGCTTTCGAGCGGCCGCTCGGATACATCCGCATCGCCTATATGGACGGCTCCGAGGAGGAATTGCCTGTGCTGTCAGGTCGGGATGTCGGCAACTGGTGGGAGCCGACTGCTCTATGCAACGGCATCGTCGCCTGGGAGGGACGGAATCCAAGCTCGGTTGTCGGACTTTACGCGAGTTCGTTCGCATTGCGGGGCGGGGCGGTCAGACATATCCTGCTGCGCCGTTCCGGGCTGACCGGCTTGTGGATGGTCGCCGCCGTCTCCGGCTCCGCGACGGAGGAGGTGTTGGAAAACCGGGAAAAAAGCCGGGTTTTACGGGAGAAAGGCGATTGGAAGCGTTTGCCGTTCCGGCGCGAAGTGTGCAAAGGTTCCGCACTGGATTTCTCGTTTCTGCTGGATGCTCCCGCCGGGAAATACGGATTTCTGAAAGTGGAAAACGGTCATTTCGTTTTCGAACGGAATGACAGGCCGGTCCGCTTCTACGGAGCCAACCTTGTCCATGCCGCCTGCTTCCCGTCGCATGACCGGGCGGAAGAACTTGCCGAAATCTCCGCGCGCACCGGATATAATGTGATCCGGCTGCATCACTTTGATGACAAAATACTTGCATCGGAACGACGGGACAGCGTTTCGCTGCACCCGGGACAACTGGATAAATTTGAATATCTGATCGCCGCTTTGAAGAAGCGGGGAATCTATGTGACGATCGATCTTTTCATGTCGAGAAAACCTGCCGCCGGAGAATTCCCGCAGATACGGAACGACCGTGACTACAAGCTCGCCGCGATGCTGATTCCGGAAGTGAACCGGAACCTGAAGGAATTTTCGAGGAATCTGCTGACTCACCGCAATCCTTATACCGGCTTGACGCTGGCGGAGGAGCCTGCCTTGCTGAAGCTCAGCATCATCAATGAAAATACGCCGTTCCACCTGATCATGAACGGGGTTTCCAAAGGAGTCCGGGAGCGTTACCGGGCGGAGTTTGAGCGGCGGTATCCGGGGGGAATGAAAGGTGGAGAGCTTGACCCGGAACTGTTCCGGAAATTCATTTCCGATGTCTATATCGCTTATTACAAAGACATGGCGGAGTTTCTGCGCGGCCTGGGAGTGCGTGTGCCGCTGACGGAACAGAATTTCATTGCCTCGCCGAATCTTGCCGTGCATCGTGAGCTGTATGATTATGTGGATCAGCATCTCTATTATGACCATCCGGTTTTTCCTGAAAAAACGTGGGAGCTGCCGATGAAATTTCATGGCCGGAGCGTAATTGCGGATCGCCTGCAATCTCCGGCCCGGATCGCGCCGACCCGGCTTTTCGACCGGCCGTTTACCGTTTCGGAATTTGATTTCAGCGGTCCGGGGGATTACCGCATGCAGGGAACGCCGATCTTTGCAGCTTATGCGGCGCTTCAGGATTGGGATGCGCTGAATCGTTTTGCCTATTCGCACACATTGAGCAATCCGGGCTGTTTCGATGCGGCGGATGATCCGGTCCGGCTGCTGGGCGACCGTCTGGCCGCGGTGTTTTTCCTGCGGCGTGATGTGAAACCGGCCCGGAACTGCGTCCCGGTGGCGGTCTCGCCTGAAGCCCACAAGGATTACCGGCAGCTTTATCCCGAGGCGGCGGGAGAATTGGCTTTGCGGTGCCGGACGGGGTCCATTGTCTGGCGCGGAGAGGCCACGCGGCTTCCCGCAGGTACGGAACAGCTCTATGCTCTGGCGCCGGAGATCTCCGGCGAGGTCCGGAAAGGAGTGCCCGTACTGCGAAATCCGAAAAACCTGGTTACGGAGGTTGCCAGTTCCACAGGCGAACTTCACGTCGATTTCCGGAGAAACCTCTTCCGGGCGGTAACGCCGCGCAGTGAAACGCTGATTCTGCCGGAAGGAGAAACGCTCTCCGGCGGAATATTGACTGTACGGAACCGGAAAAGCGCCTGCGCCGCCGGCGTCATCGCGCTGGATAACCGCCCGCTGCCGGAGTCGTCGCGGCTTCTGGTGCTGCATATCGGCAATGTCCGGCGCGAGGGATTGACCCTGCGCAGTTCCGGGATGGTGGTGGAGGACTACGGCAGCGGGCCGCTGCTGGTCAGGAAAGCCGTTGCGGATTTCACGTTTGCATTGCCGCCGGCGGAATGGAAACTGTACGCATTGGACTGTTCCGGGCGGCGCCTGGCGGAAATTCCCTTCGAGCGGAACAGGGAAAAAATTACGTTTGTCGCCGACACGTTCGCCCGAACGGGACCGGCTATGGCTTATGAGCTGGTACGGCCGGCTCCGTGAAGAATGCGCATGTCCGGCGGGAAAAACGTTTTCTCCGGTTGCAATTGCGTGCGATGGGCGTTATATTTGCGTGAATCAGGGGAAAATGATGGAATCGGAACCATTTGTCTATGAGAAGGTGCTCAATGCGATCATTGCGATGATTCGCGACGAGGGATTCGTTCCCGGCAGCAAATTGCCGGGAGTGCGATCCCTGGCGCAGAAATTCGGCTGCAATCTGCATACCGTTCGCAAGGCGATCATGTTCCTTGGTGAAAACGGCGTGGTTGAATCGCAAGGGCGTCTCGGCAATTTTGTCCGCTGCGATACCAGTCATCTGATCGGCAGGACTCAGTCGCGCCTGCAGGTTGTTTCGCTGCGGCGAATCGGTGTGCTGCTGTTTCCGGCGGTCAGTGAATTTTCCACTTCGCTGCTGATTGAACTGCAACGTGAGGCTGGCCGGCTCGAGTTGCAGCTTGAGCATCATGTCGCCGCCGATTGGGAGGGCGCCATGCAGGCGGTCCGGGCGATGAAGCGCAGTAATTGCCGTGCGATGATCTTTGTTGCGGAACGGGAGCGTTTCTTAACGGACGCGGCGCGCGCATTCCTTGAAAGTGTGCCGCTGCCGCTGGTGTTGGGCAGGCTGGTGACCGGCTATGAAGAGCTGTGTTATGAACCGCGCGAGCTGTACTCATGGTTTGACCGGGATACGGTTTATTTCCAATTCCGGTATTTCCGTGCGTTGGGCTTCGGCCATATTGCGTATTTCGGCAGGCGGGATGAGGAAGGGAAGGGGGAAACCCATTTCCGTTGCTATTGCGAATGTGCCGAGGAGTTCCGCAGAGCGCCTGACGGCGTGTTTGCCGGACCGTCCCCGGCCGAAGTTGACGCGGCGCTGGCCGGCTGGGAATGCCGGCGCGGCGATCTGGCGGTGATCTGCTATGACGATATCGAAGCGATGCGGCTGGTGATCGCCGCCCGTAAAAGCGGCTGGAAACTGCCGGAGGAAATGGCGGTGATGGGCGTGAATAATTTCGCTTTTTCGCAATATGTGGATCCGCCGCTTTCGACGGTCCTGTTTCCGTACCGCTATATGGCGGGGCGAATGCTGAAACGGGCGTTGGATTTTCTGGAGGAACGGGAGAAATTCAGCGAAGCTGCGCTGCCGCAGCTCGAAGTGTTGATACGCGACAGCTGCTGCGGCCGTCTTCGGCGGTCGGAATCGGAGTTGCGCCGGTTGCTTCCGCAGCTCGGGGCCGTTCCGGCGCCGGACATGCCGGAACGGTAAACCCGTTGCTGAACTTGTCAGGCCAGCATGCCGCCTTTGTTCTTGCCGAACTCGTCGAGTTGAATGCCGAGGTTGTAGCCGGTGCCGCTCTTTTTCGCGTCGCCCTGCGCTTCCACCGCAAAGTAATAGATGCCGGCCTGAAGGTCGCGGATCAGCTCGGCGGTGCCGCCGTTGCATCTCACTGAAGCGATCCGGGCCGGATCTTTCTCCACACCTCTGCCGTCAAACTTCTGGCGGTAAAGCGAGACGGAGGCGAAGTTGCCGGTTACGCCGGTGAGCTGCAAGGTACAGGTCCCGTCCTCGGCCACCTCGAACTTCCCCCAGTCGCGCAGGTCGGAATAGCCGACCCACTCATCCTGAACCGCTTCGGCGTCAACGGGAACCACGTGGGCCCCCCGCCAGTTGTCATCACTGGAATCGGCTTTGCCGAAGGCCGTGCCGGTCATCGTGACAAGGTAGTCGGTGTTTCTGCCGTTGTTCCAGCTTCTGGATTCAAAGCTGACGAAGTAGGTTCCGGCGTTGAGCAGCACATTGTTCTTGAACTTCTCGCCGGAGCTGTTGGCATTGACGGTGAACACCTTCTGCAATTTTCCGTTGTCGAGTTGCCGCCACAGTGAAAACGCGCCGTTGGCCTTGGCGTCGAGCTGCGAAACGGTGAAATTGTAGGAACCGGCTTCGGAGAGTTCGAGCACGCGGTAGTCGGCCTTATCGTTGTAGCCGACCCAGTTGTCGCCGAAGAGCGAAACCGGGGCCAGTGTGCCGAAACTTTTGCCGAGAGCAGAAGTTTTGACCGTGTAAACCGGATTCCCCGCGACAAGCGCGGCGGTGTCGTCAGCGTTGACCGCCTTGACGAAACGCTCGCCGTCGACGGTGACGGTATAATCGGTGTTTCTGCCGTTGTTCCAGCTCTTGGACTCAAAACTCACGAAGTAAGTTCCGGCATTGAGCAACACGTTGTTTTTGAACTTTTCGCCGGAGCTGTTGGCGTTGATGGTGAACACCTTCTGCAATTTGCCGTTGTCGAGCTTCCGCCACAGAGAAAACGCGCCGTTGGCTTTGGCGTCGAGCTGCGAAACGGTGAAATGGTAGGAACCGGCTTCGGAGAGTTCGAGCACGCGGTAGTCGGCCTTGTCGTTGTAGCCGACCCAGTTGTCGCCGAAGAGCGAAACCGGAGCCAGTGTTGCGCTGTCGGTGCCGATCCGGACGGTGTACGCCGGATCGGAAGCCGCGAGTGCGGCAGTGTCGTCGTCATTGACCGCCTTGACGAAGAGTTCGCCGTCGACGGTGACGGTATAATCGGTGTTTCTGCCGTTGTTCCAGCTCTTGGACTCAAAACTCACGAAATAGGTTCCGGCGTTGAGCAGCACGTCGTTTTTGAACTTCCCGCCGGAACTGTTGGCGTTGATGGTGAACACCTTCTGCAATTTGCCGTTGTCGAGCTGCCGGTAGAGGGTGAAAGTGCCGCTGGCCCTGGCGTCCAGCGCGCTGACCGTGAAATTCAGAGAGCCGGCCTCGGAAAGTTCCAATACCCGGTAGTCGATTTTATCGCCGAAGCCGACCCAGTTGTCTCCGAAAATGGACAACTGTTCCAGATGGCCCGCTTCATTCGGTGCGGCGGTGACGGCATAGACCGGATTATTGACCACATCCGCCAGAAAGTCGTCGTCGTTGTCTGCCTGCAGGAACACATCGCCGGAAAGGGAAACGTCATATTCCGTTCCCTGTTTCGTGTTGGATTCCGCCTGGATGAAATAGGTTTCTCCGCCTTCAAGCAGAAGATCGAAGAGTCCGCGCCTCTCCTCTCTGGTATTGGCATTGACCGTGACGCTTTTGACCTGCCTGAGCTTGTCGCCGACCAGCCGGTAGACGGTCAGTTTCAGAGTGGAAGTGACTTCGCTGATCTGAAGCGTATAGCGGCCGGAGGCCTCGACCTGCAGCGCGCGCATATCCTTTTTGTCATCGGCGCCGACCCAATTGGGCAGGATTTCTCCAGTGGTTTCATCCGCAAGCCCGAACAGGCTTTCGACCGCAACCTCCGGCTGATCGTCCGGCAGGGCCGTGGTGTACTCGGTCTTATTCAGCACCTGAGTCCAGTTGTCGTCGTCGCGGGAGACGTTCCGGGATTCGATGCCGACTTCGACGTGGTAATTGTTCAGCCCCGGCAGCTGCGTGTTGCCGGTGACGAGTTTGTTCCCGGTCACCACCAGATAGTAGAGTCCGCCCGCGATCGAATTGAACGCGAACGACTGGGTCAGCGCGGCCGTGACGCTGGAGTAGATCAGATTCTTCAGCGCGTCATAGATGCTGATGCAGAGGCCGGTCAGCAGCGGATCGTCGCTGGTCATCGACACGCTGATCTCCACACGGCCCGCGAATGCGGTGTTGAATTTGTAATAATCGTCGTCGTTTTCGCCGTCGAGATTTCCGGCGCGGAGCGCTTCGCCGTCGGAAAAGTCGAGCTTGCGGGCGTCGTCGAAGGTTTCATGCTGCCCGAGGAAAATCTTATCGAATTGCCTGATCGCGGCGAAACTGCCCAGATAGGCTCCGGAAACCATGTAATCTTCAAAATAGAGCCGTCCGTCGTCGTGAATCGTCACGCGGGTTCTGGAGAGGCGGTTGACCGCGTCGCGCCGGTCGTCGCTTCCGCTCCAGTAATCGCTGTCGGAGTCGCTGTAATAGAGGTAGGTATTGCCCTTGGCGTCGGTCTCATATCCCCAGCCGGTGATCGCGTGAGCAAGGCCCGCGTCCGAATAGATCGCGTAGGAGACGCCGTAGCCCGCATCAAAGTAGTCGGCCAGCAGATTGAGCAGCGTGTCGGTTTCGGTGCTGACGTTGACCACGGCGATGTAGTCTGACACATTGAGCTGCGGGAAAAGGTTGCCGCCCTCCGCCGGGACGGTGATGGTGCCGGAAAGTCCGGTGCCGGAGAGAAACCAGCTCAACCCGTCGCTCTCCTGCCCGCCCTCGTTTTTCCAGAAATCGATGTAATATTCAAATGTTTCATCTTCATTGGCGAATGCGTAAGGGGAATTGGCCGCCCAGCCGCTCCAGGTCAGGATATTGGAACTGGCGGCGCCCCAGCAGTAGAGCGAATCCTGGGTGTTGTTGAGCTTTTCGGCATCCGCGTAATAATAACCGGTTACATCGTTCGGCTGGGAGGTGGCGGGCGGACCGTAAAGTTCCGGCAAATAGTCGTGTCCCCACAGTTCGGTGGTCATGGTGACGGCGAGGTCGGCGGCTTCGTAATCCGAAATCCGGAAAGCCCCTGTTTCACTCCATGCGCCCGCCTGTCCCTGCGAATCAATCGCGCGCACCTGAAATTCGTAGTTGCCGTTTGCAAGTTCCTCGATAAAAGCCCACTCCTGTTCTACCGTGATGGTTTCGGCATCGGCAAATCCTGTCCCCAAAACCGCATACCGGACTTCATAGGTGACCGGAGAGTTGGCAGCCACCTTCGTCCAGTAAATGTTGACGGCCTGTCCGACATAGACGTTGACGGCCGCATCGGTGACCTGCTGCGGAAGCGTCACGTCCCCGGAGGTGACCGGACGAACCTGCAGTACAAGCTCGTCGGCGTTGTTCAGCGCCAGAGTATAAAGTTTGCCGTCCAGCGCGAAAGAACTGTTCTTCTGCAGGTCCAGTACGGCGTATGGCGAGGTGTTGGCGTCGGGATGGCAGGAGACGGTGCCGGTGAAGTCTGCCGCATTTCCGGCCAGCCGGTATTCCCCCGCCTCCATGCCGGATGCGGCGATCGTGATGGAAAACGAGGCTCCCTGCAGCAGCGTGATGTCGTTGACGATCACGCCGGTGAATTCTTCCGGATCGATCGGAAATTTCCCGTTGGCCAACGTGAAGTCGATCACGCTGCCGGAGGCATCGACGGCTCCGGCGGCGATCAGCGAACCGGTGACCTGCGTAGTGCCGTTCAATACGGTTCCCGCCGCAAGCCGCAGAACGCCGCCTTTGTAGACCGTGCCGTTGTTGAGCACGGCGCCGGATTGGGTGTGCACGGCGCCGCCGTCGTACACTTCCAGATAATTGGAAACGGCCCCGGAGGCGAGGTTGAGCGTGCCGTGGACCTTGCTGACGTTGACGCGCGAACCGGTTTCGGCGTTCTGCACGCCGCCGGCCTCGACGGTCATATAGCTGGTTTCGCCGCCGGAACGGACGTTCTGGACCGCTTTGTCCTGCACGAAGCCGCCGAAGGCGATCTGCCGTTGGCCGACATTCTGCTCGGTTTTGACCCGGTAATTCATCGAGGAGTCGGGCGTGGATTTGATGATGACGCCATTTTCGGCGGTGCCGTAAACGGTGGTGCCGAAGTCGTAGCTGACATCGGCGGACGATGCGGCGGTGAAGCCGGTGGCGGTGCCGCCGGTTTCGACGACCAGCTTGCCCCCCCGAGCCGCTTCGGCATCCAGGGAAGTCTGACCGTTGCCTACCGTAAAGATTTCTTCATTGAAAATATGGTAATTTTCCGAAACATCAGCCTTGATCTCCATTCCCGCGGCAATGCCGCTGAGATTGGAGGCGGAGCAGTGGAAGCCCCAGCCGAAGATGGCTCCTTCGGCTATGGCGGCGCTGTCGACGGAGCCGCCGTTCTCCAGGCGCAGCATCGAACCGGCATTGGCGGTGATGCCGGTTGCGGCGCCGCCGTTGACCCGCAGCAGGGCCCTGGTGTTCAGCACGGCGTCGGAAACCGTGCCGCCCGCATGTACTTCGATCGTGCCTCCGTCCGCCTGAATCCGGCAGGCTTCGCCGGAGACGACCAGCTCCGGCCACTCCAGATCCGGGGAACCGTCATGGATGATATGCGTATCTGCGGCGACGGCTCCGGCTCCCACGTTCAGGGTGCCGCCGGTCAGGATGGTGGTGTGTTCGGCGGTATCGCCCGGCTGCAGGTTAAGCTCTTCCATCCCCATCAGAACTGTATCGGTATAGACGGCCATGAAGTATCCTCCTCTTTATCTGTGAATTTGCGCATGTCAATATAACGGTTCGGGCGAGCTTCTTCAAGGCCGGGCCGGGCGGAAAAGCAAAAAAGACCGTCCGCAGTGGACGGTCTTCTGGAAAGCGGAACTGAAAATCAGTATTTTTTGTCGGCGTAGCTGACCCAGCCGCCCGCTTTCACCAGTTCCCGGTCGAAATCGCCGATGGTGAAAGGATAACTTTTCGTGACCTTGCCGTTGGTGATGGTGAAGGTCTGCTTGTCGAGATCGGTGGTCAGTTCGGCTTCGGTTCCGGCGAAGGTTTTGAAAATTTCGTCGATAACCGCCGCGTCGAGCTGGATTGCCATCAGGCCGCAGTTGAACATATTCTGGCGGAAGATCCGCGCGAAATTCTCCGCGATCACGATGTTGATGTTGTTGTATTCCAGCACCCACGGAGCGTGCTCGCGCGAGGAGCCGCAGCCGAAATTGGCGCGGGTCACGATCGCGCTCTTGCCCTCGATGTCCTTCTTGGGATCGAAGCCGGGCAGCGACAGGTCCTCAAGACAATAGGGCTTCAGCGCCGCCTTGGTCAGCTCGGTCAGGTACTTGGCCGGAATGATTTCGTCGGTGTTGATGTCCGAACGGTCCAGAAACAGAATTTTACCGTTGAAGTTTTTCATTTTATCCTCAGCCTTCGGTTACTTTCCGGTGAAAAGGGGCGAATTGGTGATCACGCCCGCGATTGCGGTCGCCGCGGCGGTGGCGGGACTCATCAGGTGAACCATGCCGCCTTTGCCCATACGTCCGTTGAAGTTGCGGTTGGTGGTCGAAGCGCAGGATTCGCCGCCGGCCAGCACGCCGTTGCTCATGCCGAGGCAGGCGCCGCAGGTCGGATTGGTCACGCAGAAACCGGCGTCCATGAAAATCTGGATCAATCCTTCGGCCAGCGCCTCGCGGTAGATTTTCGGCGTGGCGGGCGACACGATCGCGCGGACTTTCGGGCTGATCGTTTTGCCTTTCAGGATGCCCGCCGCGATGCGGAGGTCCTCAAGACGGCCGTTGGTGCAGCTGCCGATGTAGATCTGGTTGACCGGAGTGCCTTCCATTTCACGGACGGTCTTGACCTGATCCGGCTTGTAGTTGAACGTGACCATCGGTTCGAGTGTCGAAACGTCGAGCGTCAGCTCTTTGGCGTAGACCGCGTCGGCGTCGGGGAGCCATTTGGAGTATTCCGCGAGAGCCGCTTCCTTGCTGGCGAATTCGTCCTGGATGAAGGGCCACAGATAATCCACCGTGACCATGTCCGGGTAGCAGACGCCGCAGGTGCCGCCCGCTTCGATCGCCATATTGCACAGCGTCATGCGCGCATCCATCTTCATCGCGTCGACCGCCGGACCGGCGAATTCGATCACCTTGTCGGTCGCACCGTTCACGGTCAGCATCTTGATCACCGCGAGGATCACATCCTTGGCGTAGACGCCGGGCTTGAGTTCGCCGGTCAGGTTGACCTTGATGGTTTCCGGCTCACGCATGGTGCAGACGCCCTTCAGGATGCCGACTTCGAGGTCGGTGGTGCCGACGCCCGCCGCGAACGCGCCGAACGCGCCGTGGGTGCAGGTGTGCGAGTCGCCCATGATCACGGTGAAGCCGGGGCGCACGAATCCCTTTTCCGGGAACAGCGCATGGCAGACGCCGTTCGCGCCGATATCGAAGAAGTCCTTAATGCCGTGGCGGTGCGCCCAGTCGCGCATGGTCTTGCCCTGCTCGGCGGTCTTGGAGTCTTTCGCCGGGGTCACGTGGTCGATCACCGCCTTGATTTTGGAGGGATCGAAAACGCGGTCCTTGCCGATCGCGACCAGATCGTTGATCGCGATCGGAGTGGTGATTTCATGGCAGAAAACGCGGTCGAGCGAGAGCACCCACACGCCGTCCGCCGGCTTGTCGACGACATGAGCGTCGAAAATCTTTTGTGCGACAGTTTTTCCCATTTTGTTTCACTGGCTCCTTTGGTTGAATGATATTACGCTACATTGTTTAAGATAGCACCGAAACTGAAATTTTCAATATTTTTATAAAAATTAATTATATTTAACAAGAAGGGGTGCTATAGTATGAAAAAGGAAAGGGAAAACGCGATGATCGAAAATCGGATCGGCAGGAAAATTCATCAGTACAGAAAAGATAAGAATTTGACCATCAAGGAGTTCTCTGATATCTCCGGGATCAGTACCGCACTGGTCAGCCAGTTGGAGCGCGGGATCGGGAATCCGAGTCTGAGTGTATTAAGATTAATCTGCCGGACGCTGGACATCTCGCTGTCGTCGCTGTTCTTTGAGGAGATCGACAACGCGTCGCTGATCCGGCGTGCTTCGGAGCTGGAACGCATCCACAATCCGAACGAGAAAAATTCGGTCTATTTCAACCTGACTCCCGGACCGGTGAAGTCCGGCGTGGAGCTGCTGCTGATGGAATTGAATGCGCACAGCGAGACGAACGAGGGGTTTTCGCAGCATTTCGAGGAGGAGATCGCCTATCTGGTCGAAGGGGAGGCGACGATCGTGTTCGAGGATGAGGAGTTCCCGCTGCACCAGGGGGACACAGTGCGCATCCTGCCGTCGCGCAAGCACAAGCTGCGCAACGATACGGCGCGGAAGGTGAAGGTGCTCTTCATTAAAAGCAAAGTGAACTATTGACCGGAAAGTGATAATTTTTCCGGAAAAAAACGAAAACCCTCTTGACATCGGACCGGGTTTGTGTCATAATTAAAGTGTGTCTGTGAAAGGCACGATTTTTTTTGAGATAAGTGTGTCGGTAAAGAACACGGAACGACGGATGGAGCTGAATAAGGAAAACAAGGCTGAACTGCTTTACGGCCGGTTGCGGGACCGGATCGAAACGATGACGGAGGGCGAGAGCTTTCCGTCAGTGCGGCAGTTGATGCAGGAGTATCAGGTCAGCCGGTTCACGGTCGACCCGGTGCTGCGCAAGCTGCGCGAGCAGGGACACCTGGAGTCGGTGATCGGCTCCGGCACGTTCGTGCGCCATCCCGAAATCGGGAAACAGCCGAAGCTGCTGATCCTTGAGAGCGACTGGCCGAGTCCGTCGATCCGGGATATGAGCGCGCTTCTGGCGGCACGGGCGCAGAAGATGAATTTCGCCCATGAGATCGTTCCGGTCGATCACCGGGAGGATTTCTGCCGGATGCTTCCGGCGCTGTCCGCCGACGTGGTCGTCGCGAATTCGCTGGCGCGGGACCTGCTGACGGCGGATCAGGTGCGCAGTCTGGTCAACGCTCCGGTGCCGTGCATCTTGTGCCTGAACGCGGCGCGGGTGGACCGGGTCCGCTTTGTAAACGGCAACAACCAGGCGGCGGGAATGATCGTCGCAAACTATTTTTTCCGTCACGGGCACCGGCAGATGGCGTTTCTGCGTACCGAACCGCACGGGGTCGCTTCGGACGACTTGATCCAGGGCTTCCGGCTGGCGGCGGGGACGTTCGGCTGTGATGTGGATGTGCTCGACTGCGGCACGAAGTCAGGCGAGGATTCAAGTGAACGCACACGCGGTTATCTGGCGCGCAATTTGAACCGGCTCCGCAAATACAGCGCAATATTCGTCGGCAGCAGCATGACCGCGGTGGCGGCGATGAGTTTTCTCGCGGAACACGGAATTGCCGTACCGGAGGAGATCAGCATGCTGGCGCTCGGCGATGTGAAGATCGCCGGAGCGGAACGGCTTTCCGTGGCGGCCTCGGCCCGCGCCGATATCGCCCGGGAGGTGCTGGATATGGCTTCGGATATCGTCAACCGCAGGTTCGACCGGAATTTTCAGGTCGAAATTTCGCCGCGGATCATTGAACGGGGAAGCGTCAAACTCATGCAGCCCGGCTGTCTGCTGGTTGCGCAAGGATAAGGGAGGTACGAATATGAAGCGTCTTGGATTTACTCTGATTGAGTTGCTGGTGGTGATTGCGATTATCGCGATTCTGGCGGCGATGCTGCTGCCGGCGTTGAACCGGGCGCGGGCGATTGCGCGCAAGACCACCTGCCTGAACAATCTCAAGCAGATCGGGGTCGCATTGAATTTGTACGGAACCGACAATCAGTTTTATCCGGCGGCGCGTCCGCCGGATGTGCTGGGGTACGGCCGGAACTTCCATTGGTGGTATTTCCGGGTGCTCCCTTATCTGTCGAAGGATACGAGCAGGCTTGATATCACCTGGGATCAGGCGGCGAGGCTGCGCAATTTCGGTCCGCTGCGCTGTCCGGAGATCAAGGAGATCAGGTCGGATACCTGCAGTTACTCAATGAATTCGTTCAGCGAGTCGATCGAACTGCTCGGAATGTCTCCTTACCGTTCGACGACGCTGAACCAGCCGTCAGCGATCGGGCAGAAAGTCTCCTATTGCATTACTCCGGCCACCGTATCGCGCGGAACCTCGACGCGTGCCCCGGTTCCGAATTCACGCATCCTGTGGGTTTCGGAATTGGGACTGAATCCGGACGGGATCGCCAACCTCAAGCAGCAGCCGGATATCAACAACTTCAAGGAGTGCAACAAGATCGACAACGTGCAGGGCGGCAGCGAATATTCATTCCGCCATCTGGGCACCAAAAATGTGCTGTGGCTTGACGCGCACGTCGGCTCGATCCGGCTCGGCGACGTCGACGATGCGCTCAGCCTGAAACCCGGACGATAGAAAAGGGAAATGCGATGAAAACGTTTATTCTGCTTGCCGTGTCCGTTGTCGCCCTGGCCTGTGCCGGGGAGGAAATCCGTTTTGACGGTTCTGTGGCGGTTGCCTTGATTCAGGGAGAGAAACGGGATCAGGCATTGACTCCGGCCGTTCCGCCGGAGAGCGAGGCGCCGTGCCTGAAACTGACCTGGGGGGAAAGGCGTCACCGGTTTGCGGAGCTCAAGTTGCGGAATAACCGCAAAATCGCTCCGGTCGAACAGGCTTCCGCCGGATTGACCGTCTATGTGCCGGAAAAAACGCGGGTGGGCAGGATCGGGGTACGCTTTACCGACGCCAAAGGCGAAACCTTTCAATTCTATCCGGCCGGGGAAGGTTTGAAGCGGGGGGCGTGGAATACCCTCTCCTACCGGATTTCGGAAACGGATGCGAACAGCAGCTGGGGCGGCAACGCCGACCGGAAAGTGGACGGCGCATTGCGTTTCAGCGGTGTCGCGGTCAATTTCCCCGCCGGTTCCGGCGCCGGGGAACTTTTCATCGGGAAGCTGCAACTGCATGAGCGGCAAGGAGAATTGCTGGTGTGCGGCGAACCTTTCCTGAACTTCGACCGTTCGGAAAACTTTGCGCTGAGGGGGAATCCGGCGGAAGCCTCCCTGAAATTGACCGATTCCGGCTGGGAGATGGCCGGAACCGTTGAAAAACGGAAAAAATTCACGATGGTTGACCGGAAGCTCTCCCTGACGCCGTATGCTCCCGCTGAACTGGCAGTATTCCGGCTGGACGGAGCCGGAAGCACCGGAAAGGGGACGGCCGCTTTGAGTTACACCGACTCAACCGGCCGGAAATTTCAGGCGAAGTGTAATTTCGCGCCCGGTCAGAAAGAGTTGCGTTTCGAATTTCCCGCGTCGAAAGCTCCGACGGGATATTACTCCTTGATCACGGTGGAACCGGAACCGGGAGAGTTCCGGCTCTGCTTTACCGGCTCGGAGCGTTTCGTCCGCCGCTCGGCTGCCGAAGCGGTCGGCTTTGAGGTCGACACCGGCAATCCGCTCCATTTGCTGCTGGCGGGAGAGAAGGACAAGCCGGCGTTCCGCTTCATCAACCGCGCCGCCGTGCCGCTTGAGGTGCAGGCGGAAGTGGAGCTGGTCGACTATTACGGCAGAAGCGTGAAAAACGCATTCCCGCTGAAACTCGCTCCCGGCGAAGCCGTCAGCCGTCCTCTGGAAGGGACATTGCCGGCGCTGGGAATCTGGTATGTGAGCTGCCGGATCACCGCCGCGAATGACAAGGGGGACGTCGCAGTGTCGAAACGTTCGTTCGCATGGCTGAAACCCGCCGGGCCGACTCCGGGAAGGGCGAAAGGGTTTCTGTTCGGCATCTGCTCGCATCCGCAGCGCTGGAGCCTGCGCGATCAGGAGCTGGAGGCGCTGGCGATGGCGTATTGCGGCGGTAAAGTGCTGCGCAATGACGCGAGCTGGAGTTCTCTTCAGCCCGCACCGGACCGCTGGAACTTTGAAAGCATGGACCGCAAGGTGGAGCTTTTCGGGCGTTACGATATCGAACTGGCGCCGATCTGGGCATATACGCCGCGCTGGGCGGCGGCTCCCGAGGTTCGCGGCAAGGAGTGGAAGGAGTGGTTCCGCTCTTTGCCGGATTATGGGGCATGGGAGAAGTTCATCTCCGCGACCGTGACCCGTTACCGGGGGAAAATCCGCCTCTGGGAGGTGTGGAACGAACCGGATTTCAAAGGAAGAACCTCCTACGGTTCGGATGAGTACGCGGAACTGATGAAGCTCGCATGGCGTGCCGCCAAGGCGGCGGATCCGGAGGTGATCATCCAGAGCGGCGGCTTCGCGACCGTCAAGGACCATCCCTCCAGAAAGGGGAATTTCCACGAGGAGGCGCTGGTGAAGGGGCGCGGTTTCTTCGATATCCACGCTTACCACGAGCACGGGCGGTTCGCCTCCTACCGGGCGGCGGTGGAAGAGCGGTTCCTGCCGATGCGCGAAAGAACCGGCACCACCGTGCCGTGGTATGCCAACGAAACCGCACTCAATTCACTCGGCGGCGAACGCAATCAGGCCGCGGCCCTCTTCAAGAAACTGCTCTACAGCTGGGCGAACGGGGCGATCGGCTACAACTGGTACGACCTGCGCAACGACGGCTTCGACGTGAAGAACGGCGAGCATAACTACGGCATGATCACCAACGATTTCCAGCCCAAGGCGGTCTACGTCGCCTACAACACGCTTGCCGGATGTTTTTCCGGGGCGCAGTACCTGAAGCGGATCGACTGCAAAGCGCCGGAGCTTTATGTCTATTTATTCAGCCGCGGCGGCGAACTGCTGGCCGGAATCTGGAACGAGACCAACCGGGGCGCGACTGTTCCGTTGCAGTTCTCCACCGATGCGGCGGCCGCGGAAGCCGTGGACCTGATGGGAAATGCAAGGCCGCTCGCCGTACAGGGCGGCATCGTGGTGGCGGAAGCCGGACGAGATCCGGTGATCCTGCGGCTGAAAAAGGCGTCGGACTGCATCTGGGGAGGCAATCTGGTTTCAATCGATACCGACGGTTCGGCGGTACCGGGCAGCAAGGTGAAACTGGCGATCGGTGTACGCAATCCGTATGCGCAGGAACGGGAATTCAGGCTGAAGCTCATTGTACCGGAAGGCGTGGCTGCGGTTCCGGCGGAACGGGTTATCCGCATCGCCGCCGGGAGCGAGGCGTCTTGGAACAGCGAATTATCCATCCCCGTCACTTACCGGAAAGCGGCGGAATTGCAACTGGAATATGCGATCGGGGCTGACGGTGCGTCGGGCGTCATCGGCCTGCCGCTTGTACCGGCGCGGCGCATCGCCTCCGGAGAGATGAAGCCGGAGGCGCCGGATTTCAGGATGGATCGCCGCGATCAGGCAATTTCGCTCTTCGAAGCCGATCCGGGCAAGGTCCACCTGACCTGGCAGGGGCCGGAGGACCGTTCCGCCCGGGTCTGGCTGCGCCGCGACGGAACGCAACTGCGGCTGCGGTTCGCGGTGACCGACGACCGCCACGTGCAGCCGAACAGCGGTGCCGGGGTCTGGAAGGGAGACTGCGTGCAGTTCGCGCTGCTGCTGCCCGGACAGGACCGGATGTGGGAGATCGGCCTTTCCCGGTTGGATTCCGGAAAGAGTGAGGTATTCATCTGGAGTGCCCCGTCCGGCTTTGATGCAGCCGGAAGTGCCGCCGGGATACGGCTCGCAACTTCCCGTGAGGGGACGGTGACCTGCTATGACGCGACGATTCCGCTGTCGGTGCTGGGAACGACGCCGGAGGCGCTCGCCGCCGGAGCCAGGTTCAACGCGCTGATCAACGACGACGACGGCGAGGGGCGTGAAGGCTGGATCCAGATTGCGCCGGGGATCGGCGAAAACAAGGACCCCGCCAAATACCCGTTGATCCTTTTTCCCTGATGCGGTAAGTCACTCCTGCTGCGGCAGTCGGAGCCTGCCGCAGATATTGATGTTCCGGGGCAGGGCGCGCGGATCATTCAACAGCCGGAGCATTTCGGAGAGGACGCATTCGCCCATCCGCTGCCAGTCGGCGGCGATGGTCGGAAAGCGGAAGAAATCCGGGTCGAGGAACTGTTTGCCGTCCACGCTGAGCACGGTGCAGCGGTCGGCCAGTTGTTCGCCGGTATCGGCGAGATAGGCGGCGGAGGCGCTTTGAAGCAGTTGGTCCGACGTGAAAAAGTAGCCGCAATCTTCCTCGTAACCATCCGTGGGCAGGCCGACATGAAATTCCGCCCGGCCGCCGCGCTCCTCCCACTGCCGTTTGAACTGCCGCCCGCGCGTCAGGTAGACCGGCTTGGGGCTGGCGAAGATTTTCACTCTGCGCAGAAAAGTCCGGGCACGCCGGAAATAGAGTTCCGCGCAGCACGCCATCTCCAGCGGATCGAGGTTCACGGTGGAAATCCGCCCGTTCCAGGAGTTCTGCACGAGCATGCCGACGGTGGGGCAGGGCAGCTGCGGATAGCCGCCGAGCTCCGAGTCGTATTCATTGAGCAGGATCACGCCGTCGGCGGTCCCGGCAGTCCGGCGGATCAGTTCCGGGGTGATGTCGGTCCCGGAAACATACTGGACCAGCAGTTGATAACCGGCCTTCGACGCCGCGTCGAGCATGCCCATGAAGGCGGTGTGGCAAAGCCCGGTGCCGGACTCCCCGACATACGGCTCCATCAGCACCGCGATCCGGCCGGAGCGCCCGGTGCCGATGCTTCGGCGCGCCCTGACGAAGACGCCGGAGGGGCCGCGCTGTTCGAGCAGGCCGTTTTCACAGAGCTTTTCGACGGCCCGGTAGGCGGTGCCGTAGCTCAGGCGGAATTTGGCGGCGAAGCGGCGGATGGAGGGGAGCCGGCTGCCGACGCCGTACTCCCCGGAGACGATCCGGCTTTCAATGTATTCGACCAATTGACCGGCGAGCGGCGAAATTGTTTTCATGGTGCAGCCCTGAAAATTGCGGTTCTGTAACGCGTTTTTTTAGTATAGCCCGGTTTCCGGCATGGTTCAAGCCCTGCGGGAAAAATTGCGATGGGAGCGACCAAACTGATCCGTGATCTGGATCAGATTTGATTATATTGGATCAGTATGGATCAGTTTGTGATCCGTTTCCGGTTCATGTCTCTTGCGTTTCTGCGGCGGATGCGTCATAATTAAAAGTGTGACGAATCAGGATGGATCATCCGGCAGGAATGGAAAATCAGATGCGGAAACCGGAAATCAGTGAACAATTGATCAACTATCTGGAAGAGCGGCTGCTCGCGGGCGAATACCGCCCCGGGATGCGTATTCCGTCAGTGCGGCGGCTGGCCGCGAAGTTCTGCTTGAGCTACGGTTCGGCGATACGCGGCATCGATTTCCTGTGCGAACAGGGAAAGCTGGAAAAGGCTTCCAAGCGCGGCATTTACGTATGCCGGCAGGAAACTCCGCTGCTGATCGGCGGGGGGGCCGGCGGCAGGAAGATCGTGTTCTTCATCGGCTCCGAACTGGATGCGGATTGCCAAAGCCTGTGGTATACGGCGCTGCTCGGATTCAGCCAGAGCGCGTCGAAACGCGGGGATTGCATCGTGATGACGCCGCTGCCGCACGATTCCGACTGCAACCGGGTGCTGCGGGAGAACGCGCGGGAGGCGGACGGACTGGTGATCTTCAACTCCTTTTACTGGCCGCTGGAACCGCTTCCGGCCGGAAGCGCGGCGGTCGGGGCGCTGTTTGACGGCAACCTTGACGGCACCCTGAGCGTGGTGAATCTCGATGCGCTGGACGCGGCCCGGCAGGCGGTCGAATATTTCCGGCTGAAACGGGTGCGCCATGTGGTGATCACTTCCAGCTCCCGGAAACTTTTCATGACCCGCGGCCGGCTGTTCGCCGCACTGTGGCGGAGCGAAGGGGGCAGTTGCGTGTTTTCGGATGGGATTCCGCCGGAGTTCGATCCGGCCAACGGATATTTGTTCACGTCGGATCAGGTCTGCCAGCAGGCCTGTGAAGCCGCGGCGGAGACTGGTGCAAAGCCTCCGTTCGAATATGTGCCGATGCTCAGCATCGACGGGAAGCGTCTCCTGCGCGCGGATTTCTTCCGCTTCCCGACCCTTGCGATCGACTGGCGGCTGCTTGGGCAGTGCCTCTACCGGGAGCTTTGCGCCCGGATGGAGAATCCGGCGGAACCGGTCAAAAACATCAACCTGTGCGGCAGGCTTGCCGTATGACTTTCAGGAAAGGAACTGTAAAATGCCGTCAGAATTGAATGAAACCGGTCCGCGCAGCGCCGCAGGAGCGGCAGCCTGTCGATTTACGCTGATTGGATTGCTCGTGAACATTGTTTGTAAAGGATGTGATCTGTCCATTTATTCCGCTCTGCGTGAAAGAGAGGGGTTCGGGGGAGAGAAAGCGGCGACTTGCGCCGCGTCTCTCCCCGTACCAAATTTCCTCAACATCTCCCTCACTCTCGGCAAGCTCTCACGCCTCCGCCAATGCTCTGCAAGCGGCAAGTCGGAGCAAAAACGTGAAATTATCTTTCCGCAAAAAAGCGGGAAGATGATTTCACGTTATTGCGAATCTTCCTTCCCCGCCGGCCGAACGCGCCCCCGCCTGTCGACCGTCCCGTACCCGGCACCGGCACCTTGCCGGACGCAGGGGGCGCGGGGGGCGGCGGATACGCCCCCCGCATACCGCCACTTAAGGCCGACTACCGCAAAATTTACGCTGATTGAGCTGCTCATAGTGATCGCAATCATAGCGATATTGGCTGCAATGCTGCTGCCGGCGCTGAACAAGGCGCGCGACCGGGCGAGGGCGATCGACTGCGTGAACCGGCTCAAGCAGATCGGATTGATCGAGTTGTCGTACTGCGGGGATTCGGATGACTACTACGCGATCAGCCGGGACCGGAAAAACGCCCACAACAACTGGTTCGAGATTCTGGCGCGACATACGACCGGGATGGAGAATATGGCGAACAGCGGAATCTTCTACGAGTCGCGCACCCGCGGATACTATATTTACTCGTGGCCGGAGGTGCCGCTCTGTCCGACGATCACTTCGACGCATCCCAAGCTCGGCAACACCTCGAACAGCTGGGGCGGGTACGGGCGCAATGAGTACTTCGGCTCGGTCGGCACGGACGGCGGCTGGAAGACCAACGCTTCCACCGGCGAGCAGTGCGTGGCGGTCAAGACCGGCAGGGTGAAGCGGCCGAGCCTGACGCTGCTGCACGGCGACGCCGACCAGTTCTACATGTCGCCCGGTGCGGCGTGGACGAAGTACGCCCGGTTCGTGCATTCGGGGCGGATGAATGTGCTGTTCACCGACGGGCACGCCGGTTCCCATGCCGGATCGGTTTTCTGTTCGGGCGGCAGCGATGTGAGGCCGGATTCCGGGACCTCGACCGGCTGGGATATCGTGCACTGGCGTCCCGACGGCAAGACGTATGCGGACGGCCGCCCGAAATCGATGTGAGGTTGCGATGAAGTTGATAATGAAGAGTTTGCTGCTGGGAGTGGCCGCCGCAGCCTGCGGCGCGGAGCTGGAATTGCGCTTCGGGTTTGAAGGTGCGCCCGGATCGTTGACGAAGCTGGACCGGAACGATCTGGCACGGCGTGGCGCATTCTGCCGCTATAAGCCGGACCGGGCCGGAGGAAAAGCGCCGGAACGGGTGGCGGAGGCTCCGGCGGTGCTGGGTGAAAACAGCCGCAGTTCCCTGCGCGGCAACGGCGCATTGGTGTGGATCAAGCGCGACGGGAAGCCGTTCCGGTTTGCGGAGGGATTCAGCTTTCAATTCTGGTTCAAGCCGGAGGAACTGCCGGAGAAACCGTTCTATTTCGCGGTGTTCAATAAAAGCTGGCGGGTCGGCTGCAACCCGCGGAGCGGCCGCTTTTTCGTGCAGAACCTCGCGAACCGGGAACAGTGCTTTTCCGCTCCTGTCGCGCTTGAAACCGGCCGCTGGCGTCTGCTGACGGTGACGGGAAAGGCGGAAGAGATCCGGATCTGGCTGGACGGCAGGCCGCTCTGCAAACGGCGCATGAAGCAGCCGCTGCCGGAAAGCCCGGAGCTGTTCTTCGGGAACGGCTCTCCCTACGGAACAGATTTCTTTCCGGGACTGCTCGACGAACCGATGCTGTTCCGGGGTGCGCTGACCGAAGCGGAAATCAGGGAGTATGCGGCGGGAAAGCTCCCGGCGGCGGCTCTGCCGGAGGGACGGCTGCCCCGGTTGGACAGTTCGGCCTGGCCGGTGACGTTCCCGGCCGCGCCGCGCCGGAGCTGTTCGTTCAGCACGGCGGTGATCGTTGCGGCGGAGCAGGGGCGTGACGACTGGGCGCCGATAGTACGCGACCGGTTTCGGAAGGAGTGGAAGGTCGAACTGCCGATTCTCCCCGCCGCCGATGCCGTCAAAAGCGGCAAACCGTTGATTTTCAACGGGGATGCGCGCGGTAACGCGGCGTTGCGCCGGTTGGCGGCCAATTTGCAGCTGGCGGTTCCGGCCGAGGGCTGTGAGCTGCGGATGCTCCCGGAAATGCTCGACTGGCGCGTGGGCGGACTCTATTTCGGAGGGCGGACCCGCGAGGCGGTGGAAAGGGCGCTCGATATTTTTTTCAAACGGTTTCCGGCCACTGCGGAGGTGCCGCTGATTTCGGAATGCGAAAGGGCGGGGGAGTTGCCCGACGCAGCCGGGATGGTCGAGGCGCTGCGCCGTCACTATGCGGAGCCGCCGGATTATATCCCGAACCAGTCGGCGATCCGCCTTTTCCGCGCTCCGGCGCGGGCGTTCCTGATAAGCGGGAAGCCGGAGTACGCCCGCGCCTTCGGCGATATGGTCCGGATCGTGCTGGAACATTATGACGCGGCCAGAGGGGTGCGCGGCACGCCGCCCTCCTTTACCTTTCACGAGTTCCCGTGGATGGTCGAATCGGTCGAAGTTTCGGACGCCTTTACCGCGGAGGACCGCGCCGCCGCCGCGAAACTGATGGTCAAGGCGGTCGAAAACATGCTCGACTACTGGGAGATGGCCGAGCCGATGCGGCTGTACGACTCCGGCGAAACCGGATACCTGACCAATCACCACATCTTCGCTTCGCGCAGCGTCTACATGGCCGCCGATTATCTGGAACGGCATTGCAGCTACGAACCGGCACGCTACTGGAAAGCGGTGGCGGCCAACGCGATGCGCGGTGTGGAGAACGAACCGTTTTCACCGGAGGATTCCGCGAATTACCAGTATATCACCTACCGGATTTTCATGAATTACGCGGTCGCCTCCGGGTTGTATGCGGACGACTTTTTCCGCAACGGCGCTTACCGCGACTACATCCGTTATGTGAAGAATCTGTGCGGAACCGACTGTTTCAGCGCCGGTTACGGCGACAACTCCCCGATGGCGCGCGCCGGGCACTGGAGCGTGCTGCGCGACGCTGTGGAGCTGTTCAACGATGAGGAGGCCGAATTCCTGCTGGCGCGGCTGGCTGAAAATCCGCCGTCGCCGTTCTACCGGAGCGTGCTGCGGGAGATCGCGCCGCGCCGCGGCCTGCCGGAGCCGGGCAAAGAGACGCTTGGATTGAACATCTTCACCAACAACGCCTTCCGGGAGAAATTCTTCCGGATTGACGGGCTGTTCGGCCGTCCCACGCTGGACAAGGCGGTGTTCCGCAGTTCGTGGAGCCGCCGGGACGGCGAATTTCTGATGGTCAACGGCATGAACGGCGCGCCGCACGGCCACTTCGACGCGGGCGGGATCAGCCGGTTCCAGATCGGCCCGAACCTGTGGCTGACCGAGGGCGACTATATCAGGAAATACCCGGACGAACACAATACCGTGGAGGTTTCCCGCAATGGCCGGACCGCATATCCGGCGGGACGTCACCGCTCCCGCGCTGCGCAGGTCGTTGGAGCCGTGAATGTTCCGAAACGGAATCAGGCGCTGCTCTCGCTGCGGGTCGAGGAGTACGGCGGATGTGCCGACTGGAACCGCCGGATCGGCTGGATTGCCGGGCAGGGGGTGTGGATTGCCGATAAGCTGACGGCGCGGGAGCCGGGCGAATTTCTGGCGCAGTGCCGCTGGCGGCTGCTCGGAGAACCGGCCGGTCCGCAGAGCTTCCGCCAGAAGAACGGCGCGGAACTGCACTGGCGGGAGTTGACCGGCGCGGAAAGTTTCCGCTATTCGCAGTTCGACGGCGGCCACGAGGAAGCCGGCCGGGATAACGGCTATTACTCCGGCAACCCGCAGGCCGGGCCGGAAACGCGGATCGTGGTGCAGCGCCGCGCGGAAACTGTGGAAAAGGGTGCGGAACTCCGCTTTGTCAACCTCTTTACGCCTGTCGCGGCGGAGGTCAGGCAGCTCGGGGAAAACCTGTGGCTGGCTCCGGAAAGCCTGTTCGCCGCCGGTCCGGCCGCCGGACCGGATATCGAAATCGCGGCGGATACTTGTCTGGTTTCCCCCGCCGGAGTGACCGCCGCCGGAGCTACGCGGCTGAAGTTCGGCCCCGTGGCGTGGGAGAGCGACGCGCCGCGCGACGTGGCGCTGGAGTTTACGCAAAACGCATGGCGTGAGCTGAAACGGCGGCTCGAAGCGGCGGCCCGGCCTGTTCCGGCTGCTGCCGTCCCGTCCCGGACGCTCCCGGAACTTCCGGCATTGAAATTCGATGCCGCCGTGACCGCGCTGGCGGCAGGGGAACAGACATTGGCAGCCGGATTTGCCGACGGTGCCTTCCGGGTGATCTCCCGCGAGGGCAAAGAGCTTTTCCGGCACCGGTTTGCGGCTCCGGTCACTGCCGTCGCCGTGATTGACGTGCGGGGCAGGAGCCTCTACGCCGCCGGAACCGCCGGAACCGGCAACCGCCCGGCCCCCGGCAGCATCGCACTTTTCGATGCTTCCGGCAAGCTGCTGTGGCATAGGGAGATTCCGGTTTTGCAGCAGCGCAACGGAACGGTGCGTACCGTGTTTCCGGTTCGTTTCGCGGACGGCGGCTGGGCGCTGGCCGCCGGAAGCGAGGCGTGGCGTTACCATGTGTTCTCCCCGGAGGGGCGGGAACTGTGGCGGCGACAGGTCTATCACGGCGCAACTGTCGGACTGGCCGCCGATCTCGACGGCGACGGCAACGACGAAATCGTGGCGGGCAACGAATACTATTACCATTTGATTTTCGACCGCAACGGCAGGGAACTCGACCGCAAAACCACTGCTCCGTGGATTTATTCCGCAGTTGCGGCGGACCTTGACGGCGACGGCAGGGCCGAAGCGGTCACCGGCCGGAGCGACGGGAGTCTGCAGGTCTCCTGTCCGCCCGCGAACGGCTTCAGGCCGTGGAGTGTCTCCGTAGGGGGCCGTCCGGTCGGATTGGCGGTGTTGGACGGGGCATTGTACGCCGGCACGCTGCCGGGACAGGTGGTGAAGGTAGGCTTCGACGGAAAACTCCGGGCGGCGGCGACACTGCCCGCGCCGCTTGCGGCGATGTGTGTTTGCGGCGATTCGCTGCTGGCGGCGGGGCGTGACGGCATTCTGTATGAACTTTCCGGGGCGCCCGCCGTTGTGAAGCGGTACGCCTATATTCATGACCCGGGAGAGGCGCAGGCTCCGCTTCTTGCCGGGGGGAGCGGCTTTGCCGTGCTGGGCAGCTCCGATCGAATTTACATCATAGGACAGGAGGCGTTTTGATATGCCGAAGATAGTTTATGCGGGAACCCGCGAGGAGAGCTTCTTCCCGGAACTCTGGAGCGCACAGGCCAAAGAAACGGCGGCAAGGCTCGGTTACGAGATCGCGATTCCCGGTTTCACCCGCTTTGAGGGAACGCGGGAACGCTGGCGGGAGTTTCTCGCCGGAGCCGAGGGGATCGTCACGACCTGGTTTTCGCCGAGGATCGATGCCGGAATCCTGCGTGTCGCCCCGAAGCTGAGGATCGTCGGCCACGCCGCCGGTTCGTTGGCCGGATATGTGTCGCCGGAGCTGTTCGAGGCCGGGGTGAAGGTCACTTCGGCCAATACCGACATGGCGCACGCGGTTGCGGAGTGGTGTCTGATGGGGGCGCTGATGGGGCGGCGCAACGTGGCCGCCTATTCGGAGTTCGGGACGGCGGGACGGTTGAATTTTCCGGGCCGTTCCGCCTGCGGTTCGGTGCGGAACGCGGTGGTCGGAATCTGGGGGTTCGGCATGGTGGCGGAGCATCTGGTGCGGATGCTCGAACCGCTTCGTCCGGCGAAGGTTCTGGTGTTCAGCGGCCACCTGGCGGCGGCGCGCGCCGCGGAGTTCGGCGTGGAGCTGGCCGGATTCGAGGAGGTGCTGCGCCGGAGCGATATCCTGTTCACTCTGGCCGGACTGAACAGAAACACTGCCGGAATGCTCGACGCCTCCCGCCTCGCCCTGCTCAAGGACGGCATGACGCTGGTGAACGGGGGGCGGGGACAGTTGATGAACGAGGCTGATTTCTACGCCGAACTTGCCCGGGGGCGTTTCAACGCGGTGCTCGACGTCTACCATCAGGAACCGCTTCCGGCGGAACATATTCTGCATACGCTGCCGAATGTGGTCCTGACGCCGCACAATGCCGGTTACCCGAGTCGCAGCAGCTATATCGCGACGGTGCTGGAGGAGTTCGGCCGCTGTTTCCGCAACGAACCGCTTCGCAACGAAGTCGCGCCGGAAAAGATTGCCTTTATGACCGAGAACTGCGTAAATCGTTGAAAATTCAAAGATTACGGCAGTCATAGGACCAGTGGAGCAGGGCCTGGCGCTGTTTGCGGCGGCAGTTCCAGTCGCCGGGCAGCGGACAATGGCGGAGCTGGGCGAGGTGGCGCGTCATCGCCTTCCAGCGCCGGATCTGGCGTTCATCGTCCGGGCAGCGCCGCCCCATCCAGTACCGGCAGTACCACTGGAACCAGCCGCGTGGATCCTCGAAGTAGATCCACTCCTTTTTCCGCCATACGGCCAGCGGCAGCGAGGCGTTGATTTTGAAGAAGTTGAGTTCAGGATCGTGGCGCTCGTGACAGAGCCGGGCGTGCTCAAACCAGTCGTCTGGAAACTCGGCGGTGCAGTCGGTCATGTATCTGCCGCCGAACACCCCGAGCTTCAACATCTCCTTCGGGGTCAGCTGAGGCTCGAAGCCGGCGTGAAAATTCCTGCCGGCGGGTTCCGTGAGACGATAGCAGTACTGCTGCTGCATCAGGTCGTTGACGACGATTTCACGCGGTTTCACCGGGAGTTCTCCTGTCCGGGAAATTCCAGCCGGTCCGTCGCGAAGCCGCATTTTCCGGCATATTCCACCAGTTCCAGCAGTTCATCGTCCGGCAGCTGCGGCGTGCGGGCGAGAATCCAGAGATAGTCGTCGGTCGAGCTGGTGACCACCGCATGCCGGTACTCCGGATCGAGCCGGATGATCCGGTAATCCCCGTAGAAGGGGCGGAAGAACGAGACCTCCAGTTCGCCGACGGTCGGCTTTCCGCTGAATTTCGCAATGCCTTCGGCCCGGTGTTCGACGCCGTCGCGAAAGCCCCGGTTGACCACTTTGACGGTTCCATCCGGGTTTTGAGTGTATTCGGCGGTGACGCGGTCCATACCGCGCTCGAAACGGTGCGGCAGCCGGGCGATTTCGTACCAGGCGCCGAGGTAACGCGGCAGCTCGAAGCCGGTGACCGCCGGGATTTTTTCCGTGCTTCGCCCCGACATGCAGCCTCCGGCGAGAACCGGCAGAAACAGCAGCGCAATTTGTAACAGTTGGTGTATCTTCATCTTATCTATTCCTCCTTGCCATTATTGTACAACTTATTTCGGAAAGTGTCAAGCCCGGAAAAGAATCACGCCCGTTTTTTAAACTTCCGATTTCAACAAATGGCGGTTTTCTTAAACTTTTCCAACTTTTCTTAAACTTTTAAACAATTGCCCCTTGACATCGGCGGAAAGTTTTGGTATAATTATAGACAGAATATTTAAATCGATTAAAACGGATCGATTTTTCTTTTTTATTGAAATTTAAATCGATTAAACAGGCGAGACAGCATGACAATCTATGACATCGCAACCAATCTCGGGGTTTCGGCGGCGACGGTTTCGCTGGCGCTGAACGGAGACCGGCGGGTGGCGGAAAAAACGCGCGGCCGGATTCTCGAATATGCGGACAAGCACGGTTTCAAACGCAACGAACAGGCCCGGAACTTCCGGCTCCGGCGCACCAACAACGTCGCTCTGGTGGTTCATAACATCGACAACGACTTCTGGCACGGGGTGGTCAAGGCGATTGAGGAGGCCCTCGGCGACTCCTTCAACGTGATCCTGTGCAACACGGACGGCGATCCGGCCAAGGAACGCCGGATTTTCCATAACCTGATGCAGCGCAAGGTGGATGGCATCATCGTGCAGCCGGCCTCCGCGGATGAGAGGATGTTCGAGGAGACCATCCGCGGCGGCATCGCGCTGGTCTCGCTGGAGGAGACGGAAAATGAGCTGATCTCCTTCGTGAAAGGCAATGACTTCAAAAGCGCGCGCCGCCTGACGGAGGCGTGCATCATGGCGGGACACCGCAGGATCGCTTTCCTGAGCTTTCACTTCGACTGCGTCGGCCTGAATGAACGAATCCGGGGCTTCAAGGCCGCCGCCGAGAACGCCGGGATCGCCGAAGAGTGCGAAGTGTTTGTGGCTGAGGAGATTTCCTTTGAAGCGGTGGAGCGGATTTTCGGGGATCGCACCGGGGATTTTTCGCTGGTGATCGGCTCCGACGACCGGATCGCCTGCCAGTTGCTGCGGGTGCTGGCCGCCCGTCAGGTGCGGGTGCCGGAGGAGTTGTCGGTAATCGGCTGGAACAACAGCCGTTTCCTGGAATACCTGACGCCGACTCTTTCCTCGGTCGCGATTCCGATGCCGGAGATCGGCCGCCGCGCCGCCGAAATCATCCTGAAGAATCTCGATCACGGCCCCGCCGTCGCCAAGGAGTACGTGGATGAACAAATCTTTTTACGTGAATCATTTGCACCTTTCCAACCCAACAAGTAGGAGAAAGTCATCATAAGCAGTTGTAGTGGGGTTCTAATGAGTTCTCTCTGTTTTACCTGAAACTATTGTAAGGAACTCAGAGAAAATATGGGAAGACATATCGGAAATATATTGACATAATTAACAAGCGATTATAGGTGTAAAACTGAATTTTAAAAATTGACTTTTAATACATCACCGACAAACAAAGAAAGGTTATAAAAATGAGAAATATACTTGCTTGCCTTATTGGTAATAAAAACAAATTCAATTTTACGCTTATTGAACTTTTAGTTGTGATTGCGATAATAGCGATTTTGGCTGGAATATTGTTACCGGCATTGAATAAAGCTCGGACCAATGCCCATCGGATTTCCTGTACCAACAATATGAAAACAATGGGGACCGGAATAGCATTTTATACTGATAGTTATAGTGATTATGTTCCTTATGGACACTGGAATACATCCACGGATCATCATGCACGTATCTGGACTCAACTGTTGTATGGTGTCATTGGCAATGCGAAAATCTTTTCGTGTCCGGCAGATTCCGGGAGATTTCCGTTTGAGGATAAAGTTTACTACTTTTACGATCAGAATGACACTGAGGTAGCACGCACCAATTCCTATGGTGTAAACCTTAATATCGCAGGTCATTTTGCTGCTCCGGGCAATCCGGGCAACAATTCAAACCTTTTTCCTCCCGTCAAAATTGGCAACCTGAAAGCTCCATCACGTCAAGTATATGCTACGGATTTTGCAACGACCGGAACTACAGCTGCTTTCCAATATTGCGCTCAAGAACTTACGGGAGTTACACATGCTCAGCGACTGATGGAATCTCATGGCAACAGTACTAATCTTCTGTGTATTGACGGTCATGTTTCTACTGTTCGTCCGCACTTGACGGATGCAAGTTGGGCCAATGAGTTCCGCTGGTGGCGCGAATCCACACGTCGCATTAATGGTAGTTACGAATAATTATTTTTATTTCAGCGATTTGATATCTTTTAGACTTGAAAAGAAAGATTTAGCAGGATATCCATGAATCACAAATATTTTGTAATGTTATTTAGCTTTCTAGTATGTTTGGGGGGATACGCGCAGCCGTCAGCTCGGGTGATGCTGGACGATTTTACGACCATTACGTCTTGGCAGAATATGGGAGGTACTGAAAATCCGGAAGAAAATATTTACTGGAGTCGCTGTGGCAGTTTCAAAGATGTTTCACGTTCCGACGGATACTGTGCAAAGCTCTCTTTTGATGTAATATTTCGAGAAGCTGAGTTCGGAGTAGGCAATAATCGTGTTTACATCCAGAAACTGGATAAGAATGCAGAAGGTATCCGATTGCAGGTCAATCCTTGTGGTTTCAACACTCGTTTTACGGCTGATCTTAAATTGAGTGACGGACAGTTAATCCGTACTGTTTATGTACCCGCCTCCGGTGATGGTTGGCGCGAAATCTTCATCCCTTTTCCAAAAGAGAAAATCGCCGGGCGTCATCCTTTCTCCGTCTATCGGCTTGTGGTATGGTTTTCCGGCCCGGCCAAAGGAGAGATCTTTTTCGACGATGTCGCGGTGGATTTCAAAAAATTGCCGAAAGATCTCGCGCCGCTCACCGCCGAGCCGGTTTATCGCAAACTCGGCTGGCGTCCCGGCGAGCAGGTGATGCCGGAATATTTGTTCCGTAACCGCCTCTCCACGCCGTTTTCCGGCGAAATCACACTAAAGGGAGCCGGAAAGGAATTCACCCGGAAGATCGAGCTTCCTCCCTATGGGTTTTGCTATCAGAAGTTCGATTTCGGTCGTTTTGATGCTTCTGAACCCCATTCGGTCACCCTTGCACTCGGCGGCGAAGTATTGCATTTCGGTTGGATCTCGGTTTTCAAACCGAATAACGGCCCGATCAATAAACGGCCGATGTGGTTTTCCGTCGAAGATCAGGAGCTGAACAACTGTTATGAAGAGGGGGTGTTACACGCTTCGTGGTTGCCATTGCTTGGTGTTGACATGATTCGGGCCGGCTTGATGGGCAATGCCCAGATGTCCAAAGGGAAACTGCGTGCCGAGGCATTGCGCAAACTCTGGGCTGCCCCGATCAAGGCGGGAGTAAGGTTGCTGATTGACTATGCAGGTTATGTACCGCCATGGGTAATCAAGCCGAATCCCACTTCACCATTGGATTGCCGTTGGGAAGAATTCGACGTATTGATGACTGACTTCGCCAAATTTTTCGGTACTATGCCGGAAGCACGATATTTCGAATTCATTAATGAACCAAACCTTGATCATTCTCAGACAATGACAGATGACTATTTGACTGCTCTAAGTCGTTTGTATCCAATTTTCAAGAAATATGCACCGCATGTAAAAATCACCACTGGCGGCTTCTGTCCAGCGGTTCCCGGTTCGCAACCGCAGTTCATTGAACGCCTGTTGGCCAAGCCGGAGATTTTTGACGTCATCGCCTATCATGAACACGGTAATTATTCCCATTATCGCTTTACATTTGATATCGTAAAAAAAATTGCAGGAGCTAGCAGCCTGTCGGACTTAAAAGCAAGTTCTGCGAGAAAAATCATAGAAGC